>OBAI01001931.1_pt1 | contig 14174 bp, 15 predicted proteins | sample 1517461 | NCBI WGS metagenome assembly OBAI01 (sample SAMN04571696, study PRJEB22368) | human gut metagenome | biome: human gut; material: stool | host: Homo sapiens | place: Luxembourg | collected 2012-06-29
CCGAAGTCTCCGCCCGCGGAGGCCTGCCGCAGGAGTGTGCTCCGAGGCTTCGTCCCGCAGCGCATCGGATAAGCAGCGGCGTTCTTCCACCCTTTCGGAATAAGGATCGGGGCGATCCTCGCGGCGGAAGCCTTTGTTTGCCGGCTTCCCGTTCGGGATGACAACCCCCAAAACAGTCATTCCCTTCGGAATGACGAAATCTGATTTTAATTGTAAGCTCTCGTTTGCTTCTGCGCTCGTTCGTATCTTTGACTTCGTCTTAGATACTCCCGCTCGGCAATGTTCATTTTCATGCACGTTTTCTCGCCTCGGCAATTCGAACAAGTTCGATTGCGCTCGGCTTATCGAAAACGTTCAAATAAATTTGACATTGCCCTCGCTTATTCGTATCTTTGACTGCATCTTAGATACTCCGTCTCGGCATAATCAAGCTTGCGCTTGCTTCTGCGCTCGACTTTTCGTATCTTTGTCCTCCAAACCCGACTCGGGCCGCCCGCGAAGCGTCGACGACGCCTCGGCGACGGACGCGGCCTCAGGGTCTCAAAAACGCCGTTCATGGGATTCGACGAGATAACGAACATTCTCTACCTGCTGTTGCAGGGGGTGGGGGTCGGCATCGCAGCCTCCATTACCGTAGGCCCCGTAGCCGTGCTCTGCATTCAGCGGACGCTGAGCAAGAGCCGTCGTTCGGGGTTCGCATCGGGGTTCGGTGTGGCCTGCGCCGATACGCTCATGGCGATCTTCGCCATGCTCTTTTCGTCGATCCTGCAACGGTCGATCGAGGCGAACAGGTTGATCCTCAGCGTCGTGAGCGGCATCATCGTGGTGATCGTGGGCGTCTACATCTTCCTGCAAAACCCCGTGACGCAAATCCGCCGCAACCGTGTGGGCAAGACGACGCTGTGGAGGGATTTCGCCTCGATGTTCGGCATCACGCTGACGAATTTCATCTACGTGATCCCCTACATCATGATCTTCTTCACGATGTTCAAGGTCTCGACGCTCGGCGTGACCGACGTGGGGAGCCTTTTCGGGGGATTGCTCACCATCGCGGGGTTCCTGGGCGGAGCCGTGACGTGGTGGTTCGCGCTGACCTTCCTGCTGAATCTGTTCCGGCACCGGTTTCGTCCGCGCCACATGCTGACGATCAACCATGTGGCGGGAATCGTCATCGCCGTGCTGGGTATCTATACCATTTTGTCGAATTTCATCCATGTCCTGCCCAATGTGCACTGACCGAGATACGAACAAGAAGATCGTCATCGCCATCGACGGTTTTTCATCGTGCGGCAAATCGACCTTCGCCAAGGCCATCGCCCGCCGTCTGGGATATATTTTCATCGATACGGGGGCGATGTACCGCGCCGTGACGCTCTATGCGCTCGAACACGGGGCCATCCGTTCGGGAATGGTCGACGAGGAGGCCGTCGTGCGGCTGCTGCCGGACATCTGCATCGATTTCCGCTTCAATCCCGAACGCGGGGCCAGCGACATCTATGTCGACGGCGACCGCGTCGAGGGCAAGATCCGCACGATCGAGGTGAGCAACTGCGTGAGCGCCGTCAGTTCGATCTGCGAGGTGCGCGCCAAACTGGTGGCCATGCAGCAGCAGATGGGGCGCCGGCGGGGCGTGGTGATGGACGGTCGCGACATCGGTACGACGGTCTTTCCCGACGCCGAGCTGAAAATCTTCATGACGGCCCGGCCTTCGGTGCGGGCGCGCCGCCGCTACGACGAGCTGCGGGCCAAAGGCGACGAAGTCTCCTACGAGGAGATTCTGCAAAACGTCCTCTCGCGCGACAAGGCCGACATGACGCGGGCGATTTCGCCGCTGCGCAAGGCTGACGACGCCGTGGTGCTCGACAACAGTTGCATGACCGTCGCCGAGCAGATGGAGTGGTTCGAGAAGGAGTTCCGCCGCGCCATAGGCGACGGCCGGTAAGGTGGTTTTGGAGTAACCGGACATCGTTATGCGCGTGGAGATCGACGATAAATCGGGGTTCTGTTTCGGCGTCGTGCGGGCTATCGACAAGGCCGAACGGGCGCTGGCCGACTACGGTACGGTCTATTCGCTGGGCGACATCGTCCACAACCGGATCGAGGTGCAGCGGCTCGAAGGGTTGGGGCTGCACACGGTGACGCACGCCGATCTGGACGGTCTGGGAGGCCGGCGGCTCTTCATCCGCGCCCACGGCGAACCCCCTTCGACCTTCGCACGTGCCCGCGAGGCGGGCGTGGAGGTGATCGACGCGACATGTCCCGTGGTCGCGAAATTGCAGGAGCGGGTAGTGAAGGCGCATGCCGAAATGGCGGAGTCGGGCGGTCAGGTGGTGATTCTGGGCAAACGGGGGCACGCCGAGGTGGTGGGGCTCACGGGACAGGTGGCGGCGCCGACGCTGGTCGTCGAGCGGGAGGAGGATCTCGCGCAGGTCGATTTCACGCGGCCGGTTTACTTCCTGTCGCAGACGACGCAGAGCATCGCGCTTTTCGAGCGGCTGGCCGACGAGATGCGCCGCCGCGCGGCCGATGCGTCGCAGGTGGTGGTGCACGACACGATCTGCCGGCAGGTCGCCAACCGCGAGGGACATTTGGCGGCTTTCGCTCGGCGGTTCGACGCGGTGATTTTCGTTTCGGGCCGCAAATCCTCCAACGGGAAGGTGCTCTGCGAGGTCTGCCGTGCCGCCAATGCACGCACCTATCAGGTCGAGGAGGCCGCCGAACTGCGGGCCGAATGGTTCGAGGGGGCCGAGTCGGTGGGGATCTGCGGCGCCACGTCGACGCCCCGCTGGCTGATGCAGCGGGTGGCCGACGCGATCGTTGCGGGGAGGTTCGGCACAGGCCGTACCTGAGCGCCGGATTGCACCGCCGCATCGCGTGCGGCGGATTTAGAGAAGGATTTCAACCAAATAACCGATCGATATGCATAGCTTCGTTCGTTCCGTAAAATATTTCGTACACCTCTGCGTTCTGTGTGCAGCGGTGATTCTGGTGATGCACCTGGCCGGTATGCTGGCCGTGGCGCCGGCGGAGCTGCCCGCGCTGCTCTTCGCTTCGTGGCGGGGGTGGGTGCTCGCTGCGGCCGTCGTCCTCCTCTCGGCAGCCTATCCCTTTACGGGGTTCGTCACGCGGCGTGTGGAGGGATTTCTCGACGACGACCGCGAACGGGTCGTGAACGCCTTTCGGGCCGAAGGGTTCGTACCGGCGGACGACGACGGCGAGGGCATGACCTTTCGGGCGGCCAGTCCGCTGCGGAGGCTGTGGCTGCACTTCGACGACGAGGTGCGCGTCGCCCAGTTCGGCCAGTGGATCGAACTGAGCGGTCAGCGGCGCACGGTAGCGCGCGTGGCACCCCGTCTCGAAGGCTACATCGCCGCTCATGCGCGAACGAAAGAATAGGATGCAATGAAACGAATCGCAAATTATCTCCTGACGGCGACCGCCCTGCTCGGTGCGGCCGCCCTGCTGACCTTTGCCGCGAAGAACGACTTCGGGTTGGCGCGCAACATGGAGACGCTGGTCAACATGATGCGCGAACTGTCGGTCTACTACGTCGACGAGGTCGACGCCGACCGTCTGATGACCGACGCCGCCGAAGGAATGGTGCGGCGGCTCGACCCCTATACGGTCTACATGCCCGAAGAGGAGATGACCGATTTCCAGTTCCTCACCACCGGCAAGTACGGCGGCGTGGGGGCGTTGATCCGCAAGAAGGGCGACGGCGTGGTCGTCGCACAGCCCTACAAGGGCTTCCCGGCCGACCGCGCCGGATTGCAGATCGGCGACCGCTTCGTCGAGATCGCGGGCAAGGACGCCCGCGGCATGACTACCGAACAGGTGAGCGCGCTGCTCAAAGGTACGCCCAACACCAACGTCACGATCAAGGTCGAGAAGCTGCTCACGGGCCAGGTCGAGGAGGTGAAGCTGCGCCGCGAGCGGATCGCCATTTCGGGCGTGGGCTACGCCGGCTTCGTGGCCGACAGCATCGGGTATATCCAGCACCGCGACTTTACGGAGGGGTGCTACGAGGATATGCGCGCCGCATTGGAGGGGTTGCAGAAGCAGGGGCTCAAAGCGCTCGTGCTCGACTACCGCAACAACGGCGGCGGCATCTTGCAGGAGGCCGTGAAGATCGTCTCGATGTTCGTGCCCAAGGGCACCGAGGTAGTGACGACCAAGGGGCGCACCGAGCATACGGTCTACCGTACGCAGCTCGACCCCGTCGCGCCGACGCTGCCGATCGTGGCGCTCGTGAACGACGGGACGGCTTCGGCCGCCGAGATCGTCACCGGCTCGTTGCAGGATCTGGACCGTGCGGTGCTCGTCGGCCAGCGCACCTTCGGCAAGGGACTGGTGCAGACGACGCGCCCGTTGGGCTACAACAGCTTCCTGAAAGTCACCACGGCCAAATACTACATCCCCTCGGGCCGCTGCATCCAGGCGATCGACTACTCGTCGCGCGACGAGAAGGGGGCCGTGAAGAGCGTGCCCGATTCGCTCGTGCGCGAGTTCCGCACGCGCGGCGGCCGCAAGGTCTACGACGGCGGCGGCATCATGCCCGACGAACGCATCGATCCCGAATACATCAGCCGTTTCGCCATGACGCTCTATGCCATGGGTTACGTCGACGATTTCGCCGACCTCTACTTCCGCGAGCACGGGATGCAGCGGATCGATCCGCGCACCTTCATCCTCACCGACGCCGATTACGAGCGCTTCGAGCAGTTCATGGCCGACAAGGAGGTCAAATACGAGTCGGACACGCGACGGGCGCTCAACCGGATCAAGGAGGCGGCCAGGGCCGACCTCTACGAGGAGTCGCTCGCGGCGGAGATCGAGGCGATCGAGGCCGGCATCCGCGACGACAAGGCGACCAACCTGCAAACCTACAAACGCGAGATCATGGAGACGCTCAACGGCGCCGTCATCCTGCGTTACAGCTATGCGGAGGGGGTTACGGAGCATACGCTCACGGAGGACCGCGAGGTGCATCGCGCCGTCGCACTGCTCGACGACGGGAAGGAGTACGCCCGCATTCTGCACGAACAGGATACCGTCCGAAAATAAACCCGATTCCGCATGGCACGCCGGTCGTTGAAATACCTGCTCAACCGCTATACGCTCTCGTTCCGCAATCGGATCGTGGTGATCGCCGTGGGCATGGTCATCTGCCTGCTGTCGCTGGTCTACACCAACCGCATGGCGCACGACCTGCGCGAGAAGGAGCAGCACGACGTCGAGGTGTGGGCGCACGCCATGGAGCAGGCGAGCCGCGACGCCTTCGGCGGCTCGGTCAACGATCCGCTCATCAAGGGCATCCTCTCGAACCGCAACAACATCCCCTTCATCATCACCGACGAGCGGCTCAACGTCATCCAGTCGCATCTGGTGCCGCGCGAGGTGTTGGACCATCCCGACCGGCTGCGCCGCCAGATCGACCGCTTCACGGAGGAGAACCAGCCCAAGACGGTCAACTACTGGTGGGGTCCCGAACACCGGCACATCATCTTCTACGGCAAGTCGAAGCTGCTCAAAGGGCTCTACCTCTTCCCTTACGTGCAGCTGGGGGTCATCTTTTTCTTCATCTTCATCGGATACATCGCCTTCCGTTCGTCGAAGCAGGACGAACAGAACCGCGTGTGGATCGGTCTGGCGAAGGAGACGGCGCATCAGCTGGGAACGCCTACGTCGTCGCTGCTGGGGTGGATCGAGTATCTGCGCAGCCAGCCCGTCGATCAGGAGGCGGTCGAGGAGATGAACAAGGATCTGACGCATCTGCTGAAAATCGTCGACCGCTTCTCGAAGATCGGCTCCGAGACGGTACTCCAAAAGGCGACCGTCAACGAAGTGGTGGGCGAAGCGGTGATGTATTTCCGCAAGCGTATTCCGCGCAACGTCACGCTCGACTACAACGGTCTGGCCATCGCTCCGATCGAGGCCAACATCAATCCGGCGCTCTTCGAATGGGTGGTCGAGAACCTGATGAAAAATGCGCTCGACGCCCTGCAAGGACACGGGTCGATCGACGTGCGGCTCTCGATGGACGACCAAAACGTGATGATCGACGTGAAGGATACGGGCAAGGGCATTCCCAAAAGCAACTGGAAGCGGATTTTCGAGCCCGGCTTCACGACCAAGACGCGCGGCTGGGGGCTCGGACTGTCGCTCTCGCGCCGTATCATCGAGGAGTATCACAACGGTAAGATCGCCGTCGTGGAGTCGGAGCCGGGCAAGGGTACCATGATCCGCATTACGCTCAAACGCTTTTTCGACGCATGATCCGGCCGGACGATCTGTCGGTCGCCGCCGATTCGCTCGCGGCGAACGGAACGCCGGCCGGGCCGGCGGGGGCCGTCGTGCATGCGGCGGAAGCCCTCTCCGATTCGTTCGCGGCGGCCGATTCGCTGGTGCATACCGCAGCCGCCCTTCCGGACGCTTTTCCGGCCTCGTTTCCGCAGGTGGAGCCGCTCTCGGCGGCCGAACGGGCGCTGACGCTCGGCGGATGGCTCAGCGATTGGACGGCGCGTGCGGCGCAGGGTGTCGCGTCGCTGGCGGATGCTTCGGCGGCGGAGCTGTTCGGTGCGGCGTCGACGCTGGGCGACGTCGGTCATGCGGTCGCGGAAACGGCAGCGCCCCTCTCCGGATCGGTCGTCTATCAGGCCGTCGTCCTGCTGCTGGCGGCTTCCTATCTGTTGCTGCTCTATACCAATTACAGCGAAGTGCGGATGCTGGCCGGGAGTTTCGGGTTCGACCGAAACGCCGGACAGCGGACGTTGCAGAAGCGCGGCGTGATCCACAGCCATTTCCTGCGCCGTTGCTGCGTACTCGGCGTCGTGGGGATCGGCGTGCTGACCGTACGCCTATGCGACGACTGGCTGCCGGCGGGTACGTTCGACGCCCTTCCTCCGCTCTGGCGGGAGGGGCTCTGCGTGGCGGCCGTGCTGGCGGCCGAGGCCGTCGTCCTGATGCAGACGATCGCATTGTGGTGCATCGGACAGGTGACGCTCACGCAGTCGTTCGTCGAGACGCTTCTCTATGTCAAACAGTTCCATTTCGCGCTGGCGAGCCTCTCGGTCCTGCCGTTCATTTTGCTTTATGCACTCTGTCCAATCGGTTCAGGATCAGGCTGGTTATGCGGGATAGTCGGGTTGTCTGCGACGATTATATTGCTATTTCTCAGAGAGATTCATTCGTTGTTTGTCGCAAAAAATATTTCGAATTTGCATTGGATTTTGTACCTTTGCACCATCGAAATCGCACCGGTGGCATTTGCGGTGCTCATGTTGGTAAAACACAGTTAAGAATGAGTGTAACGAAAGTCAGTCGAATTCTTGTCTCTCAGCCGCAGCCGGCTATCCCCGAAAAATCTCCTTTCTTCGAATTGGCGCGCAGACAGCGCATAACCGTCGATTATCATACGTTCATTCGGGTTGCGGGCGTTTCGCTCAAGGAGTTCCGGCAGCAGCGGGTCGAGATATTGGATCATACGGCCGTAATTTTCACGTCGCGCACGACCGTCGACAGCTTTTTCCGTATTTGCGAGGAGGCGCGTATCACCGTTCCCGAAACGATGAAGTACATCTGCCAGACGGAGGCCGTGGCGCTCTACCTGCAAAAATACATCGTCTACCGCAAGCGTAAAATTTCGTTTGCCGACGGTTCGTTCACCAATTTGATCGAACTGCTCATCAAGCACAAGGAGGAGAAGTTCCTGCTCACGCTCAGCGAGCCGCACAAGCCCGATCTGCCCGAGACGATGGCCAAGCTCAAATTCTCGTTCCATCCGGTGATTCTCGCCCGCACGGTGGCGGCCGATCCCGAAGGGATCGACATCCGTTCCTACGACGTGGTGGGCATCTATTCTCCCTCGGAGGTCAAGGTGCTCATCGAGCAGTTCGGCGACGAACTGCCGACGATCGCCGCTTTCGGCGAGGCGACGCTGCGCTGCGCCATCGAGGCGGGACTGACCGTCAAGATCAAGGCCCCGACGCCCGAAGCTCCTTCGATGGTCAAGGCGATCGACATCTACATCGACCAGGTGCACGCCGGCAAGGAGGTCGAGGCGGCGCAGTTCGTCGAGGACAAGCAGAAGGAGGAGTTCATCCGTTCGCAGCAGCACAAGCTGGCCAAGAAGAGCCGCGCACGCCGTTCGTCGGCCGACAAGAAATAACGACCGGAGGCGGTACGTCCGCCTCCATTGAGAGAATACGATGATCCCGTCCCGTACATTGCCCCGCGCCGAACGGTTGCGCACGCTGGGTGCGATCCGCCGCCTGTTCGAGAGCGGCGAGTCGGGTTTCGTCTATCCGTTCCGTTACGTCTGGTTCGCCGAGGCCGACGACCGCATGTCGGCCGAAGTGCTCTTTTCCGTTCCCAAGAAGTTCCACAAGCGCGCCAACCGGCGCAACCTTCTCCGCCGCCGGGCGAAGGAGGCTTACCGGCTCAACAAGGGGCTGCTGCTCGCGGAGGGCGGAAAGACGGCTGCCGTGGACGTGGCGCTGATCTACTCCTCGAAGGAGATCGTTCCCTATAAAACCGTCGAAAATGCCCTGCGCCGGATTCTTCAACAGATTGCGGAGCGTCTGTAAACGTGCGGCGGCGCTGCCGCTGATCGCCGTGGTGAAGTTCTACCAGCTCTGCATCTCGCCCTTCACGCCGCCTTCGTGCCGGTTTACGCCGACCTGTTCGCAGTATGCCGTCGAGGCGCTGCGCAAATACGGGCCCGTCAAGGGCGGCTGGCTCACCCTGAAACGGCTGGCGCGCTGCCATCCGTGGGGCGGCAGCGGCTACGATCCGGTGCCGTAGGGGCGGTTTTCTCTCCCTTCCCCGATTTTCCGGTAACGATAAGAACCGCCCCTTCCGAAGGGGCGGTTCTTGAATTCTGCGTAATCGAAATTCATGCACCGGATGGCACAGATCGGATTTCGATTCTCCGGATTTTTACAGCTCCCGTATCGCCTTGTAGGTGGTTTGGAGCATCGCCTTTCCGTCGCGCAGCTGCGCGGCCGTGCTGTCGGGCGAGATCACGCGGGCGGAGGTGCAGTCGAAGATCGTCGTGCCGCCGGCGTCGGCCACGCCGAAGCCGTTGTTGAAACACCAGTAGCCGAATTTGGGGCGCGCCGGATCGAACAGGTCGCGGCTGAAAAGGAAATCGCCGTGAGCGATCCCCAGCTGCGCGAGCAGCGTGGCCGCCAGATCGCTCTGCGAGCCGTAGGTCTCGACCACCGCCGGACGGCGCACGGCGCCGCCCAGCCACAGCATCGGGATGCGGTGACGCAGCGCGTCGCTGTTGGCGATGCCGTAGGGGTAGGGATAGGCATGGTCGGCGATGAGGATGACGAGCAGGTCGTCCCATACGGGAGTCTGCCGCACGCGTTCCACGAAGCGGCCGAGGCAGGCGTCGGTGAAGGCCATGGCGTTGAGCATCGGGTCGTCGAACTTCGCGAACGGCACGTCGAACGGTTCGTGGCTCGACAGCGTGAGCATCGCGGCGAAGAAGGGACGCTGCGATGCGGCTTCGGCGAGCACATGGTCGGTGAAGGCGTCGATCACCACGTCGTCGGCATAGCCCCATTTCGAGGTCGGGGCGTCGAAGTGCAGGTCTTTCTGCCACGTGAGCCGGTCGAAGCCCGTGCCGTAGAGGTAGGAGGCCGTGTTGGTGAAGTTGAGGTCGCCGCCGTAGTAGAAGCTCGTGGCATAGCCCTCGCGGCGCAGCGAGCGGGCGATCGAGGGGAGCCGCTGGCTCTTGACGGGCAGCTTCATGACCGACATCTTGGTCTGGGCGGGAAATCCGCTCAGCACGGCTACCGTGCCGCGGTCGGTGCGGAACGAGTTGGCGAAGAGGTTGTCGAAATAGACTCCCTCGCCCTTCAACCGTTGGAATTCGGGAGCTACGGGTTCGCCTCCGACACGCTCGTCGACCGTCGAGCGGCCGAAGCTTTCGACCAGGAACAGCACGACGTTCGGCCGTCGGGTGCGCAGCAGCGTGTCGGTTCCGATCCCGGCAGGCAGGTCGCCGCGCAGCGGCTCGAAGATCGCCGCACGCTCCGGTTCGGGAAAGAATTCGTATTCGTAGAGGGCGTCGTCGCCGTCCGACAGGGTCGAGAGGAACGAGAAAAGCGGATTGACCGCCGCATGGTTCAGGAACATCCGGCCGCTGAAATAGACCTTCGAGACATTGGCCGTTGCCACCGACACCCCGCCGCGGATCGGCAGGAAGAGCACTCCTGCCGCCAGCAGCAGCACCAGCGTGCTGCCTGCGCGATGTGTCGACCGCCGGGCGGGGTCGTAAAGCCGCAGTACGCGCAGGTAGCACCACGCCATGCCTCCGAAGACCGCCGCGGCGACCAGCAGTTGCAGCAGGAGCTGGCCGGCCGTGACGCTCGCCAGCGCCTCTTTGGGCGAGGCGAGGTATTGCAGCACGGAGCTGTCGAGCGGGAAGGCCCAGTATTCGTAGAGGGCGAGGTTGGCGGCGAACGCCGTGGCGGAGACGGCGGCGATGACGAGCAGGTAGCCTTTCAGCACGCTGCGGCTCCATCGCCCCGGAATCCAGAGGGCTGCGAGCACGACCAGGAGCGGCAGTGCGGTGATGTATCCCGCTACGGTCTGGTCGAGTTTCAATCCGTTCCAGACGACCAGCGCCAGCTCTGCGGCCGAAGCTTCGGCCGCCTGCGCGTGGTACCACAGCAGGAAGAGCGGTTTCTCGATCGCCATCACGAGCAGGCTCATGGCGAAGAGGGCGCCGAGAAAGAGCAGGTTGCCGGCCAGCGGCGGAAGGGGCCGGCGGGCGGTGTCCGATGACGGACGGTTTTCGATGAATCGTTTCATGTTTTTTCAATCCTCCCCGACGAAGCCGGAAGCGGACGGCGGCGGTGCGCTCCGCCTGCCGTCCGTTCGGGGGCAGCGGCGGTTACAACTTCTCTCCGTAGGCCAGATCGCCCGCATCGCCGATACCGGGAACGATGTAGGAGCGCGAGGTCAGCTCTTCGTCCACGGCGGCGCACCAGAGCGAAGTGGTCGCATGCGGCATGTGGCGCTGCACGTAGTCTACGCCCTGCTCCGAACCGATGATCGACGCCACGTGGGTGTGGGCCGGCATACCTCCCTTCTCGACGAGCGCTTCGTAGACCAGCGCCGCCGACGATCCGGTGGCGAGCATCGGGTCGACCAGCAGCATCGTCTTCCCTTCGAGACTTCCGCACGAGATGTACTCGACCTTGACGGTGAACGTGCCGTCCTTCTTGCTCTTGCGGTAGGCCGATACGAAGGCGTTCTGCGCGTCGTCGAAATAGTTCAGGAAGCCCTGGTGAAACGGAAGGCCTGCGCGCAGGATCGTGGCGATGACGATTTCGTTGTCGTAGAGCTCGACTTCGGCCTCGCCGAGCGGTGTCTCGACCGTGCGGGGCGTGTAGCGGAACCGTTTCGAGATTTCGTAGGCCATCAGTTCGCCGATGCGTTCCAGATTGCGGCGGAAACGCATCGAATCGCACTGGATCCTGCGGTCGCGGATCTCGGCGATGAACTTGTTGAGGACGGTGTTCTGTCGGTTCAGAATGTTGATCTCCATAATGCGGGGGTGTTGGATTTCCGGGTCAGTAGAGGAAGTTGTTGAAGGGATAGCGTCCGGCGTGGATCTCGCGCACCATGCCGTAGAGATCCTGCCGGAACTTGTCGATGTTGGTCCGCCGTTTGGCCGAGAGGAAGATGCAGGGGGTGTTGGCCTTGGCGATCCAGCTCTGTTTCAGGTCGTCGAGCGAACGGTTTTCGTCCGTGGCGGGCGTCAGGTCGTCGTCGGCCTTCTCCGTCCACGTATAGGCGTCGATCTTGTTGAAAACCAGATAGACCGGTTTGTCGCCCGCGCCGATCTCCTGCAAGGTCTGCTTCACCACGGCGATCTGATCCTCGAACCGGGGGTGCGAAATATCCACCACGTGCAGCAGCAGATCGGCTTCGCGCACCTCGTCGAGCGTCGATTTGAACGATTCGATCAGCTCCGTCGGCAGTTTGCGGATGAATCCTACGGTATCCGACAGCAGGAAGGGCAGGTTGTCGAAGACCACCTTGCGCACCGTCGTGTCGAGCGTGGCGAAGAGTTTGTTCTCGGCGAAAACCTCGCTCTTGGCGATGAGGTTCATCAGCGTCGATTTGCCCACGTTGGTATATCCCACCAGCGCCACGCGCACCAGCTGTCCGCGGTTGGAGCGCTGCACGGCCATCTGGCGGTCGATCTTTTTGAGATCCTCCTTCAATTTCGAGATGCGGTTGCGTACGATACGGCGGTCGGTTTCGATCTCGCGTTCGCCGGCGCCGCCGCGCGTGCCCGTGCCTCCGCGCTGCCGTTCGAGGTGCGTCCACAGGCCGGCGAGCCGGGGCAGCATGTATTCGTATTGGGCCAGCTGCACCTGCGTTTTGGCATAGGCCGTCTGCGCACGCGCGAGGAAGATGTCCAGAATCAGGCGCGTGCGGTCGAGGATGCGGCAGGGCATCGCCCGCTCGATGTTGCGGGTCTGCGCCGGCGTGAGTTCGTCGTCGAAGATCGCCACGTCGACGGCGTGTTCTTCGCAGTAGGCGGCGATCTCTTCGAGTTTGCCCGGTCCCACGTAGATGCGCGACGAGGGTTGCGGCAGCCGTTGGCTGAACCGTCTGACCGTCGTGATGTCGGCCGTTTCGGCCAGAAATTCCAGCTCGTCGAGGTACTCCTCGCTCTGGCGGAGTTCCTGGCTGTCGCGCACGACGGCCACCAGTACGGCTCGTTCGCGCTCCGGTACTCCTGCGGCGGTTTGTATGGTGGATTTGTTCTCTGTCATAATTCAAGTCGCATTGAAAAAAAGGGTATCCCCCGAAAAGAGATACCCTTATTATTGATTCGGACTTCCGAAGGTCGGACGGTTCGCGGCACGGTCTCCGGCGGTCGGTGAAGGTTTACTGCTGGATGCGGAATTCCACAGGCAGGGTGTACCTCACACGCACAGGCTGGTTGCGCTGCTTGCCCGGCGACCGCTGCAATACGCGGATCGCCTCTTCCGAGAGCGAGCGGTCCGGCGTTTGGAGCACCTGAATGTTGGTCAGACGGCCATCCTTCTCGATGACGAAGGTCAGCACCACCTTGCCCGAAATACCGTTCTCCTGAGCGATGGCCGGATAACGGACCTTGCTCTGAACCCAGTTGCGGAAATCGTTGAGCGAACCGCCCTGGAACGAAGGCATCGTCTCGGCGACCAGGAACGGCTGCTCCTCGACGATCTCCTCCTCCTCGACAGCTACCTGCTGTACGATCTCCACGTCGTCCTCAAACTCGGCGAAATCGACGTTTGTCGTAATTTTGGTATCGTTGGTTACGACTTTCAGAATATCGGTAATCACGGTGATCTCCGTCTTCTTGGGCGGCTCGGGCGGCTTCTGCTCCTGACGCGTGATCTCCATGATCTCCTCCTCGACGGGGGCGATATTCAGATCGAGCTTTTCTATTTTCTGCTCCTTGGGCGTCCATGCGAACGCAGCGATAACGCCGCCGAGTGCAATTATCAAACCAATCTCGAGCAGAAGACCCCGCTTGTTCTGGAGGTCGGCTTTCGGTGATTTTTTGATTTCCATTATTCTGTTTTTTGATTGTTATCCAGTCGGTTGGCTCGTTTTCCGCCATCCGGCCCGAGCCGTTCCCACAGCTTCGTCGAACCCGTTGCGGCGCATTTACGGCTCACTCCACACCACAAATATAGAAAGAAAAAATCAAAAACGAATCGGTCGGCGGAAAAAATCGATGTTTTTTATCTACTTTTGTCGTCGGCGAGGGGGCGTGCAGACCCCTGCCGGCACTATCCGCCGAGGCGGAGAACTCCGGCCGCTGCGCACGTTTGTTTTATGGAATACCTCTACGGAAAAGACATGACCGAATTGCGGCGGCTCTGCGAAGAGCTGTCGCTGCCACGGTTCGCCGCCGGCCAGATCGCCCGCTGGCTCTACCGCAGGCACACGACCGACGCGGCGGCGATGACCGACCTGCCGGCGGCGGCGCGCGTGCGGCTCGCCGAACGTTGCGACACGGGGCTTTCGGCACCCGTCGGGGTCAGCACGTCGTCCGACGGAACGAAGAAGTATCTGTTCCGTACCGTGCAGGGGCATTTCATCGAATCGGCCTACATCCCCGACGGCGACCGCGCCACGCTCTGCGTCTCGTC
>OBAI01001934.1_pt1 | contig 14148 bp, 8 predicted proteins | sample 1517461 | NCBI WGS metagenome assembly OBAI01 (sample SAMN04571696, study PRJEB22368) | human gut metagenome | biome: human gut; material: stool | host: Homo sapiens | place: Luxembourg | collected 2012-06-29
TCTACAAGCAGGAACGCCCGCACTACATTACATACGGGAGTTTCGACAATGGCGTGGAACAATCCAAGAACGAAGGCGCTTATCTTCGTTCACTACCAGATTCACTGGATATGGTAGTACTGGCCAATTCGGAAAACATCACCGACTATGACCGTGAAGACATCCCTTTATTACAGGAAAAAAGTACTAAAGTGCTTTACCGCGTAGACTATGCTTCACAAATAGCCACCCTTTCCGATGCCGGCAAGCTTGGTGCTTTTCTTGACAAGGCTATAGCTACGGCTGACGAGCTGAACCTGAACGGATTTGTTTTCACGGGCAGCCCGCTCTATAGCGGAACGGAAGCCGAACTTGCCGCACGTAAGGAAGCCGCCCGCCTGATTGTTGCCAAACTCTCTGCAGCAGCAAGCGGTGACAAGATATTGATACTGGAAGGCGACCCAGCTTTTGTAGAAACCGCCGATATTGAAAAACTGGATTATATCGTGCTGAACACCGTTGATATTAATAATATCACTACCCTGAAACTACTGGTAGCAGGACTGCTCGACAACAAGGCATTACCTAAAGACAAACTGCTGCTGGCAGCAAAAATCAATAACCAGATGACCGACGAAACCAATGTGAAACAAGACGCTGTGACTATCATGACCGACCGCGTCGCTTCACTTGGCCCTCTAGGAGGACTCGCCATTTATTCCGTAGGTGACGATTATTACCAGACGAAGATGCATTATGCAATCACCCGCACTGCTATCCAGTCGATGAATCCGTCAAACTAAAAAATATACTGTTATGAAAAAATATACTATCAAATATATCTTGTTTCCGTTGCTATTGGCAGCAATGGCGGGATGTACCGAAGACCCTATCCCAGTGGCAGCAGGCAAACTGCCCGATGAAACGACGATGAACAATACAGGAGGAATGTTGTACAGCCAAAAGTCATTGACAAACAAACTTGTCATCAGACTATCAAAAGATGAAGCTTCTGGCACCGATGCTATTTACTATACGCTGACCAAACCGGCGGCAACTGCCGTCACAGTAACCGCCATAGCTGATGAAAAACTCGTAGATACCTATAATAAAACGAACCAGACCAAACTGAAAGCATTACCGGCTGCCAACGTACAATTCGAAGGCGGAGGAAAATTGACTGTTGCTACCGGAAAACAGACATCCGACAAGATAAAAATTACAATTTCCACACAAGGACTGGAAGCCGAAACTGTATATTTGCTTCCGCTCACTATAAAAGAAGCTCCGACTGGAGTGCAGGCTCAAAGCGAAAAACAGGTACTCTATTATGGAGTGAGTATCAGAGAGAAAATTACGACCATCTATCCATACGATCTTAGCATGCCAACAGCAATGCCACCGATATCCCCCGATGTGTTTGCTGTATTTTATGTGAATACGGAAAACTATCAACCGTTGATAGCTGACGTATATGGAATCAATAAAATGAATTCAGACGATTTTTCAGAGACATTATATACGATTGGTGACATCGTCAATCTAAGAATTGTCACTGTAGATTATAATTCCGCAACCAAACGTGCCCTACTCAACCTAAGCAGCGATCTACGTTACGTACTTGAAAATGCCGATAAATATATCCGCCGACTTCAGGAACACGGTCGCAAAGTGTGTATCTGTATCGAAGGTGGTGGCAAAGGACTGGGGTTCTGCAATATGAATGATGCGCAGATAGCCGATTTCAGTAACCAAGTAAAAGATGTGATAGAGCTTTATCAACTGGACGGAGTGAACCTTTGGGATAGAGACAGCGGCTATGGCAAAGCAGGCATGCCAGCAACAAATACCACTTCCTACCCCAAGTTGATTAAAGCCCTGCATAAAGCCCTGTCCGATGACAAGCTACTCACATTAGTAGATAAAGGCGAACCTACCGAATACTTCTACGATGGCAATGCATGTGGCGGAATTGAAGTAGGCAAATACATTGACTACGCATGGCACGGATATGTGAGCGAAGAAGAAGAAGTGCAAATCATTAATCCATGGGAATCCGGACAATCTTATAGCAAATACATCCGTAAACCTATTGCGGGATTAGCACCTGAATATTATGGGAATGTAAATATCCCTCGCTATCCTGGAAGTGCTTCCCAGCTTGGAGATGATACTTCTAAGAAACTTATAAAGTGGAGAGAAGAAGAGAGAGACAATAACATACTCGTGTTCGGAAATGACCTTACCGCCAATGAACAGAACCAATATGAAGGTGCTATCCTTGGGATGATTACCCAAGTAGACTTTTTTATGATTGACGGTGGAAAAATAGAAATGAAACCATGGGGTATGGAAGGATATACACCCGGAGATTACATGTATGAAGCTCGCAATTTATACTATATGCTCCAACAGAAATATAAGGTATACGCCAAAGATTGGTAAAAATAAAAAATAAAAATGTCAAGAGAACTAATATAGGAAAATAAATGAGAACCAAGAGTATGTATTGATGTCTGAACGTTAAAGAAAGACAGTAAGAAAGGAGGTAAAATAGTACATCTCCGAAGTCTACAGTTATTTTCCATATCAATGTTGTTTGATGGTTTCTTGAATTAAAAAGGTATAGTACAATCTAGCGCAATGCCTCTTTAAAAGTATGCAGAAGCAGGCATTGCACTAGATAAAGAAAAAGACAGGGAGTGTTCGTTGAGAGCTAACACTCTTATAGTAGCACTCCCTGCTCTTTCTTATCAAGCTACCCGGCAATCAAAAACATTCTTCCCGGAAAAACAAGCAATGGGAACTATAAATCATAAATCGGACATAATGAGCTTTGACAACATAAATATATCGACTATTAATCAGCCTGACTATGGAACTTCTAGTTTCATATTAAAACGAATCACCTATAGAGAACGAAATAAAAATCACCCTATATATTAATCTAATTACTTAAAAAAACAAGAATCGCATGAAAACAAAAAGAATCCTTCGGAGCGCTTCATCGATTGCCTCTTTTGCAGGCATCACCCTAGTTGCGTTGCTGTCGGCAGTAAGCTGCGACAACAAAGATTACAGCAACACCTCTCCTTTCGACAACGTGGTCTACATTGATGCTGCGGAACTGGAAGATGTCAGCAGTTTTACTTTCAACCAGACGATAGCAACCGGGAAAAAGGAAATCTCGGCTGTACTGGCATTCCCTGCGGACGCTGACATCAATGTGGGTTTCAAAGTGGAACCTTCGCTTGCAGGCACGTACAATGCACGTCTAGGAGGCAATTTCACAATGCTCGACGCCAAACATTACAAGTTATCGGCACAGCAAACTGTTATCCCCAAAGGTGAAATCACTTCCGAACCTGTCACCATTGATTTCTCATCCCTCACCGACCTGGAAGTAGACGCCGGCTATCTGTTGCCCGTCACCATCGACCAGACATCAAACGGTATGGGTATCTTGGGAGGTTCGAAAACAATCTGTTATGTGATACGCCGTTCAAGCGCCATCACTACTGCCGTCAGTTTGAAAGACAATTACTTCGAAGTGCCCGGCTTCGATTTCGGAAGCCCTAGCGCCACAGTAATGAACAACATGGCACAACTGACATTCGAAGCCATTATCCGTGTGAACAAGTTCGAAAGGGATATTTCCACTATCATGGGTATCGAACAATACTGCTTGTTCCGTATCGGAGACGCCGGCTTCCCACGTCAGCAGTTACAGTTCTCCAGTCCCGGTGACGTGAAATTCCCGAATCCCAGCAACAACAAGCTCTTGCAAACCAACGAGTGGTATCATGTAGCCGTAGTCTACGACACCGAAAAGAAAACCGCTATTATGTACGTGGACGGCAAGGAACAAAGCCGCATCGAAGAATATGGCAACGGCACGCCGATTGACTTGGGTAAACAAGACCGAACCAAGCAGGCCTACATGTTCAAGATCGGGCACTCTTATGATGAACCCGATGTAATGCTCCGCCAACTTGACGGTGAAATCTGCGAAGTACGTATATGGAACGTAGCCCGTACACAAGAAGAAATCTATCAGAATATGTACAGCGTAGAACCTACAACACCCGGTCTGTGTGCATACTGGAAATTTAACGAAGGAGAAGGCGATATTGCGAAAGACTATACCGGACACGGCAATAACGCCATCGCCCACTCCAAAGCCGTATGGCCGTCCGGCATCGAAGTAACACAGAAAAACAAAGAATAATCAAGTAGGAAGATTCCGGGCACCGTTCTATAATAAAGGAGTGCCCGGTCTTCCTTTTTAAAACAATCATCTTAATCCTTAAATACCTTCTTATTTTCTATAAGTTTACAGAAATCACCTATAGTCTTTTCACTTTTTATCAGAAGAAAACTGCACTTTCTACAATACCGCTTATACTACTCAACAACAGCAGAATAAATCTTATCTATATAAAAATGAATGGAAAGAACTATATATTGACCCGAGAACCGATTTCGGATTCAACTATCTTTTCGGAACGCCTATGAACAAAGAACTGCTAATCGGCTTTCTGAATGCGATTTTCCATGGAACACATATCATCAAAGACATCATTTATCTAAACAGTGTACACTACGGCATCTTTGACGTGTATTGTGAAACGGAAAGCGGTGAAAAATATTCTACAACAAACTTACATTCATTTATCTGGAACTCCCCAAGTTCACCAAGACAGAACATGAACTGGAAACATTATTTGAGAAATGGGTTTTCGTCCTGAAAAATCTCTCTCGCCTGCTGGAGCGTCCGGCTGCATTGCAGGAACGAGTCTTCAACCGTTTGTTCGAAGCCGCTTCGATAACCCGTTTCACCCCAAAACAGTTGAGAGAATATGAGGATAGCGTAAAAGCGTATCGGGATAGCCCAAAACCTAAAGGCAATGGGGCTTGATATGCCCGCTATCCAGAAGGCTACCGGCTTGACACTTGAAGAAATCCGGAAGTTATAAACAACTTTCTGATAAACTAAGTAATATTCTATCTGGATTTTGTAAAAGTAAGCATAGATTTATTTCACAAAAAATATAAAGTCAAAGAGTAGTCATTATCTAAAAAAAGTCGTAGCTTTGCAATAACCTAAAAATTAAATTGAAATGGAACAACAAGACAAATATATACGCTTTGACTGGGCTGTGAAAAGACTTCTCCGCCAAAAAGCAAATTTCGGCGTATTGGAAGGTTTCCTGACCGTTCTTCTCGGTGAAAACGTAAAAATCATAGAGATCTTGGAAAGTGAAAGTAACCAACAAACAATCGATGATAAATTCAACCGGGTAGATATCAAAGCCAGAAACAGTAAGGATGAAATCATTATTGTAGAAATCCAAAACACACGGGAACTCTATTATCTGGAACGTATCTTATACGGAGTGGCAAAAGCAATCACAGAACATATTTCTTTAGGCGAACGCTACTATGCCGTGAAAAAGATTTACTCCATCAGTATTCTGTACTTCGATATCGGCAAGGGAAAAGATTATTTGTATCATGGTCAAAACCACTTTATCGGAGTACACACAGGAGATAGACTGGAAGTGACCACCAAAGAAAAAGACGCCATTGTCCATAAAATTCCTGCAGAAATCTTTCCGGAGTATTTCTTGATTCGTGTGAATGAATTCGATAAAGTAGCCGTCACTCCATTGGAAGAGTGGATTGAATATCTGAAAACCGGTTGTATTCGCCCCGACACAAAAGCTCCCGGATTGGAAGAAGCACGCCGAAAACTGATTTATTATAATATGTCCAAAGAAGAACAACATGCCTACGACGAACATCTAAGTGCCATCATGATACAAAACGATGTATTGGATGGAGCAAAGCTGGAAGAAAGATTAGAAATTGCTAATAATTTAAAGTCATTAGGAGTAGACATAACAGCCATCCATAAAGCTACCGGACTATCACCGGAGGAAATTGAAAAGTTATAAACAATCAAAGCCTATATATATATTGAATTACAAACAAGAGTCGTGTGAGAAAATCGTACGACTCTTATTTTAATATATCTCCTAATGAAGAAGTGAAGCACTTCAAACTTTTAACACTGCCACATTTTTATTCTTATCTTAAATATTATACGAGGAAAAACAAGGTGCATTCGCATGAACAGACTTATGCAACAAGCTTAACGCACTTCTGTATCCCGGCAGTTACTCAATAGTAACAGACTGGAAGTAACTACCAAAGAAAAAAGACACCATCAATATATTATCAATATTTCACACTTTATTTTAACAATTAGACTTCTTCCACAAATCATACATTCAAAATAATTATCCTTCATATACAAATAGAAAATATAACAATTGAAATATTTTATACAACTTTTACTTACAGTTAGTCATAAAAAGCAGATCTATTAATAAAAACTCACTATTTATACAAATAAAATAATTGATTTATTCTTACTATTTGCTACATTTACTTCGTAAATACAATTTCCTATCAACAAGAAGGAAAGACATTTATATTACTTGATTATTTGTATATGATAAAACACAAGCAAACAGCTATTGAGATATATTCCGATAGCACTCTATTTAAACCTAGATCACCCCCTTTTTCCGATATCCACATATCAGGCTGATTCATCATGCCTGAAAACAAAAAAAATAAATCAAATTAATCATTGTTACTTGGAGGGAAAGCCTTCCTTATCATAAAATTTAAAACATTAGAATTTAACCCCTACAAATAGTATTCACCTCTGAATATTGTCCCCCAAAGAACAAATAATTCTGATATCGTATTATTTAAGTTTATGGATGCACAACTGTGAAATCATAGTTGCAGTATGGCTCTTTGTTTTTTTCAAAGAGAAAGGATAGGCTATTCTACCAAGTAATGTTACTAAAAATATAATAACATGAAACTTTTAATAGCAATAGCATTTACAACTTTCGTCATAACACCCACAGACATCAAAACATGTATTATCCCTGTTTTATTGTTGATAGCAGTGAGTATGTCACTTTATTTATTTTTATCTTATTTGTCAACAATACAAAAAGAAAAAGAACTTCTAGAAGAAGAGAATCAGTATTTCATAGATTGCTTTCAAGACATTCGCAATCCGATAACATTAGTACATACCCCTTTGCGAAATATCTGTAATAATACTTGTCCCGAAAGTATCAGAAAAGAATTATCATTGGCTATTCATAACACAGATTATCTCAATGAACATTTGACCAAGTTAATGGGATTAAAACATCTGCATATTCAGTCAGGTAAACTGAATATTGCCGAATATGAATTGGGGAACTTCTTGAGGAACAAAGTTCACTCTCTACAGAGTTACGCATCAGATAAACATACGAAATTAGAAGTTAAAATAGAATTCAATTACGCTAGTGCTTGGTTTGACCAAAGTAAAATCTCTTTTGTAATCGAAAAGTTCATAGCAAACGCTATCGACCATGCAGAGCCGGAAACCAATATTACTTTATTAATTTCCCTAAACCATGAATACTGGGAAATAAAGACAGCTCATCCGGAAAATGATAAACTGACCAAGATTTATAAAACGAATAGACATTGGCTGCATAGGTACAAAACAGAACTGGAATGTAAATCCGCAAAAGACCTCTTGTTTAATAAGTTAACCCAACTATGCAATGGCAAAATTATTATGAATCAAGTAAACCATACAATCTCACTGAAGTTTCCTGTGAAATGCTCTCAGGAAACAGATACGAAATATACTGCCATACGCATCGCAAAGAATTTTGAAAATGAAAAAATAGATATTTTATTCCAAAGCACTTCTAAAAAAAGATGCTCTGACAAGCCGGTAATCGTTATAGTCGACAGCAATGATGATTTTCGTTATTATCTGGAAGTGTGTTTATCAGAAGATTATATAATTAACAGTTTTAGAGATGGCTCTCAGGCTCTGACCAGCATAAAAGAGGAACATCCTGATTTAGTGATTTGCGATACGGAACTTCGCGAAATGAGCGGAGATGAACTTTCATCAAGATTAAAAACCTCCTGTGACACTTCTATTATCCCAATTATCCTATATGGCTCTCCTATTGATATGAACCAAGACTATAAAAAAAATGCTTCTTTAGCCGATACATTCTTGCATATGCCATTTAATATCGAAAACTTAAAAATCGAGATATCTGTTCTTATCAAAAACTACCGCTTTCTTAGAAAGTCACTCTTACAGAAAATATTCGGAGAGAAGTTTCTGGAAACAGATATCGAAGAAATGCCGGAAGAGGATAACTACCAACTCATCAACAAGGTAAAAAAAATTATATTGGACAACTTGGATAAAGAATCACTAAAGATAAGCCATATTGCCAGTGAAACAGGCATGAGCCGGACTAAGTTTTTCACTAAATGGAAATCCCTGACAGGGGAAGCTCCCATAGAATTAATGACCCGGATTCGTATGGAAAAAGCACACGAACTATTGGAAAGCGGAAAATATCGCATACAGGAGATACCTGAAATGGTCGGACTAAAAGATGTAAAGAACTTCCGCAATAAATATAAGAAACACTTCGGCATAGCTCCAAGTGAAACATTGAGAAATATTTAAAAGCGAGAAAATCCAATATTACTATTGCCTTAATAAAGAAGAGATGTATTTAATGGAAAAATGGTACATCTCTTTTGCAATTTTACCGACAAACAAACCAATAATTGCCAACAAATCACAACATTATCGCACCATCTTACGCATCAATAACACCAAACAGTAACAAATCAACATTCAAGACTAACATCATCATCCACTTATTAGAACTTATCATTATTTTTACTTCGTAGAAATATACCAATCATTCCTTCTTATAAAAAGCCTAATCTTCATTATCTTTTCAGTTTATACATATGAGGAAATGCAAAATGGTATTAAATGAGACATTCCTCAATAATACCCAATATACAATACGCTCCCCTCACATCTACAGTAGACAAAATAATGTTCAACCAATAAAACTGACTAATTATTGTTGCTTAGGGGATATTCACCATTTCTCAAAAAATGATGTAAAATATTAGGATAGTGAATTTCCTCTTTTTTCTCAAACGAAAGAAATGGGTATATTTCATCTGAGTGACGTCACTTAAAAATTAATTAATATGAAATATTTAATACAAACGTCGCCCCTCCTTTCCAGTGCCATAGCAGTACTCATTCTTTATCAATTAAACTTTACCTCAATACTCCTGGCTGGAGGAATCTCTATTTATTGGATTATAACTCATATCATTACGATACAGAAAGAAAAAAATCTTCTCAAAGAAGGAAGCCAATATTTTATAGACTCTTTCGAGAGCATCCGTACTCCGCTTACACTGGTTCATACCCCATTGAAAATAGCATGTGATATTTACCCCGAAAATATTAGGAAAGAGCTATCATTAGCTATCCAAAACATAGATTACCTCAACGTACATTTAACCAGGTTGATGGACTTAAAGCAATTGTTTGCAAATTCTGAAAAGTTGGATTCATCAGAATATGAACTGGGAATATTTATTAAAAACAGGATTGATACCCTAAAAGCACATGCCGCCAACAAACTGATAGGACTGAACATTAAAACAGACTTTAATTACGCCAGCGCCTGGTTCGACCAAAGCAAAATATCTCCGGTCATCGACAAATTCATAAAAAACGCCATAGACCATACCGAACAAAAAAAAACGATTACCCTGCTAATCACCTCTAATGCCCAAAACTGGCAAATAAAAATAACTGATTTCGAAAACAATAAATTACTTCAATGCTATAAATGTAAAAGTTGGCAATTATTCAAACGAAAAGAAGAACTCGAATACAATTTTGCAAAAAATATATTCTGCAAAAGGTTGATAAAGATGTGCAACGGAAAGATTCTAGTTAACCATTCCCACCACACTATTGCTCTAAAATTCCCTTCAAAAGATTCGCCCGAAAATGTTCACCAACATACCGCCATACAAATCGAGACAAATCCGGCAGAAGAAAAAATAGATACCTTATTCGGCAAGGATTCACAAAAGAGAAATTCCGCAAAACCGTTGGTCGTTCTCGCTGACAGTAATAAAGAATTCAGGTTGTACCTGGAAAAACGTTTATCAAAGGATTTTATCGTAAAAAGTTTCGAGAATGGTTTAGACGCTTTAGAATGTATAAAAAAGGAATACCCGGATTTAGTGATTTGCGACATTATGCTCCATGGAATGTACGGCAACGAACTATCATCGAGACTAAAAACATCAGGAGAAACATCCGTTATCCCTATTATCCTCTACGGCTCACATATAGATATAGGACAACGTAGCAAAAGGGAAAGCTCCCTGGCTGACATATTCTTATATATACCTTTTCACGTCGAAGATTTAAAAATAGAAATGAATGTCCTTATCAGAAACAACCGTTTCCTCAGAAAATCATTCCTAGAAAGAATATTTGGAAAGAAGTTTTTGGAAGTTGAGAAAGACAAAATTTTAGATGAGAACAATTACGACTTTATCAATCAGGTAAAGGAGTTTATTCTAAGAAATATAGATAAAGAAAATCTGACAATAGATGAAATCGCCTCAGAACAATATATGAGCAGAACCGCTTTCTTTACTAAATGGAAAGCACTGACAGGAGAAGCGCCCAAGTACTTGATTTACCGGATTCGTATGGAAAAAGCACGTGAGCTATTGGAAAGCGGGAAATACCCAGTCAATGTTCTTCCCGAAATGATCGGGTTGAAGAGCCTCAAAAACTTCCGTCATAAATACAAAGAGTATTTTGGAATAACGCCAAGCGAGTCTATCATGAAAAAACAATAAAACAAATACGAAGCCATATACCCGAAGATCCCATCAACAGGGATCTTCATTATAACGCTTACACAAAAAATCCTTTCTTTTCATATTTCTCGATGCAGTATTTTATCAATCGTAGCATTTACATTATGTACGTACACCTTAATTTTGAGAATTAATAATCTAATTTTTAACAGTATGAAAACTTTAACTAAAATGAAAAAAGTTTGTTGTTTTAATCGCTTTGTCTTATTGGCAATGGCACTGAGCATAGTTACTTCTTTTGCTGCATGTAACAGTGACGACGATTCGGACATTCCTGTATATTCCCTTAAAGATGTTGATGGTAATTATTCCGGCACAATGCTGACGGAATCCGACCCCGTCAGTCCCCAGGCAAATGCAAAAGAGGGAGAAGAACCTGCAGGAGCCGAAGTTACTGCCGAAGTAAAAGACAATCAGATTACGATTAAGAAACTTCCAGTTGACGACCTGATTAAAAGCATCGTTGATGAAGAAAATGCCGGAGCTATCATCGAAAATTTGGGCGATATTAACTATAACATTCCTTATACACCGACCTTTGATGAAAGTAAATCAAACATCTTACTTCAACTAAAACCTGAACCACTTGAAATAAAATACACCGCACCGACCCAAGTACAAGAAGAAGGACAAGAACCGGCTGAAATTCTTATAACAGTAACTATTGAAGCTGAAAAGAAGGGTGTTTACGCTTATGACGGCAAAAAACTGGCATTCATTATCAAAGCAACAGGAGTAAAAGTCGGAGAAACGGACTTAAACGATTTCCCCATTACAACATTCACTTTCAGCATGGTCAAGAAGTAACATACAAACCTTTCGCTGAAAAAAAACGAAAATGGAGCATGTCCGCGCGCAAGACATGTTCTTTTTTTATACCTTTGTGAAGAAACCAACTATACAAAATGACAACAACAGAAAACATTCGAAAAGAATTGCAGGATTTAGTAGACTCCAAGTATCAGGAATTTCATTCTGCCCTGGTTCCCGGAGTCGGGAATATCCTTGGCGTACGTATTCCGCAACTACGGATATTGGCTAAAGAAGTCGCAAAGAGAGATGACTGGCGTATGTTTGTGGAAGCAACCGATACTAAGTTTTATGAAGAGACAATGCTTCAGGGAATGGTTATCGGATTAGCTAAAATGGAACTGGACGAACGAATGAAACACATAAGCATGTTCGTTCCACGTATCAACAACTGGGCTGTATGCGACATCTTTTGCGGCGAACTGAAAACTGCCGCGAAAAAAGGAAAAGAAACTGTATGGCAGTTTATCCAGCCTTACCTCACATCTCCCAAAGAGTTTGAAATCCGCTTCGGGATTGTGATGCTTTTCCATTATGTAGATGAAGGGCACATCGACGCATTGCTGGCATACGCAGACACGTTCAGCCACGATGCTTATTATGCACGTATGGCTATGGCCTGGATGATATCCATCTGTTTCATCAAATTCCCCGAAAAGACAATGGAATACTTGAAACAGAGCAAGCTGGATAATTGGACTTATAATAAGTCATTGCAGAAAACTATCGAATCCCTTCGTGTAGACAAGGAGACTAAAGACGCACTTCGCAGTATGAAACGGAGATAATGGCACCATAAAAAATAAAGCTCGGTAAGCAGAATATTTACCGAGCTTTATTTTTTATGATGTATCAAATGAATTAATTCCGCTTTACCTTTTTTCTTCTGCTTCTGCGCCTTTGCTGTTTTTGACGGCTGTAGCGTTGCCATCTTTTATATATCATCCAGCCGCTCATCAAAGCAACGACAACAAAGATGAGAATAGTAATGCCTACTCCTAAATTATCCCCCTTAATACGCGACCAAATGTCAAGAACCTCTTTCGTCTTATCACCGAAATCACGGATCATAGCGCATCGTTCCACCACTTTGCGGTCGGGATATTGTATCTTGTCAATTTGTATGCTATCGGCGCCCGGTCCGAAGAAATAACTAAGATCGGAAAAATAAGTAAGTGTCGTGTCTATCTTCTCTTCCAGAATCTCCGGGGTAGCAATCGAACTTACATATCCGCAAAAGTCCATATTTCTCAGAGCAATGTCCGGACGACACATGAAGTTGACAAAATAGCTGGCTGCTTCCGGATTCCTTGCATATTTCGGAATCACCCAACCATCATACCATATATTACTTCCTTCCTTCGGAACTTCATAATCCAAATTCACACCTACTGCATCGGCTTCTTCAATCGCCCATATCGCGTCACCACTCCAGGTCATATTCAGCCAAGCCTTGTTCTTCGTCATCATCTCCTTGCCGAAATCGGCTTCCCAGCCTGCTATATTCGGTTTCAGGGCTTTCAAATATTTTTCCGCAAGCTCCATAGTCTGTGGAGAATAGTCGTTCATCAGCTCTTCCACCGTCACAGTCCCCTCTTCCAGTTCCTTGGCATGCGCATAAATAATAGCTGTACCGTAAGCGTCGCGGTAACTATCTTTCATCAGGATTTTGCCGGCATACTTCTTATCCCAAAGACAATCCCAGGATGCAGCGACCGAATCAGGAACATAAGCCCGGTTATAAAGAAGTCCCGCAGTTCCCCACATATAGCATACCGCATAACGGCTGGCCTCTTCACCCGGCTGACTCAATTTATTAATCTGCTCCCGTATGAACGGAGCCACATTTTTCATATAGTTGGGAGAATGGGCAAAGTTCGTATCAATAGGCAGAAGCAGGTGCTTCTTCAACATACGCTCAATAATGTATTCCGAAGGGCAAACCACGTCGAAATCCTCATGTCCCTTCTCTATCTTAGTCAACATTATCTCGTTAATATCAAATGTCTGATAAACAATGCGGATATTTTCGCCTGTCTGTTCCTTATAATATGCTTGAAAATCCTCGAGCACACCTTCCCCAATATAATCCGCCCAGTTATAGATTTTGAGAACCCGTTCGCGAGGCTCACCGGAATTATAACATCCCGTCAAACTCAGCAACAACAGGATAGTAGGAATTATTCTTTTCATAATTAATAATTTTACAATGTGCAAATATGCCAATACTGAAAACGTCCCGCCATGCAATCAGCATATCAGCGCATTGGCATATTGAATAATTATTTTTCCTTCACTTTCCCTGCCCGGTAATTGATTACAATAAGCAGCGCCAACACCACAACAAAAATAATGGCGGAAAGCGGACGAAGCTCCGGTGTCAGACCACCTTTGCGGGCATCAGCATAAATATAAGTAGAAAGCGTCTCCAGACCTTGGTTGCCGATGGTAAATACCGTTACGGCAAAATCATCAATAGACAATGTCAATGCAAGCATAAAGCCACTAATCATTCCCGGA
>OBAI01001937.1_pt1 | contig 14140 bp, 11 predicted proteins | sample 1517461 | NCBI WGS metagenome assembly OBAI01 (sample SAMN04571696, study PRJEB22368) | human gut metagenome | biome: human gut; material: stool | host: Homo sapiens | place: Luxembourg | collected 2012-06-29
TTGGAAATGTTATCACTTCCAAAATGTTACCTGCACCCTGCACAGCATACACTAAAGCCGCCATTCCAAAGCCTGCAATTATATCTGGCACACCATGCTTTGCTGAATTGACCAATGTATGAATGAAAATAACTAATAAAATAATTACGCCGACACAACCCATCGTAACAAGCATTTGCAGCCATATGCTGTGTGCGTTATCAACTACATTTCCATATAAAATATCCCAGTGGCTGTCTGAATAATAGCTCAGATTCTTTCTAACCGTTCCCTCACCCAATCCGAATATTTTATATATAAATGGATAATTCTTATAGCCATTGATAAGATTACTCCATATGTAACCTCGTCCTGAACCCCAGTTATCTGTTATATAAAATGCTCCAATTTTATTAATATTATCACTAATCACACGGACTATGGCATATATTCCAAATCCACCTGCCATTACACAATATATTATCTGGACTATACGGATTTTAATATTGTCAAGTAGCTTCTGCAATCTGTTATCACTAAGTACTATCAATACATATAACAGCAATAATACTATAATTATGATATTAAATATATTATTAGTTGATATAAGCCCTGACATTATATTACTAAGCTTCCTTACTTTATCCGGAATAATAAGCTTAATACACCCTGCAACACGTCCTGCAAGCAAAACTGCAGTAAGTGTCACTATGTATTTTTTTATTAAAGCCACCGATTTAATTGAATATGGAAACAGAATAACCAGCGGAATTACAACAGCCACAAGTGCCATATCACTGTCGCATATTATAATTCCAATTATTCCAGATATTACTGCAATATAATAGAATATTTCTTTAGCTGCTGTTTCTGCCTTGTAATATGCAGCAATTGCAATAGACAATGTAAGTCCTGTATACATTCCATATACATTAATATTTCCAAACGTTGACATATACACTGTCTGCTCTTTTATAGTAAGATTACTGAACAAATGCAATATATCAATATTCATATAATTAAACACAGCAACAATATGTACCATAATCGAAGCCGCCAGAATTAATATTACATCTATCTCTTTAAACTCATAACACTCCGAAACTGTCCAATAAAGCAATGCCACTGCAATAAAAAATATCATACCTATATATCTTGAACCTGCACCATATAAGGCTATATTCTTATACGGAGATACAAGATAAGATATTATTGAACTGGCTATCAATAATACCGAATATATAATATGCTTCCTATTCTTTATATTGTAAATTATCTTTATATTGAAGTTTTTCTTTATATCTAAAGACTTCTTTGCCCCCGGATAATCACCACATATAATTATTCTGAATACAACCTCATTAATAAGCATTGCAATCCAGCCCACAAGTGCAATAATAACAAAGAATACATATCTTGTCTTCGTAACATTATTAAGCTTATCTGTCATAACAAATGGGAATAACACCATCATAAGTATCACGGTAATCTTTCCTATATAATAACGCACATTTTCATATATATTCTGCTTATTCATCTTACTTCTTCCTTTATCCTGTCATCTTATTATATTTGATTATATTATTCATATCTTAATTATTTTATTTATATCTCGCACCACTATATTAAATACATATTAATATTATATTAAAATACTAAAAAATAAATATACTTAATATTAACATACATTCAGATATTAGTCATAAATATTATCCATAATTATTTTTAATATTTTCTTTTCAAGGATAAATTGTTATGGTATCATAGAAAAAATTTAATAAAAAGGAGACTCAAATGAACGAAAAGACTCAAAATCAGGAAGCTGTTCGTGATGCCCGCCAGCTCGGTATTCCTAAAATGCTTATACTTGGTATACAGCATATGTTCGCAATGTTTGGGGCAACTATACTTGTTCCAATACTTGTAGCAGGATACTTCCAGAGTGCGTGCAATGAACCTTTAACAAGAGGTCTTACAGTTTCTGTAACTTTATTCTGTGCTGGTATTGGTACACTTATATTCCATATATGTTCCAAATTTAAAGTACCCGCATTTTTAGGCTCATCATTTGCATTCTTAGGAGGTTTCTACACAGTTGCCAACTTAAATACAGGAATATATACAGATATGAGTGCCAACGATAAAGCCGCTTATGCATGCGGTGGAATAGTTATCGCAGGTTTATTCTATCTTATTGTTGCCCTCATCTTTAAGATTGTTGGTGTCAACAGAGTTATGAGATTTCTTCCACCTGTTGTTACAGGTCCTATCATTATATGTATAGGTTTATCACTTGCTTCATCAGCTATTAACAATGCTTCTACTAACTGGCTTTTAGCCTTTGTTGCATTAGCTGTAATCGTTATATTTAATATATGGGGCAAAGGAATGTTTAAGATTATACCTATTCTTATGGGTGTAGTTATTTCCTATGTATTCGCATTAATACTTAATGCCTTTGGTGTTACTAACCCTGATGGTTCTGCAATACTTAACTTTGCTTCAGTATCATCTGCAAGCTGGGTTGGAATACCTAAGTTCCAGATATGTAAATTCGATATAACTGCTATACTTGTTATGGCTCCTATCGCAATTGCTACTATGATGGAACACGTTGGTGATATGTCAGCTATATCTGCAACTGTTGATGAGAACTTCATCGCACACTTATGGGTGATGGTCTTGCCACAGCATTTGCAGGTTTTCTTGGCGGTCCTGCTAACACAACTTATGGAGAAAATACTGGTGTACTTGAACTTTCAAAGGTTTATGACCCAGCAGTTATAAGAATTGCTGCTGTATTAGCTGTTATACTTTCATTCATCCCTAAGTTCTCAGCTATTATATCAACAATGCCAACTGCTATCATCGGCGGTGTATCATTTATGCTATATGGTATGATATCTGCTATCGGTGTAAGAAATGTTGTTGAAAACAGAGTTGACCTTACTAAGTCACGTAATCTTATAATCGCAGGTGTTATATTCGTATGTGGACTTGGATTTTCTGATGGTCTTACATTCACTATCGGAGGAACACATATCACACTTACAGCACTCGCTATCGCCGCTATTGCTGGTATTATCCTTAATGCAATTCTTCCTGGCAATGACTACAACTTTGGTGTTAATCCAGAAGGTGACCAGAGCCGTGGAGTATATGTAAGCAATACAGACAATAAATAATATCTATATAATAATTGGCACAGGAAAGCAATGAACCATAAATATACATTTGCTTTTTCTGTGCCATTAATACTATAAGAATTAAAAACAGCCCACCATAAATGTACCTTAATCTGATTAAGATACATTATGACAAGCTGTTTTATATTGAATATTATTATTTAGTACCGAATATTCTATCGCCAGCATCTCCAAGACCTGGGCAGATATAAGCCTGCTCATTAAGCTGTCTGTCCAGATGTCCTACATATATCTGTACATCCGGATGTGCCTTGTGAAGCTTCTCTAAACCTTCTGGAGCAGCTATGATACACATAAATTTAATCTTCTTACCACCATGCTTTTTAATCTGGTCGATTGCATCAACAGCAGAACCACCTGTTGCAAGCATTGGATCTGTAACTACAATAAGCCTTTCCTCAATTGGATCTGGAAGCTTGCAGTAATATTCGTGTGGCTCGTGTGTTTCCTCATCTCTGTACATACCAATATGACCAACCTTAGCTGTTGGAACAAGTGCAAGTATACCAGATACCATACCAAGACCAGCTCTTAATATTGGTACAATAGCAAGCTTTCTTCCTGCTATCATTGGTGTCATACAAGTTTCAATTGGTGTCTCAACTTCAATATCTTCAAGTTCAAGGTCACCCATAGCCTCAAACCCTTCAAGCATTGCTATCTCTTCTACAAGCTTTCTGAATTCATTAGTTCCTGTTTTCTTATCGCGAAGTAATGAAATCTTGTGCTGAATAAGAGGGTGTTCAAACACTGTAATATTCTCTTCGTTTCTTAAATCCATATCGTTCTCCTTGCCTGTGCGCCGTACGCATTTTGTTTCATTATTTTATATAATACCATATATGCAGTATCAGGGTCAAAAGGTATTTTCCACCTGCCATATTTTTCTTTATTTTTACAGCATATTGTGCTAAACTGTCTTATGTTTGTATTTAAACTATATTATAAATCTATGAGGAAAAAAGTTATGGCTAAAAATACATTTTCTGTAAAGAATGATATGCAGTACCTTTTCAAACCTAAGGTATCACTCTCAAAAATCGAACGTAAAAAGAAACGCCGTGCATGGGCTTTCGCTATTGGCTCTGTGCTGGTTCTTATACAGCTTGTCCTGACAGTGTTATTTTTACTAAAAATGTTTAAACTTGATATTCTTCCGTTTAAATATTTATTTATGATTAATATCATACTTATATTATTAGTACTGTATGATTTTACATCACAATTCACGAAATCACACATACTAGGAAAGCTTATATCGGTTATGCTGTCCTGCCTTATATTATTCACATATCTGTTTGCCGCCAAATTTGACTCCGTACTGGACAAACTTGGTGCTGCCAATGTTGAGATAGACATTGTTGATGTGTGCGTGCTTTCAAATGACAAGGCACAGAACTTAAATGATGCAGCTAATTACAAATTTGCCATTAATTCAACTGCAAGCAATGCCAATATCAATACCTCCATTGAAAGCATTAGTTCAGAAACCGGCAAGACAATCAAGCCAACTGAATATACTAACTGGTCTAATCTTGTTAATGCACTTTATGATAATAAAAATGTTCAGGCTATCGTTATCAATCACTCTATGATGAGTATTATATCTCAGGAATTTCCTGATTTTGAGGATAGCATAAAGATAATTAAGACTTACGAATACAAAGAAAAGGTTGAACTTGATGCCTCTAATGTAAATGTAAAACGTGATCCTTTCATTATATATGTTTCAGGTATATCAAGTGATGATGGCGAAGATACCAAGCTTGCAAGCAAGGCATTAAGTGATGTTAATATTCTTGCAGTTATCAATCCAGAAACCAAGCAGGTATTACTTGTTACTACACCTCGTGATTCCTATATTAAAATCAGTAATTCATCAGGTGTAACCGGTTATGACAAGCTTGCACATGCAGGTTCTTATGGTGTCGATAAATCTATCGAAGCCCTTGAAAATCTGTACGGAATTAATATTGACTATTATGTAAAGATTAATTTTGCTGGTTCACAGGCAGTTATTGATGCCCTCGGTGGTATTACAATTGAATCAGAGATAGAATTTACCAATGGATGGGAAGCTGCTCCTGTTTCTTACCATTTTGTTCAGGGTGCTAATGAATGTGATGGAGAAAAGGCTATTGCTTTCGCAAGAGAACGTAAAGCCTTTGCAGCTGGTGATTTCCAGCGTGGACGTAATCAGACAGCCGTTATTAAAGGTATTATTCAAAAGGCCACATCACCTGCAATACTTACACGCTACTCAGCAGTTATGGATACAGTTAGTGATATGTTCTTAACAAATATACCTTCAAGTGCAATATCTGACCTTGTAAAGTTACAGTTAAGCAACAGCACACCTTGGAATATACAGACATACAGTATATCTGGTAAGACTGATGAATATCGTCATCTTGAGGTATCTAATGTATATGGTGCTTCTATCGTACTTCCATACGAAGAAGATATAAGCACAGCAACCAAGCTTATGAATAAGGTTATCGCTGGTGAAACCTTCGATGTTGACACATACCTTAATTCAGATAACTAATAAGCTTTATTAAATAATATTTAAAATAAACACATATAAATCCCCATTGAAAGCAAACATTTCAATGGGGATTTATATGTTAAATATTAATTTGTCATAGATAATTATATGTCACTACTATAAATATAAAATTATGTCCAGTTATATGTAGTTACATAATAATATCTATATCGCACTACCTGTATCTACTATCTGGTAGGCTTCAATCTTGAACTGGTCTTCTGCACCTATTCCAACAAATCTACAGCCATACATATACTCGTCATTCTCACAAGAATCTCTGTGTAGAATTTCAACTACAACGTAAAGCTTTTCGCCATTAGCAAGAGTTATAACCGTGTCATAAAAAGAATTAACTTTAAAATCATAGCCAGACTTAAATGCTATCCCACCTTTAGATATGTCTACAACGTGAACATCAGCTTTATTTTGAATACGATCTGCGGCATTTACCCCTAGCTGATTAAGTGATACCGTTACATCTATATCTGTTCTCCTTGCTTTTCTCATCTCAGCACCCATATTACATCCATCTCCCATTCAATATAATATAAAATTGTATAATACTTGTATATATTATCACATTATTCGACATATTTCTATTATTTATAATATTTTATTACATTTTTATTAATTTTGTATAAATTAATATTTTATTGTTGTGCTAATTTTACAAGGCGTTTATTCTCGTACATATGCTTATCAGCCCTGTCAAACAATGTTCTAAGCGTACATTCTGTATAATCATCAGAAAATGCCCAGCCATACGCATAACTTATCTTAATATTCTTTCCGTGGTCGTTAAAATCCTCAACCTTTTCCTTTAACTTTTCAAGCACGCCTATAACATCTTCCTTAGGCATATCCCTGATAACTGCAACAAACTCATCTCCGCCATATCTTCCAACAAATTCCTTTGATGGTATGACATTTCTTAATATATTAGCAAAATTAACAATCAACTGGTCACCAACAGAATGTCCTAATGTGTCATTTGCAATCTTCAGATTATTAAGGTCAAACATTATACAAGCAACATTCCTGTCAAGAAATCTTAAATCGTGGAATACCTCTTCACATCTGCTCTTATTAGGAAGTCCTGTATGAGCATCCAGATATGCTTTTTGTTCAAGCACTTTATTCTTTCTTACAATTATAATTGCCTGTATCATCTGAATAATTATAAGTAAAAGCAGCCCTGCCATATCAATAACTGTAATTGTCTCTATAAAATGGATATTGTCGGCTATGCCCTCTGAATATCTTTCTGCCGCAGATACTGTCTGGTCTGCAAGCGAAAAATACATCTCACTCATATCAACAATATCTGAATTATCAACTCCGTTTTCCCTTACATTATTAATCTCATTCTTAAGCTTACCCCAGTAATCAATCTGTATATCAAGCTTCTTCTGGTAGTCTGTATCGCGTAAGCTTACAAGATTATACTCACCATCTTCATACTTCAAATCTGCAAGGACATCATCAAGATATTCTATTAGCTCATCATCGGAATTACCGATAACTTCAAGCTTAACTACCCTCTGTGTTGCACCTCTCACAAGTCCTGCATAATTAATTACTCTTGCAGTTCCCTGAAGATTTTTAATCTCTACCATCATATTAGCAACCAATACAATAAGTATAATAATCAATGCACTCTGTATCATCATATTTACTGTTCTTATCTTACTGTTTTTCTTAAGATCTTTATTAACCATTATACTACCTTCTTAATCTTTATTAGCTCTCAATTAAATATTATAAGTTCTAAACATAAACTGCATTATACAATATACCTTTATACAAGGCAATAGAAGTTTATGAAAAAAGTATGAATAATTAGGGACTAAAGTACTATATCTGTACCTTAGTCCCTGTAGTATTTACTATATATTTATATTTCAAATATAGAATAATATTACATTGCTATAATATAATCAATAATAACAGCATTAAACTGCATAACTATAAGCCCCAGTCTGCCCTGCTGTCTTCCTGCTTAGAAGACACCCCCTCTGCAAGTACCTTTAATTCAAAATGTGCATTTTCTGGAATATCACCTGCATATGTGACATTATTAATCAAACGTGAGGTCATATCCCCCGGTGCAACCGGCACACTATAATAATAATATCTCTCATTATCATCAGATGAAGAATTATCCATATAGAACCAGCTTCCGGTTAAATCTTCATTATCCTGAATATCTTTATTGACATCATCTTTACTCTTTAACTCATTGGCATAAGAATAACTGACCTTGCCCCTCATATCAACAGCGGCTATATTTCCTGCAATTCCCGCCTTAATATTTTCCTTGCTGTCATCGTATATAATCATAGGTACTAACCTTACTCTCACATAAGTATCAGTTGTAGGATACTCCTCTGAATTAATATTCTTTACAGCTATTTCTTTGGTTCTCGTAGTATTGTCGTCTTTGATTCTATCATAAACGTCATTAATATTATCCGTAAGCTGTTCACCCATATCTTCATATATTATTGTATTATCATCGGTGAATTGCTCAACTACACCTATATTAACCACCGCACCTGCGAACTGGTTAGCCACTGTCACTGTCCTTGCATTAAGCAGTGCATAAGCAGTCCCGGCAGCAGCACTCATAAGTAATACAGTTATTCCAGCCACCAGTGCAGTCTTTTTTAACTTTCCCATATACTTCTGACTTCCTTCCAGTTATTTTTTCTAATTATTACCTCTTATGAACTTTATAAATTTTATAACCTGTAAACCATTCATAATATACAGTATAACTATTGAGAAGCTTAATACCTATAAGGCTCTCTCTATCTTAAAATGTATCCAAGATATGGCACGTTTAGCACCACTTTCCCCACAACCTTATCATAAGCTACACTTCCGCCATCTTCTATCTCATTCGCATCTCCTTTGGTTCGAAAGCTCTCAGTGTCATCATCTTTATCAACAACCCTGTGTGTGACGACTGTATTATCATTAATATAAAATGTAATAACATCACCAACCTCAATATCATCAATTAATGATTTTTCCACATATACAACACTTCCAACGTGATATTCAGGCTCCATGCTTCCCGACAGCACCTTATAAGTCTTAAGTCCCATAAGCCTTGGAATATATAGAACTGCCGCCATAACCAACACAATCACCAACAGAATATCCGTGACAATTTTTATAAACTTTTTCATATTCCCCTCTCGTGCATTATCTTATAAACTTATTAACTGCTGATGCTGCATCTCTTAACCAGTTATAATTCTTCTTAATAACATTGCTAAAATCTACCTGTGCCTTATCTCCATCAGCAGTATTTCCATAATGCAGTTTATCAAGCCCGAAGAATTCCGGTTTTGTGCCATCTATTCTCTTTCCTATAAATATATCCTCACATTCCTTATAGGAGTCATTGCCAGAATAGTTATCACTCTTTTTAATTAAGGTATATTCCGGTGTCCAGCTTTCTTCCTCTATAACACTATAAAAGCCTTTCTTTAAACCAGTCACTGTACTTGTCGCTGACAATACATCACCATTGGCATCAAATGAAGCTGTGGCATAGAATACCGCCTCTAATGCACCCTTGTTCTCTGTATTATCTTCATTCACAACACCATACTGCTCTATTCTGAATATAAATGTCTGGTTAGCTCTTATAACTTTGTTATCAATATACTGCTCATCAATATATTTAGTTATATCAAGCTGCCCCTTAACAACCTTTATTCTATAGCACGCACAATCACTGCCATAATGATCACCTGGCTCGTCATTGTTGTATATTATGCTGCTTGCTATATGTCCATCTGTATTAATAGTACACTCATCGCTATTACTTACAGGTGTTACATTATAAAATCCTTTCACATAATATACGCTGTCACTTCCTGTGCTGGCATTACTATTAATTCTGTTAATAACATCTGCCTTAGTTATAACACTTCCTAATGTTCCATCCTCATACCACTCCGTATAATAATCCTGCTCTGTTAATGCATTTCCGTCTTCACGGATATTGCCGTTAAGTTTGAACATTTCGGACATTTCATAATCTGCTGAGGTAATATTTTCTCCGTAAAATATTACATTTTCCCTGCACTTAAGAGTTCCGTTGACTTTTACATTAACCGTCGGTGTATCGAATTCCTTAATACCTCCATTGATAATTACACCAGAAGCCGAAGCATTAGTCGTGACATTATTACCACCTATATAATTGTCCTTTGCCTTTACGAATATGCTTTTCTCCCAGGTATACAGCTTACTATCAGAATACTGTACTGACTGGTTATCCCATTCTACATACAGAAGATTTCTTTCCTTATCATACTTTATATTACCGCCATTCACACTGTATGGCTGGTCAGCCGCTTTATCAGCCGTAACTATCTCGTTATTATCAGCTATAATGTCAAATCTCGAATCAATGTAATCTCTTATTATTACATTATTAATCACATCACCTTCTGCATAGCTTCCATTATTATTGCTGATACCTGTCATAAGATTAATCTTATATGTGCGGTTATCCCAATCCTCTACCCTTACCTGCTTATCAACGATAAAATCCTCTATGCTTACATTTCTTGTATTGACAATACTGCTGTTAAATACATTTTCAACCGCATAACTCTTCTTGCCGTCTATATACTGTACTTTAGTTCTTGTAACAGCAATTACATTTCCACTGTTGTCAGTGAGTGTGGCTATAGCTGTTGAACTGTCATTCTCATCAAGTACAACCTCGACATTGTATTCCTCACCTGAACCTGTGTAGCCGTCTGGTGCTGTTATTTCTTTTAAAATGTATTTTCCAACTGGAAGATTATCAAAGCTTACTATACCATTCTTATCAGATACACTTGTTTTAGTTAAAGCATTTTCCTTATTATCTTTACTTGTAATTCCAAACACTGCATTAGCAAGCCCATTACCCCTATCATCAATCTTTTTAAAATTAAGATTGCCACTATCCGCAATATCAATTCTTGCTGAATTAGGAACAATAAACTTCATATTACAGTTAGAGGCATTACCACCTCTCTCCATATAAAGAACTGTTATTGTGTGGTTAGTTGACATATTTACTTTATCCCTGCTTGCAACAGTCTGTAATTCCCTCGCTATAGGCCCTGTCTGCCAGAGGTCTACATCACCGCCACATTCAGGATGTATTCCACCAAGATCAAGAACAAGCTCACCATCGACAAATACCCACAAATCATCATCACCTGTGAACTTATATAAAAGGTCGCCTGTATAACCATTAAGCGAGAATGAAATATCATATCTCATTCCAAAATAATAGTTAGTACCCTTCTGTCCATCAGCCGCATTATAACCGCAGTCTAACACATTGGAGTCCGCATTATTTAATGGGAAGAAATTATCTCCCGCCAATGTCACATCGCCTGATGGCGAAGTTACGCTTTTTAATGTGTAAGTGCTGCTGTCATTACCATTATCCTGTTTATCAAATGTCAATTTATAATTGTTATATATTGTCTTTCCTGTCTTCTTAGCATCAGAAAATAATCCCGGCTCATCAACATTGAACAATACATTTTTATAATTTTCCTTATCAAGCCCCTCAATAATTCCCTGAGAAGCATTCATATAATCTTTCTTTATTCCACTGAATGAGCCTGTTGTCTTAATACCACCATTGTAATATATACAGGTGTTGACATTAAGGCTATTAACGTAACAATTGTGCTGGTTAGCCCTGAAGTTCTGGTCTATGGTTCCAACAGTAAGCTTTGGCTTTCCATTGTCAGCGTAATTAGATGAAGTATTAATACTTCTCTTTGGATATTCCTTATAACCCCAGCCATACACATTTCCTTTATATGGTGCAACTACATAATCATAAAATGTGCAATATCCCTCAAGCACGTTATCTGATGCCGCCAATTTACTAACACCTGGTGTATCCGCATTTCCCGTAGTATCTGTACCTTCTGATGTATCTGCACTTCCTGCCTTATCATTAGAATACACCTGTATTGCATTAACATTTTTTATATTACTGCTGCCTGCTCCAAATGCTGTATACATCATTGCTGTTATAGCTGTCACACACAATAACACACACATCACAATAGAAACAATAACCTTCCTGTGCTTCCAGTTAATTCCCATGTCAGCTCCTTTCACCTTTCCATTACTACTGTATTCTTTCTATTGCGTACTCTATACTCTCATCAAGCTTTTTTACTCTAAGATTTCCTTTAATCCTTCTGACAACAACTAACGCATTGTTATAATCACACTGCGTAAGCATAATCACATACTGCCATTTATTGTACTGTGAAATCAGATCTCCTTCCCTTAATGAAGCCAGCAATGTATTCTTTATATGTGCGCTGTTCCTGCCATTTACAGTGACAAGCACAATTGTAAAAAAACAATTACTTCTCTGTCTTCTTCTAAGTTCCAATTCAAAGCTTTTCTTAAAACTATTATAATCGCAGAATAAAGCCCCCTTTAAAGCTGTCCTGCCTGCATAAAGCTCTCTTCTTACAGTCCTTATATCCGATCTGGCTGAATGTGTCATTATAAGAAGCTGGTTATATAGTTCCATTAACTTTCTTCCAGGGCTTACATTCTTTTAACAAATCCTTTACCTTCTCATAATGCCCTGCCGCTTCTGCTATTTTATTCTTAGCAATCAGTGACTTAATATAATAGAATTGTATATCTTCATCTAATCCATCTATCATTATGGCTCTATGTCCGATTTGTTCAATCCTGTCATAATCACCCTCACCATATAAATCCTGCAATACATTTTTAACAACCTCTAGATACCTTGAATGATAATACACGCTGAATGTGACAACCCAGTATTCATATGAATATTTATTAAAGAATTTCTTTTTATAAATGTCTATTGCATAAGCACTGTATGATATACGCTCTTTAATATCCGGCTCACATTCTGCCCTGTTGCACAGCTTCTCGAACTGCTCAGTATCTATAACTGTATTAACATTATCATTCCAGCAGTAGCTTCCCATTAATGTCTTTATAGGGTTGATTCCAAGCTGGCTTTTTAATACGCTTCTTGCCCTGTATACAAGATTTTTAAGTGCATTGACAGGGTCGTCACATTCACCCTCTGTCCAAAGGACATCAGATAACTCCCCGACACTCACAACATTTTCCTTATGACATATAAGATATGCCAGAAGTCTTGTCACCTTATCAGAATTGATACTCTTTTGTGAAAGCTCTTTATCTTTATAAGTGATTTTAAAATCATCTAAAAACGTAACTTTCAACTCCTGCGTATCAGTTTCTGATTTATACATTATTACTGCCTGTTCCTCTGCCTCATTACAACAACACCAGCTATTCCTGCTATGCCTGCAAGTGCCACAATTATATATAATAATATATTATTACTATCACCTGTCTTTACCGCTGTAATCACATTATTGCTTACTGTATCCTGCAAATCTGGCTGTTCTGCATTAACCGTAATCTCCAACTGTCCCTGCTTATTCATATAAGAATTGTCCATAGAACGACCATCTATATACAATACAAGCTTTATATCACAGCTCTCACCCTTACTTAATTGTGCAATCCTGACATCTTCATCAAAAAACGACTTGTCAGACTGTGTCTTACTGCTGTTACCTATAAGTTCATTATAAAAAGGCTCTGTATCTGTGTTTTTATAAATCTTAATTCCATATACTGCCGTCTGATCTCCAGTTCCTTTATCTGCAAGGTTATCAAGAACTTTTCCATTAATATAGAATTCCATATTCTCTGCTGAACTGTTGGATATCTTAATAACTGAACTTCTCTCCTCTCCTGGAAGCATATCCCTGTACTCAAGATTTTTATCAATCACTACGAATTTCTTAGCTGTTTCATCAAGTGTTATAACCGTATCATCTGCCAAGACTTTAACATATGGCACTGCAATAACAACTACGGCAGATACTACCGCCACTAATTTCTTTAAAAGCATATCTCCTCCTACCTGTCAGATACAGCTTTAAGGCTGCCATCATCACCTAATTCAGCTTCAACTCCCCATTCTGTCAGCATAGCATCACCGGCCGCAACTGTCTGGACTGCTTCTGCATCCCAATTAATATTAATAGTCTTTCCGCTGTATTTATTAGTGTTCTCAGATTTCGAATCAAAGAGTATTATTGAATCCATAAGCTCTGGTGTTCTCTCACCTGGATTTAATACCTTATTATAATATACATATACATTTTCACTATCTGTATGATTATCGGGTACTATCCAATCATCTTTATTAATCATATTGATATTAACCCAGTTATCCTTGCTAATCTTTACACGGACATATTGTGCCTTCTCTCCACTATTAAGCACAGATACTCTCTGTTCAATAGTGTCATCTATTGTGTTAATT
>OBAI01001948.1_pt1 | contig 14087 bp, 14 predicted proteins | sample 1517461 | NCBI WGS metagenome assembly OBAI01 (sample SAMN04571696, study PRJEB22368) | human gut metagenome | biome: human gut; material: stool | host: Homo sapiens | place: Luxembourg | collected 2012-06-29
CCCGAACGGTGGCGGTGAAGGCAAGTCCAAGTCCGGTGGCGGTCGCCAGCACCTCAAATCTCCGTGGGGGCACGTCAAGGGGCAGAAGACCCGCCGTCTCCGCAAGCCCAGCGACTCCGTCATCGTACAGCGCCGCAATGCCAAGTAATCAATATATTATAACTTTAACTAGGATTATATAACATGGGACGTTCTCTCAAAAAAGGCCCTTTTGTCAGCCAAAAGCTTCTCGCCAAGATCGACGCTCAGCTTGAATCCGGCGACCGCAAGCCAATCAAGACCTGGAGCCGCGCATCCATGATTACGCCTGACTTCGTCGGCCTGACTTTCCTGGTGCACGCCGGCAAGAACTTTGCCACCGTGTACGTCACGGAAAACATGGTAGGCCACAAGCTTGGTGAATTTGCCCCGACTCGTGTCTTCAAACAGCACGGCGGTATCGGTAAGAAGTAATCAGTAAGTTAACAATCAACATGTCGAATTCTTCTTCCATCCTTGCATATTCTCTTACCACCCTGGTAGGGCTGGGCGGGGCGTTGCAGGGAGCGGAAGAGGATACGGCGGCACTGACGCGCAGAATCGAGCGCCTCGAAAAGCAGAATGCGGCCCTCAAGGCATCCTATGTCCAGGCCCGCAGCGACGCCGACAAGGCGGCCGCACAGCTGGTGGACATCCGTTCCAGGCTGGAAGCTTTGGGGGGCGCTGCGCTAGGTAACAGCGAGGAACGCCTGATTCAGGCGATGGCGGACATCGAAGCTTTTAATGACCGCATCCAGCGGCTGGAGCAGGCATCCGTCAAGCTCTCCGGAGCCATCCTTGCCTACATGAAACAAGCCATATCCGAAGATGCGAACGCCAGAACGGCTGTGGAGAGTTCTCTGCGCCTGCTGGAATCCGTTCTGGGATACAGGCAACAGCCCGTGCGAGATGGCGCGGGAACCCTGGCGGAAGCCAAGGTGCTCAGCATTGATTCCGAATCCGGAGTGGTGGTGCTGAATACCGGCAGAACGGCAGGAATGCAAGTCGGGATGCCGGTTCGGTTAACCCGGGGAGCTCAAACCATCGGAGAAGCCGTAGTCACGGACGTCCGCAAGGAAGTATGTGGCGCGCTTGTTCAGAAGCTTGAGACGCCAGCCGATCCGGTGCGCGTCGGAGATTCTGCCTCAGTAAAAACCAACGACTAAATCATCTTCATAATAACCTGCACTACGAGGAAAAACCCATGGAAGTGAAAGCTGTTTACAAATACGCCCGCATCTCCGCCAAGAAGATGCGCGATGTTGCTCAAGAAATCCAAGGCTTGTCCGTCTCCCAGGCGACCGACATCCTGTCCTACACCCCCAAGAAGGGTGCCTACCTGCTGAATAAGACGCTCAAGTCCGCGTTGGCCAACGCCGAGAATAATGCGGAACTGTCCGTTGATACGCTGGTGGTCAAGTCCGTCATGGTCGATGAAGGGCCCACGATGCGCCGCACGATGCCCCGCGCCCGCGGATCCGCCAACATGATCCGCAAGCGTACATCCCATATTACCGTTATCCTGGCCGATCAAGAAGGCTAGGCCTTACCAATCTAACACACATATAGCTGAACTAATATCATGGGTCAGAAAGTAAATCCAATCGGGTTCCGCCTCGCCGTCAACAAGGACTGGCGCTCCAAGTGGTACGCCACGGGCCAGGATTACGCCACCAAGCTGCATGAAGACTTGGTGATGCGCAAGTACATCAAGGAACAGTTGATGTCCGCCGCCGTTTCCAGCATCGTGATTGAACGCGCCTGGAACAGTGTCCGCATCACCGTCCACACTGCCCGTCCGGGGCTTGTCATTGGCCGCAAGGGTGAGGAAATTGAAAAGATCCGCCAGTACCTCCAGGGCCTGTGCGGCGCTTCCACCCAGGTCAACATTGACATTGTGGAAATCCGTTCCCCTGAAACGGACGCCCAGCTTATTGCAGAGAACGTGGCCGTCCAGCTGGAACGCCGCGTTTCCTTCCGCCGCGCCATGAAGCGCGCCGTGCAGGTTGCCATGGAACGTGGGGCCGACGGCATTCGCATCCGCTGCGCCGGCCGTCTTGGCGGGGCTGACATTGCCCGTGCCGAATGGTACCGCGAAGGCAAGGTGCCGTTGCAGACGCTCCGCACTCCGATTGACTACGGCTTTGCCGAAGCCCGTACCCTGTACGGCATCATCGGTGTGAAGTGCTGGGTCAACAAGCGCGATGAAGTCGTCTCCCAGCAGAATTCCCGTCCGTCCGGCCCTCGCGGACCCCGTCGTCCGCGCGCCTAAGAAAGCCGCTACCACATTTGTTCATCACACTTAACACAAGGAGGAATAAGATATGCCTTTAATGCCCAAGAGAGTGAAGCACCGCAAGATGCACCGCGGCAGCCGTTCCGGCAATGCCACCAGCGGTACCTATGTTGCTTTTGGTGACTTCGGCCTTCAGGTGCTCGACCGCGGTTGGATCACCAACAACCAGATTGAAGCCTGCCGTATTGCGATCAACCGTTACCTGAAACGTAAAGGTAAGGTGTTCATCCGCATTTTCCCGCAGAAATCCTTTACGTCCCGTCCCCCGGATACTCGTATGGGTAAGGGTAAGGGCGCCGTGGAAGGCTGGGTAGCCGTTGTCCGCCCCGGCAACATTCTGTTTGAAGTAGGCGGCGTGACCGAATCCCAGGCGCGTGAAGCCCTTCGACTGGCTTCCAACAAGCTGGGCGTATCAACCCGCTTCGTCTATCGTCAAGGCGTTCAACACTAAAGCTACTCATCACCATGTCCGATAAGAACTCCGCCAAAGAACTTCGTGCTATGTCCGCCAAGGAGCTTTCCGCTCTGGTGCGCAGCCTTCGTGAAGAACTTTTCAATCTCCGCCTCCAGCAGGCCACCGGCCAGCTGGAAAACAACCAGAGAATCCGCACCGTCCGCAAGGACCTTGCCCACGCCCTTACCATTCAGGGCGAAACCGGGGAGGTTTAATTGAGGATTTCCGGTAATTACAGAATATTCTAACACTTTTAGAATCCAATGTCCGAACAAACCGAAACAACCAAGAAGCCCGGCCTTCGCAAGACGCGCGTCGGCGTGGTGACTTCCACCAAGATGGACAAGACCATCGTTGTGGAGTACGTCGCCCGCGTTCCGCACCCCAAGTTCAAGAAGATCGTCAAGAAGAGCAAGAAGTTCTATGCTCACGACGAGAATTCCACGGCCAAGGTAGGCGATAAGGTACGTATCGTTGAAACCCGCCCGCTTTCCAAGCTGAAGTGCTGGGAACTGGTGGAAGTGCTTACCCATTAATCAGGAATCAACCATTAAGTAAAGGAGATTTGATACCATGATCCAGATGGAATCCCTAGTCCAGGTAGCCGACAATACCGGCGCCCGCTCCGCCAAGATGATTGGCGTTATCGGCAAGCGCACCCGTCAGGCTCACATTGGCGACATTATTACCTGCCACATCCGCGAATCCATTCCCACCGCTTCCGTGAAGAAAGGGACTGTGGTGAAGGCCGTGGTAGTTCGCACCGCCGCCCCGATTCGCCGTGATGACGGTTCCGTGCTTCGTTTTGACGGCAATGCCGTCGTCATCATCGACAAGGACAACAACCCGCGCGGCACCCGTATTTTCGGGCCGGTCGCTCGTGAACTCCGTGAAAAGAAGTTCATGAAGATTGTTTCCCTTGCTCCGGAAGTGCTCTAACCGAGACGCCTCAGGATTTTGAACGCCGTCCTCCGAAAAGGAGGACGGCGTTTTTTATTGTCCGCATTTTGCTGATCAATTTGCATTGCAGTGTGGTTCCCATATAGGGAGAAGGTTGTCGGAACACATCCCTTGCCTGGCGTACGAGAAGAGGAAGGAGACGTTTTTATTCGGAAGATCCGGGGGAGCGGCCTTATAGTCGTATTTTTCCTGGTCGGCTTTGGGGCGGTTCCTGTTGGTGGATTTTTATAGAATAAGTTACCGGAAGGGGGGTAGGCTTTGCCGGAAGCCGTTCCCTGGAACCAGGAGAAGCAGGAAGGGGCTTTCTGTTCTGTCGAAACGCGGATTTGAAGTGAGGGAACAGGGGAAATAATGGAAGGAAAGACAGACGAGGAATCTTCTTCCAAATGCCTGGCAAGGGGAAAAGAGAAGGCAAGAAACCGGGAACCCGGGAAGTCTGGCGCAGGAGCTAAGGCTTCGTTAATGCCTGTGCTGTTCAGTTCGGCATTTTCCCAGCTGCTGGGAGGAACCGCAGGCCGGGCAACGGAACCAGCGGAAGAGGAATATATGCAGCGCCGTGGCAAATACGTAGCCGAACAGGGGAATGTGGTGGGCCGCCTTATTGCGGGTGTATTTTTTAAAGGAAAAGACATGAGCCCTGCACACGCTGCATTTCCGGGGAAGCGCCAGGGAGAGATAGAGAATCATCGCCAGAATCCAGGGGCCGAAGCAGAGGCTGATTAATGGCCAGCCTCGTTCTCCATTGAGAAGCACAAGGGTGGTGACCGAAATGGAGAAGAGGATACAGATGAACAGAAGCAGGACGATAACGGCTCCCATCCATGTCCGGAGGTCATGTGCTTGATGCCTTTTTTGCGAAGGTAGGTTTTCGGCTCCTTGAGGGTGTGAACATGTTTTGCGGGCTGGTAGCTGTGTTCTTCCTGCCGCTTGGCCTTGGCGGAGAGATGTTTTGGAGGGCCGTCCGTATGGGAACGCCCACGTTCCCTTCTGTTTTCTGAAGAATCAGTAATCGGAGGGTCAACGGGCGTGGCAAGGGGGAGGGCGTCTTCCTCATAGGAGGGAAGACGCTCCGGTTCCGGCGCCGTGGGAGAGGAAAGAGCCTGATTCACCCATTCCCTGAAAACGGGCGCGGAAGGAATTTCCGTCTGCAGTTTCAACATCCGTTTTGCCTGGTGAAGTTCAGGCAAAACGGTGGATGGGTCCGCGGAAGCGAATTGTTCAAGAGTACGTATGCCCACCGCTTCAAGCAATTCAATGAATTGCTCGCGGCCGGCAAAGTACTTTTGAATATTATTCATTCCCGGAATGATAGATGGTTAGGAAAGGGAATCAAGCATCCCTTTTAACTGGGATTGTTTTGCTTCCCAGTCCGCCAGACGGGCTTTTTCCTGGTTCACGACTTCCGCCGGAGCTCTTTCCACAAAGCCCGCATTACCCAGCTTGGCCGCGGATTTGGCTATTTCCCTGGCTATTTTGTCCAGTTCCCTGCCCAGGCGTTCCTTTTCCGCTTCCACGTCAATAAGGCCTTCCAGAGGCAGGAAGAGTTCCCCAAGCGGCGTGAGGGCTGCCGGCGTTCCTTTGGGAGAGGAGTAGGCCGCGTCCCGGATGACGGATTTGGCGTTCGCCAGAATGGCCAGACGGGAGAGAAGGTCCTGGGGAACGTCGTGGGGAGTTTTCAGGATGAAGCTGACGTTTTTATTGTTGGAAAGGTCGTATTCCGCTTTCAGGTTGCGGGCCTTGTTGGCCGTTTCATAAAGAGCCGCGGCTTGGGTATTCGCCAGGGTGATACGACTTTCATCAAGTCCCGCCAGAAGGTTTTCGGCAGAGGGGAGGGGAGTGCGCATGAGCGGCAGGCCGCCGTTGCCTTCCGCAAAGCCCAGGGAGGCCCAGAGTTCTTCCGTGATATGAGGCATGACCGGATGCAGAAGAGCTAGGTAGTGCCTGAGCACCGTGTCCATGGTGGTGAGCGTGGCCGCCCGCGCCGCAGGGTCCGCCCCGTCCTTCAGGTCACCTTTGACGGCTTCCAGGAAGCGGTCGCAGTATTCGTTCCAGAAGAATTGGTACAGGGTCTGGATGAGGGCGTTGAATTCGTAGTCCGCCAGCGCTTTTTCTACATCTGCATGCAGTTGCTTGAGCCTGGAGATAATGGAGATATGTACGGATGAATAGTGAGGGGCCGTTCCTCCCCTGGCATCTCCCTGCATCAGCCGGAAGCGCGTGGCATTGTACAGCTTGTTGGCAAAGTTGCGGCCTTCGCTGATCTGGTTTTCATCAAAGCGCACATCCGTTCCTGTGGGGGCGATACGCATGAGGCCAAAGCGGAGGCCGTCTGCTCCGTAGTTGGCGATCAGGTCCAGCGGATCCGGGGAGTTGCCCAGGGATTTGCTCATTTTACGCCCGATTTTGTCACGGATGATAGACGTGAAAAAGACGTTGCTGAACGGTTTGTTATGCTGAAAGCGGTATCCGGCCATAATCATGCGCGCCACCCAGAAGAAGATGATGTCCGGTCCCGTGACAAGATCCGTAGTGGGATAGAATTTGGCGCGGGTCTCTTCATCCATGGTGGAGAAAGGCCACAGCCAGGAGGAGAACCATGTGTCCATTACGTCGTTGTCCTGAATCCAGTTGTCCGGGTCCTGAGGCGGTTCGGTTCCCACGTAGAGGAAGCCCTGTTCCAGTGCGGAGGCGTCCAGCGACGGGGCGTTCTTGAGTTCTTCCGCCTTGTCCTTGCGGTACCAGACGGGGATGCGATGGCCCCACCAGAGTTGGCGGGAGATGCACCAGTCCTGAATGTTTTCCAGCCAGTGGGCGTAGGTTTTCGCCCAGCGCGCGGGTCGAAAAGTGATATCCCCTTCCGCTACGGCGTCCGCAGCTTCTTTCACGCAGGGGTATTTGAGGAACCACTGCATGGAGAGGCGCGGTTCAATCGGGACATTGGCGCGTTCGGAGAACCCGACTTTGTTATCATAGTCTTCAATGTTGACCATGAGTCCGGAGGCTTCCAGCATTTCCACGGATTTACGACGCGCGTCAAAGCGGTCCATGCCGTGAAGTTCGGGTACTTCCGGGCAGTTGATATGACCGTCGGGGGTAAGGATGTCGATAATTTCCAGGTTGAATTTCCGGCCTATTTCAAAGTCGGCCTTATCATGGGCCGGAGTGATTTTCAGAGCGCCCGTGCCGAATTCTATTTCTACATATTCATCTCCGATGATAGGAATGGGGGTGGGATTGAGCGGGCGCATGACGTTTTTCCCGATGAGGTGGGCGTACCGCGGATCCTTCGGGTTGACGGCCACAGCCACGTCCGCCATGATGGTTTCCGGGCGGGTGGTGGCTACATGGAGGGCTCCGGACCCGTCTTCCAGTTTGTAAAGAACGGTGTAGAGCTTGCTTTTCTGCTCAGTCATGATGACTTCTTCATCAGAGAGGGCCGTGAGGGATACAGGGCACCAGTTGACCATGCGGCGGCCCCGGTAGATGAGTCCTTCCTTAAAGAGTTCAATGAAGACCTGTCCAACGGCTTTGGTGTATTCCTCATCCATCGTGAAGCGTTCGCGGTCCCAGTCGCAGGAACAACCCAGCTTATGGAGCTGGTTGATGATGATGCCTCCGTGTTTTTCTTTCCATTCCCAGACTTTTTCCAGGAAGGCTTCACGGCCCAGATCGTGGCGGCTCCGGCCCGTTGTCTGTTTGAGGTCTTTTTCCACCCTTACCTGCGTGGCGATTCCGGCATGGTCTGTTCCGGGCAGCCAGAGGGCTTCGTATCCTTTTTGGCGCGCGCGGCGCACCAGGATGTCCTGAATGGTGTTGTTCAGCACATGGCCCAGATGCAGCACTCCCGTGACGTTGGGGGGAGGGATGACGACAGAGTAGGCAGGCTTTTCAGAAGCCGGGTCAGCCTTGAAACAACCTTCTTCAATCCAGCGGGATTGCCATTTTTCTTCCACCAGGGAGGGATCGTATGCTTTGGGCAGATCAGACATGGGCAAAAGGGTAGCATAAAGTTTTTTTCTTTCAATCCCTACCTGTCCGGGAGAGGGTGGAAAGATGGCTCTTTTTCCCCGGAATAATGTGATGAAAAAGCCGCCGGGTTTCCTGATGGAGCCCGGCGGCTGGAACGGAGTTTTTCCTGTTTTTTTATTTGACCGTCACAGTTGTCTGAGCCGGCTTGAGTCCGTTGGAGATGACTTGGAGCGTCACTTTTCCGGATTCTCCCTTGCGGGAGCGCAGAATGACCTGGGCAAGACCATTGAAGGCCTTGATTTTCATGATTTTCTTGTTTTCCGGATTCGCCATGATGGTGAAGTCCGTGGGATCACCATTGCAGATGCCGGCGATGTCCGCAGGGCCGCTTACCCTGAAGGTGAGCTGGTTTTTGCTTCGGGGCACCATACGGCCCTGGGCGTCGCGGACGGCTACGGTGACATAAGACAGGTCATAGCCGTCTCCCTTGATTTCATTGCGGTCCGGCTTGAGGGTGAGTGCCGCAGGTTTTCCGGTAGTGGTTACCGTGTCCGTAGCCCAGATTTTACCGTCCTTTTTGGCGACTACTTTGAGGGTGCCGGGCGTGTATTTGACGTCTTCCCACACGAGGCGGTAGCGGTCCTTTTCCCCGGTGCCCTTTTTGCGGACGCCCTGGGATTTCCCATTCAGGAAGAGTTCCGCTTCATCCCCGCTGGTGTAGACATGCACGGGTGTTACCTGCCCTTTGCGTTCCGGCCAGTTCCAGTGCGGCAGGATGTGCGCCATCTTGAGATCCGGCCTCCAGTGGGCTTGGTAGATGTAGAAGCGGTCCTTTTTGAAGCCGCACAGGTCCACGATGCCGAAGTAGGAGCTGCGGGAGGGGGCGCGGTCTCCCAGTTTTTTGAGTTCCGCCATCAGCTTTTCGCGTTCCGGCCCTTCCGGCACGTTCAGGGCGTTGGTGGCGTCCAGATTGTACGGGGTGGGTTCCCCAATGTAGTCAAAGCCCGTCCATACATATTCTCCCGCGCTGTTGGGATTGTCTTCCTGAGCGGCGAATTCCACATCCGGACGGTTGGCCCAGCCGGGGGCGTACAGGTCATAGGAACTGACCTGGTAGAGGTAGAATCCCTTGCCCTTGTTCCAGTCCACGGGGAAGAAGTATTCTCCGCGGGAGCTGACGCAGGAGGCGGTTTCCGCACCATAGAACGGCTGGTGGGGGCGGTCCTTGGCGAAGTCCTTATAGGCCCAGGGCTTGTAGTTGTAGCCGTAAACATCCAGGGTGTCCCCAAAGCCGTTGCGTGCGGCATTGGCGTTGTTGCAGCCGGAAGTCACTTTGCGCGTGGGGTCTTCCCGGTGGAAAAGATCCGTCAGGGTTTGGGAGATATGGTGCAGATTTTTCATTCCCTGTTCCGGAACTTCATTTCCCGAACTCCATGCAATGACACAGGGGTGGTTGCGGTCCCGGTGGCAGAGGTTAACCACGTCCCGTTCATGCCATTCGTTAAAGGATTCGTTGTTGACGCCTTCTTTGGAGCATTGCCATACGTCGAAAAGTTCGTCAATGACTAGGATGCCCATTTTATCGCACAGGTCCAGCACTTCCGGCGCAGGCGGGTTGTGGGACGTGCGGATGGAGTTGACGCCGAATTCCTTCAGGATTTCAATCTGGCGCTCATAGCCTCGAGTGTGGGCGGCGGAGCCGAGCGGTCCCAGGTCATGGTGCTGGCAAACGCCCTTGAGCTGCACGCGCTCCCCGTTAAGGTAGAATCCCGTGGGTTTCCATTCAACGGTTCTTACGCCGAAGTTGGTGAATTTTTGGTCGATGACTTTGTCTCCCATCCTGACCGTGGTTTTCATCTTATACAGATGGGGAGCGTTTAGGGTCCACAGAGTGGGGTTTTTGAGCGTCAGCGTGCTGGTGATTTTGCCCTTTTCCCCGGCGGGAATTTCTTCCCCTTTGGTGGTTGTGGAGGCTACGATTTTACCTCCGTCCAGGATTTCTTCAGTAACAGTGGGGATGACGGCTTTGTCCGTGGTGTTTTTTACCGTGGTGTCCACTTCCACCTTGGCGGCGGATTTGGTGATTTCCGGAGTTTTGACGAAAACGCCCCAGTGTTCGATGTGCACAGGGTTGGATTCCGTGAGCCACACATGGCGGTAGATGCCGCCGCCCGGATACCAGCGGGAGGTGCTGGGGGGATTGTCCACTCTGACGGCAATGGTATTTTGCTGCCCGAATTTCAGGAAGGGCGTGATGTCCACGCGGAAGGAGCTGTAACCGTATTTCCATTCGCCGGCCAGGTGTCCGTTCACATAAATTTTGGGGCGGGACATAACGCCGTCAAAGTCCAGATAGAATTGGTTGCCCTTGGCGTCCGCCGGGATTTCCAGCGTTTTGCGGTACCAGCCAATGCCGACCCAGGGGAGTTTTCCGGTTCTGTTTTCAATTTCCATCCGGAAGGGGCCTTCCACGCCCCAGTCGTGCGGCAGGTTCAAGGAACGCCAGTTTTTGTCGTTGAAAGAGGGGCTGGAGGGATTGTCCGACTTACTGGTTCCGGCGGCGGCCTGAGGGCGGATAATTTCCCCCTTGTCGTTTTTAAAGGTGATTTCACGGATGCTGGCCCAGTTGCTCTGGTTGTTGCCCGTGACGGTGATGCGGAAGTATCGCGGTTTGCCGGTTTTGTTTTCTACCGTGTCTTCCTTGGAGTCGTTTTGCCCGGAAGTTTTGTCTTCAATAGTTGCCCAGCGTTTTCCGTCACCGGAGCCTTCCAGCTTGAAAAGATGGTTGCTTTGTTTTTCCCACAGGATGTTAACGGTTTTTACATCTACGGGGCGTCCCATGTCCACGGTGATTTTTTCTCCGCTTTTGCCACTGGCGGCACACCAGCGGGTGGACTTGTCCCCGTCCACGGCATTGTCCGCCGGATTGCCGGATTCTTCACTGGTGGCAGTGGCGAATCCCATGGCTTTTCCCGGTTCCGGTTGCGTACTGCCATCCGGCATTTTCCCGAAACGGGCGAATTTCCAGTTCCAATCCAGGCTCTCCGTTTTGGTTGCATTCAGAGGCGCCGCCATGAGGCTGGCGATGCTGAACGCAGTAATGCAGAGGGTCGTGCGTGTAATATTGGTGAACATATCTGTGATATTACGACTGGAAATCTGCCATCTTGCAAGATTTTTATTCAGCAGGATACGGTTTCTGCCCGGATTACGTCAGCAGGGTTCCACGCGTCAGGCGGGATGACTTGCGGCCGCCGTCCAGTTATGTATGAAGGCGTCTTCCAGAGATATGGGCGAGAGGAAGATGCCCCCGGCAGGAGAAGGAGAGCGGACGGAACGGTTGGCGGAAAGAAAAACAGGGGAAATGAAAGAGAGAACGCCGGACCGGCCTTGTTGAATGGGCCGGTCCGGCAATGGGGAAAGGAGAAGAATCAGATGTATATTTTGACGATGGCTTTTTTCCGGAGGCGTTCCACCCATTTTTTATAACGTTCATTGCTGCGCTTGTTGCGCGCCATGATGTCAATCTGCTCCTTGATGGCGGAGAGGGGGGGCGGCGGCGCCAGTTCCTTTTTCTCCACCAATACGATGGTGAAGCCGGTGGAGTCCACCAACGGTCCGATGATTTCGCCGGGCTGTGCGCCAAAGATGATGGCGGCGGATTCCGGGGAGAGCGTGGAGCGTTCCGTAACGGGCCAGTCACCGCCTTTTTCCGCATATAGATCCTTGGAGTAGCGTTTGGCCATTTCCTCAAAGGTGGCGTTTTTGGATTTGATTTCCTTGGCGATGAGTTCCGCCAGGTTCAGCTGTACTTCCGGCGTGGAGGCGGAGTCATCCCCCAGCATGGGAATGAAGATTTTCTTGAATTTGATTTTGTCTTTGGTCAGATCCCGGTATTGTTCTTTGGTAGATTCGTATTCCTGCTGTATTTCCTCCGGAGTAGGCGGTATTTCCTGGTCGTATTTGGAAGCCCGCATGATTTGAACCTGGAGCTGTTTTTTCGTCATTTCCCGGAAAGCGCGGATGGTCATGCCGGAGAGGCTCAGGTTTTTCAGGAAGGCGGAACGATCTCCGTTAAAGGTGGTCAGGATGGTGCGGTTGACTTCCTGGTCAATGAGAGAGTCCCTAATGACGCCGCCCATGCCTTCAAATTCATTGCGGAGCAGTTCTCGCTCCACCAGGTCTTCAATGATGTTTTTTTTCGCCAGGGCCAGTTGCTTGTAGAATTCGGGCCCCTGTTTGGGATACTGGGCCGCGAGCTGTGCTCCGATGGGCATGAGACGCACGCTGACCTCATTGGCCGTGATGGGACGGCCGTTGACTGTGGCGGCAATCCGGTTGACGATCCGCTGGGGCTGAACACGGGATGCCGGCGCTTCGTTCGGAGAGATGCGCTTGGATTCGTCTGGCCGCACCGTTTCCCTGCCTTCATCCCCGTGAAGCTGGACGGCCCGTGGAAGGGAGGCCCGTGAATCCACGATGCTTTGCCCCTGTGCGGACAGGGGCATGGTACAGATGAGAAGCGCCTGGATGTGGGTCCTGATATTCATGGGGGGAGAGAAGAGTATTTTTAATGCCTCCGGCATGATAGGGGACAGTCCTGCAAAGACAATCTATTTCTGGGTATGTATGGATGCTGCCCGGCATGGGCGGGATGCCGGTTCCTGCACTTTTGCTGACTGTGGATGTGCTTGGTCATCGCCGTTTTTCCCTGTACAGTATGCGGCGATGCATGATTGCCGTTTATTGAGAGGAGTGCTCCGTTCCTCCCGTCCGGCCAATATTCCCACGCTGTTTACCAACGCGGCGGCGGCGTGGGCTTCCGTCCGTGGGGCGGAGCTGCCGCCTCCCGCCCTGTATGGGGGCGTAGTGCTGATGGGGCTGTGCTTTTATTTGTATGGCATGTGGGAGAATGACCGTGTGGACGCCAGGTGGGATGCCGCCCGTTATCCGGACCGCCCCGTGCCGTGCGGCGCGGTGAGCGTTTCCGTACTGAGGCTTTTGTCTTTGGCGGCCGGGTTGTCCGGCCTGGTGCTGAACATGGCGCTGGGCGGGGAATTTGCCGTGGGGGCTTTGCTGCTGATTGTGATTTCCCTGTATAATGTGTTCCATAAACTGTGGAGCGGCTCCATTGTTTTGATGGGGTTGTGCCGCGGGGTGTGGGTGCTGGCCGCCGGCCTGGCATTTGCCCGTTCGGGAGGAGAGTCCGTTCCTCCTCCGGCCTTGCTGTGGTATGCTTTCGGCCTGTTTTTGTTTACCTGCGTGATTTCCGCCGTAGCACGGCGTGAGGCGGGCAGTCCCCGGGTTCAAAGGGCTGTGACGGTGCTGCTTTCCGGCATGTGCCTGTTTGATGCGGTATGGCTCCTGAGTTTCGGTTCCCTGCTGTGGCTCGGTTCCGTCTTATTATGGGCGGGAACGCGGCTGCTGCAGAAGTTAGGCTGCCGGGCCACATAGGTTTGAGTTGAATTTACATGGGAAGTGTGCATGATCTAACGCGAGAAAGAGGGTTATGAATGAATTGATCATCAAGATAGGTCCGTTGTTCTGGGTTTTGAGCGTTCTGGCCGTTTATGCGCTGGCGGTTGTTGCGGAGCGGATTTTGTATTTTCACAGGATTCAGATTAATACTGGAGATTTTTTAAGAGGTATTTCCAAGCTGGTAAATGCCGGAAAGACGGATGAAGCCCGGCATGAGGCTTCCATTTTACCGGGACCTGCGGCCCGCGTGGTTTCTTCCGTGCTGGCTCATGCCGGATTGAGGCGTGAAGAATTACGGACTGTGGCAGAGGATTCCGTTCAGATGGAAGTGTTTCAGATTGAAAAGAATATCCGCGGATTGCTGGTAGTGGCTACGGTGAGTCCGCTAGTCGGTGTGCTGGGGACGATCCAGGGGCTGGTGGGATTTTATTCCCAGCCGGGGGTTCTGGAAGGGAAGGCTCCCTCTCTCGCCATGTCGGATGCCGTTTACCAGGCCCTGCTTAGTTCCGCCCTGGGGCTGAGCATTGCTATTCCCGCTTATTTGTTTTATTCCTACCTGGCCTCCCGCTCCCGCCAGATTGTACATTCCCTGGAACGGGCCGGCACGGAGGCCGTTTGCCTGGTGTGTGATGCCCGGCAGAGGCGCGAGGCCGGAGAGAGCATGAACGGCCGGGGCGTGTGAGTGCAACAGGGAAGGAGGAAAGGCATGCAGATCAAGACCCGTTCAACATTGCCCGCCGGGGCGTTTTTCATTCAGGTGGTCGTCCTGCTGGATTTGGTTGTTCTTGTCTGCGTGCTGACGATCATGACTTCCCGTGTGGGAATGGCGTACGGGTATGAGGTAAAGGCTCCTTCTTCCCATTTTCTGATGAATATTGTGGGGGATGTGGAGTTTATTTCAGTTACGGCTGG
>OBAI01001954.1_pt1 | contig 14012 bp, 7 predicted proteins | sample 1517461 | NCBI WGS metagenome assembly OBAI01 (sample SAMN04571696, study PRJEB22368) | human gut metagenome | biome: human gut; material: stool | host: Homo sapiens | place: Luxembourg | collected 2012-06-29
CCGCCGCCGCGGCCACTTCCTGGACGGCGGGTTCATGAGCCCATGCATCCATCAAATCCAATAACGTAGCGCGCCATGCACCCACTTCCTCCCTCTTAAAACATTCCATAAGCAGAGGCAAAACATCTTCCTTTCCTTCGTAGGCATGCTGAACGGCCCTGGTCCGTTCCCTGTACTGCGCCATTTTGGGTTTAGCTCCGTAATATTTCTTTACCGCCTCCGCAGCCCATTCATTGCTTTTTTCCTCGTGGCACATGGTACAGGCATTCGGAATCCCCAACTCTACGCTCAGCAAAGGATCAGGAGAATTGAAAGAATGATCCCTGCGGGGGTCCCGAGCCATATACAGGCTTTCCGGCATATGGCATTCCACACACCGGGCACCCATGCTGGACTGAGGACATGGCGTATGCGTAGCCATGTCAATAACGGGAGCTTTTACGCCGTTTACCGCTTCTCCAGTACCGTGACACCTCAAGCAGAGCGTATTATCTTCTTGAGGAAGCTTCAGTGTTCCCGTATGCGGATCATGACAGTCCAAACAGGTCACTCCCGCCTTGCCCATACGGCTTAACCTCAGACCAGTCTCGCAATAATCCTCATCCCTTTGCATGCCATTGGGCCAGAAAACGCCGGGCTGCACGGGAAGCACCAGTTGGAAATGATTGTCAAAGCGGTCACCTACGGCAAAATCATGATCAAATTCATCCCTCCGGGCATGGCAGGAAGCGCAGTTATCATGAATCTGCTGTGGCGTTAGCTTGTTCCTGGTGGAAATCATGCAACCCGTCCCCGCCTCCGGCTTGTCCAGCAGGGGGCCGTGGCATTGAATGCAAGTCACTCCGGGTTCCGTCCAGGTAGAAGCATACCGATCTTTAACAGGATCATAATTCTTATGGAACAAAGACATGTGGCACCACGCGCACTGCGTGTTCCAATTCATGCCTCGTCCTGTCCAGTGCCCCCAGTCTCCCGGCTGGCGGGACTCCTTGCCGAAAATATCAAACCATTCTTTGCGGTTCACGTCCCATGCAGCGCTCAAGGTATGAAAACCGCCGTCCTTGGCAGGAACCAGATACTGCACCAGGGGAATTCTCCCTGTGGCCCATTCCGCGCGCCAGGAGGTTGAAGACTGACCGTCACGGACCATGCGCCCGTGACCATTCGTAGAGAATTGGAGAATGCTGCCATGGGCGTCCAGCTTCATATTATGGAACGCTTCAGACTCCCATTGATCTCCCAGTTTGCGAAATGCCCAGGCATGGTCTGAACCGGCCCACTGACGGAATTCCTTTTCATGACATGCTCCGCACTGCATGGAAATAGGTACCTCATTCTGGTCCCAGTGCTCACTGCCTCCTGAAAAAACAACCGGCTGCGCCGTCGCTCCAAAACGTCTGTCCATCCAAGCCTTCATCATTGTGCCCAGTCCGATCAAAGCCCCAAGAACAACGAGGAGAACCACCCACTTCTTCATGGAAGGGCGGTTCACAGGGGCATCAGCAGATTCAGGGGCGGGCATGGCGGAAATATTCTGCCATATCATACGCGCTCCACCAAGGAACTTTTACATCAGGTAGCATAGTCCTTGACATGCCCAGTACGTAAACGGCAGATTATTCCTCCTCTTCCAGGACCTCCTCCCGCATCAGGGGAGTAATCCGAGTCACGGTACAGCGCTCCACACCGCCATTCTCCGTCCGGGTCACCTTGAATTCCAGCCCTCTATAGCCGACAGTATCTCCTTCCTCCGCAGGAGCTTCCAGCAAATTAAGAATCAGGCCCCCTACGGTGTCTATTTCCCCGTCCTCCAAATCCATATCCATGGCCTCCCCCAATTCCTCAATGCGTGCCAGACCGGATACGTCACAGGAGAAGCCCACCGCATCCCTAGGCAACTCCGTCAGTACTTTAATGCGGCCGCGGTCCCAGCCCATTACTTCGGAAAAAACATCCGTCAGGGTCAAAAGTCCGGAAGTCCCCCCGTGCTCATCCAGAATAATGGCAAGGCGCACATTGTCCTTCCTCATGATTTCCACCACATTGTCAAACTTCACCGTTTTGGGAACCTTGGGTATGGCATGAATGTATTCAGGAGTCAGAGCCTTTCTGCGGGACATGATACGGAACAGGTCGCGGGCATGCACCATGCCCACCACATGGTCCAGATCACCGCGGTAGACAGGGTAACGCGTACGGCGGGTGCGACGCACAATTTCTCGTATCTGCTCATGTTCCGCCCCTTCTGGAATGGCATCTATCCTGACGCGCGGAGTCATGACCTGGTGTACATACAGATCATCCAGGTCAAACAAGCCGTCCATGATGCGGCCGGATTCCTGCGGCAACGCCCCATTCTCATGGCTCTCTTCAATAATATACTGGAGTTCTTCCGCAGAATGGTAGTGGGACTTGGATTCATTACGGTCCACACCCAGCAACCCCAGAAAGAAATTACCCAGGGCATTCATACCCACTACCAACGGATACAGGCAGAGCTGGATCACGTACATGGGCATCGCAATGATGAGGCAAAGCTTTGTGGCGTACTGTAGGGAAAGCGCCTTGGGCACCATTTCCCCAAGAACAATATGCAGGTACGTCAGCACCGCCACGGACAGGATGCTGGCTGCGCCATGAGCCACCAGCCAGTAAGCCCAGCCGTACTGCGCCAACCATTCATGGAGCCATCCGGCTACCGCATGCTCTCCGTACATACCCAGCCCCAGACTGGCGAACGTGACGCCAAGCTGCGCCGTAGCAATGTAGCGGTCCTGTAACCGGGGCGTTTTCAATATCTGGGAAACGCGGCGCGCCACCATGTTGCCGGACACACCCATCTGCTCCAATGCCGCACGCGGAGCGCCAAGCAACGCAAATTCTGCAGCCACAAACAGGCCGTTCAGCACAATCAGCAACAGAATAATGAAAACCGTCATCATGCATCCACCCCGCTTTCCATGGCAAATTCATTTTCCTTTCTCTCCGGAGGCAGCAGCAGGATAGAGGAAACACGGTTATGGTCCATCTTTTCCACCACCAGCACGCGTCCGGCGATAATCAGGCGGTCCCCATCCTTCGGGATGCAGGACATATGCTTGATCACGCAGCCGCCCACAGTAGTGGCGCCATTCATCAAAAAGGGTACCAGACATTCCGCCTTATGGGCACGCATCATGCCGGGGATGCGCACGGAACCATCCGGAAGGTTTTCCACCTTTTCCCCGGAGCGGATGAATTCCTCATCTATATCTCCCACCATTTCTCCCAGCAGACGTTCCAGCGTCACCAGCCCCACAAACTTGCCGTATTCATCCAGAACAAAGGCTTCCTTGGCCCTGTCTTCCCGCAAACGGGCCATCAGCATCTCTACCGTCTGCATTTCCATCACGCATGGCACCTGCCTCAGCATGGAACGGAGAGGAGGCAGAATTCCCTTTTCCGCATAAGCGGCTACCATATCTTTAATATGCAGCATGCCAATAACGGATTCACGGTTCCCTTCATACACGGGAATATGGGTATGAGGCCTATCTGCGATCATATTCAAAATATCTTCCTGTGTGGCATCCACATCCAGGCAAACAAGCTGAAAACGGGGAATCATAATTTGTTCCACCGTGCGTTCCGCCAGGGACAAAGCGCTGTGCAGCCGTTCATGCTCATCTTCTTCCAACATCCCGCCCTGGTGGCTTTCATCCAGCAGCATATTAATCTCCTGCTGGGAGTGGATGTGCTGATGGCCGCCGGGTGGGAGCCGGAACAGTTTAAGAAGCAACAAACCGCTTCCATTAAGAAAGTCAATGAACCATGCGAAGAAAGCCAGCGTCCAGCGCATGGGATAATAAGTATACAAGGCCGCCTGCTTGGGAAACTGAAGAGCCAGGGATTTGGGCATCAATTCTCCAAGAATTACCTGAAAAACCGTCAAGCCTATCAGCACAACAAGAGCAGCTGCAGAATTGGCCATTACGGAGTCCATCCCACCAAACCGCTCAAAAAGAGGGAACAGATAGGCGGCCAGTTCAACCTGTCCGTATGCGCCCAGAACCAGGCTGGAAATGGTAATGCCAAACTGGCAGGCCGCGATGTAGCGGTCCAGCTCTTTTGTATTTTCCAAAATCTTAAGCAGATGAACAGCCACCCTGCTGCCGTTCTCCGCCATTTCCCGGATCATGTTGCGGCGTACGCTCACTGCGGCGAATTCTGCTGCAACATAAAAGGCGTTGACCAGAATCAGAAAAAGAATAACGAAAGTGACAAAAAGAATCATGTATGCAGGGGTGTCCGTAAAACGCAACGGGCATCCGCATCATAGGAACCGAAAAAATCCTGTCAAGAACGGGAAACAAAAAAATCTGCCATGCGGAAAGAGCTCCATTCCTCCCGTCCCTTTCCAGCATTCCAAACTTTCTCCTTCCGGTACAGGCAGAAAAAATTCCGTCTGATCTCGCAAGCAGTTGAACCAACTGCAAAACATCTTTCCAGCAATCGAAAAGCCCCGTTCCCGGAATAACCGGAAACGGGGCTGAGAATTTAAAGGCTCAACGAAAAACGTTATTCCGTAATGCCGGCGGCTTCTGCTTCGGCAGCCTTGGCATCGCGCAAAGCGGCACGTATGGACATTTTCACGCGTCCCTTGTCGTCAATACCGATGCACTTGGCGGTCACCACGTCTCCAACGCTCACGACGTCCTCCGTCTTGGCGGTGCGGCCTTCGGCCAGTTCGGAGATATGAATCAGGCCATCCTTGCCGGGCAGCACTTCCATAAACGCTCCAAAGGTGGTCGTGGAAACAATCTTACCGGTGTACAGTTCCCCGATTTCAATGGTCTTGAACATGCGCGTGACCAATTCCAGAGCACGGTCCAGGCCTTCCTGCTTGGCGGCGTAAATATGCACGGTGCCATCTTCCTCGATATTGATATCGGCGCCGGATTCGGCTTGGATAGCCTTAATGTTCTTGCCGCCGGGGCCGATCAGTTCGCCAATGCGGTCAGCGGGAATTTTGGTGGTCTCAATACGGGGAGCATTCGGGCTCATCTGGGCCGGAGCGGCAATGGCTTCATTCATGACCTTCAGAACATCCGTGCGGCCGGCTTTCGCCACGTGAATGGCTTCCTCCAATATGGAGAGGGGAATGCCGGGCAGCTTGAGGTCCAGCTGGTAGCCTGTCACGCCTTCCGACGTGCCGCAAAGTTTGAAGTCCATATCACCGTAAAAGTCTTCGGAACCGATGATATCCAGCAGAGTTTTGTAAGAGGTGATTTCATGCTGGTCATTCTGTTCCGTCACCAGGCCCACGGAAATACCCGCCACAGGGCGCTTGAGGGGCACGCCGGCCGCCAGCAGAGACATCGTGCCCGCACAGACGGAAGCCATGGAGGTGGAACCGTTGGATTCCATGATTTCAGAAGAGACGCGAATGGCGTACGGGAATTCCTGTTCGCCAGGCACGACCGGAGCGATGGAACGTTCCGCCAAAGCGCCGTGGCCGATTTCCCGGCGGTTCTGACCGCCGAAACGGCCGGTGTCTCCCACAGAGAAAGGCGGGAAATTATAGTGCAGGATGAAACGCTTTTCATTCACGCTGCCCGTGTAATTGTCCATGTACTGACGTTCTTCCATCGGAGCGAGCGTCGCCAGGCAAAGGGACATCGTTTCACCGCGGGCGAACATCGCGGAACCGTGCACCACAGGAGGCAGCACATTGACTTCCGCAGTCAGAGGGCGCAGCTGCTTGAGAGCCCGGCCATCGGCCCGCTTGTCCTTTTCCATGATGGAGATGCGGAAAGCCTTTTTCTGAATATATTCAAAAACCTGTTCCACATCAAAGTCAGTAGCTTCCGGATGGCGTTCCTTGATGGCGGCCTCCACTTCGTCACGCAGGGCTCCCACTTTTTTCTGACGCTCCACCTTGGAAGGGGCGTAAATGGCTTCCTCAATACGATCGCCGGCAATTTCATAACCGATTTCCAGCAATTCCGGCTTGGCAAGGCAAAGTTCATAAGCTCGCTTCTCCTTACCGCAAACGGCACGGAGCTCTTCCTGCTTTTCGCAAATGACCTTCACGTTCTCCTGGGCAACACGCAAAGCGGCGATAAAATCTTCTTCCGGCAGTTCATTAGCGGAACCTTCAATCATGATGACCTGATCCTTCGTGCCGGCAAATACCAGATCCAGCTGACTATGTTCACGCTGGGAGTTGGTCGGATTGATAACGAACTGTCCGTCAATACGGCCCACACGCACAGCCCCTACGGGTTCGGCAAAGGGAAGATCGGAAACGACACAGGCGGCGGAAGCGCCGTTAATGCTCAGGATGTCCGGTTCGTTTTCACCATCGGCGGAGAGCAGAAGCGTAATTACCTGCGTATCGTAGAAGTAGCCCTTGGGGAACATCGGGCGCAGGGGGCGGTCCGTCATGCGGCACGTCAGGATTTCCTTTTCCGTGGGACGCCCTTCGCGTTTGAAATAGCCGCCGGGGAACATACCCGCCGCAGCGGCCTTTTCCTTGTACTCCACGGACAGGGGGAAGAAGGTTTGTCCTTCCTTGACTTTGGTGGCGCTTACCACGGTCACAAGAACGACGGTATCGCCGCTGCGGACAACAACAGCGCCGTCCGCCAAACGGGCCATCTTGCCGGTTTCAATCGTGATAGGATTCGTACCAACGTTGCATTCAACTGAATGTATGCTCATTATATTTTTTGTCTTTCAATCACCCGCAGCCTCATCAGCCCATCCAGGCCGGCTCCGGGCGGGAAGCCTGAATGGCGTCAGGTACGGGCAGTGCCTCAGGAAGATGTTATCCGCAACAGTCCTTTCCCAGAAACAGAGGGGGAATACTGTCCACGCGGCAGGACGCGCATCCCAGATGGATCAAACGCTCCGGCCCAGTCTTACCGGCTTGACAGCCTGTGAAAATCCGAAAATTTCTCAAGGCATGCCCGACAGAAACGTTTCGGGAAACGAATCCCCGAACGTCGAATGAAAGCATAATCCCTGTCAAGGATAATGCAAGCAAATAGTTTGATAACCATAGCAGTCCATTTCCCTCCAGGGCTTTAAATATCCACCCGCATCGGGAGAAAAGGTATTTTTCCCATCTCACCTTCATCCATTCAATATTCTTCGCATTCCTGATTAAAATGCATTTCTCCAAGCAAAATATCCGGAAACGTCCGCCTTCCCTTCTTCACAGAAGCGGAAATGCAGAACTTAAAGGACGGACTGAGTATTTCTGCCTGACACCCATAACAGCCGCCCACTGCTTTTTCAACCATATCATTCTTTGCGCGGCTACATCATACCCGCAATACCGGACTTTCCGTCCCCATCAAACATTCACGCAGGAATAAAGGGGCAATCATGCCAACAAAAACAATCTCCACACTCCAGAATATCTTCTTTCACAAAAAGACAGGCCTTTCAACCTCTCCTGACCAAAACACAAATCCACAGTTACCCGCCATGCCCCCCTTTCCATGACAACGCTACCACGCCAGCCCCTCCCATAAAAACAACGGCCGCTGCGGAAAACCGCAACGGCCGAATCAAACGGGAATATGCTCCGCCTTTTAGCGGCGAAGGCCAAGGCGCTGGATCAGACTCTGGTACTGGGCCAGATCTTCACGCTTGACGTAATCAAGAAGCTTGCGGCGCAGAGCCACCATCTTCAACAACCCGCGGCGGGAAGAAACATCATGTTTATTCGTGCTCAGGTGTTCGGTCAGGTGGGCGATGCGCTGGGTCAGGCGGGCAATCTGGTAGCTGGAGCTACCGGAATCCTTTTCATGCATCTTGAATTCCTGCAAATTGATTTCGTTACTCATAAGTGTTTTCCTTGAATGTATTTAGCTCGTGGCAGCGGCTAATCGACACTGTGAGGGCGCTAACTATGCATCATCCAGCCCCAAAAGCAATTCAAATTTCGTCATCCCGGGGAATTTGCCTTCGGTCCTGGGAAAGCGGCCCCTCTCCATTTTCCCCGGTGTCCCAGACTTCGCGGTCCTTTTCCGTCACGGAGCGAACCACACGGCAGGGATTACCCACGGCCACTACATTGGCGGGGATGTCCTTCGTCACCACGCTGCCCGCGCCTATCACGGAATTTCTCCCAATACGCACACCCGGGGCAATCACCGCATGACCGCCTATCCATACTCCATCCTCAATGGTAATGGGCAGAGCAAATTCCAGCCCCTGCCGTCTCAGCCCCGGGTCTACGGGATGCCCGGCAGTATAAATGCCCACATTGGGACCTATCAGCACGTCATTGCCGATGGTAACGGCAGCGCAGTCCAGCACCACGAGGTTGAAATTGGCATACACGCGGTCCCCCAGCCGTATATTGGAGCCGTAATCACAACGCAGCGGAGGTTCCAGATAACCCCTCTCCCATTTGGCCGAAAAGCTCCCGGGCCAATTCCCGGCGCAGGCTTTCATTTTCCGGAGCGGACTGGTTATAGCGGAAAACAAGCCGGCGCGCCCTGAGCCGGGCGGCAGCCAATTCAGAATCCTGGGCATGATATAAACGCCCGGACAGCATGTTATTCCAGTCCTTCGAGGCCATTGGATGAAGAGGGGGTCACAGCGTCCGCCTCAGAAAAAGGCAGCTGCCCGTTTTTCTGTTCTCCAACAGACGGCATGGCGGCGGCATCTTTTTTTACGGACGTTTCCGATTTTACAAGTTCCTTCTTTCCAGAGGAAGCTGAATTTGCGCCAGCCACCGGGGCAGCAGGCTTGTGCACCGTCCGGAACATTCCGGACGGCTTTTGTTGAAGCTCGTGAATATTCCAGTTTCCATCCCTGACAACCACACGGGTTCCTACGGGAGCTATTTCAAAGAGATTTTTCGCAATCAAGTGGGGAACACGGATACATCCATGGGAGGATGGATGACCGGGCAAGTACCCTTCATGAATTCCTACAGCCCCGTTCACTCTCATGAAATAGGGCATCTTGGCAGGTTCAAACCTCTCGCCGGGACGGGGGGAATCCCTTCGTATATCCCCATCCCGCAATTCTCCGTCAGCGTTAATAAACGCACCGTAATAGGAATGATGGTCTTCCTCCTTGGAAGCAATGAGGAAGTAGCCGGAGGGCGTCATGCCGGAACTTCTTCCGGAACTGATGGGGGCATACGCAATGCGGTGCGTCCCCCGGTAGATATACATCATCTGCTTTTTCTTATCCACTACGACCAGCAGCTTTCCGGGCAGCGACGGATCATCTTCCCACTTGAGCAGGTGCCCCGGAATAGTTCCCGTTTCTTCAAAATACCCCGTCATTTCTTCTACCGGAATATGGGAAGAGGGGACAGGGGAAAGCTCCCTTCCCGTGGTACCGCAGGACGAAAACAAAAACGGAACACACAGGCAGGAAACCAACGGATGGAAAAGGGATAATTTCATCTCAATAAGTCGCATCACTGCGTTAGACAGCTGGAGGCCGGAAAAAAGAACCGCTTTTTGACAAAACTGTCAACTATCAATCAAAAAAATCTCTTTTCCTTTACTCCTGCCCTCTGTTACCACATCCGGGCGCGCCTGCCGCGCTCCCGGCCGTTCCCGGTTCCGTGGAGCAGGCCATGGGACCAAGCCTCCGCAAAGGTTCGTGCGGCATCCGCCGTATGGGAATGCCCGTCATGCACGGGGCTTTCCGCAATGGCTCCGCCTACGCCGGGAGGCCTGGACCTGTACAACTCCAGATGCTCCACGCCTCCCGGCTCCTCTTCCCCACAGAAGCCTCGCGCCTTTTCCTGGGTGCGGGCATGGAAAAAACTGCGCTCCAGCAATTCCCTCAGCGTATTAATGCCACGCCAGACATCCGTGGTTCTGGGGACGACGCGCACATTCACCAATCCCAGCCTCCCCATATTCTCCACATAAGAAATGCCGTGCGCATCCCTCCGTGCAGCATCATGAGGCAAAAGATGGAATGTTACCGCCACACCATGATTTTTCTCCCAGTCCTTCATTTTTTCAACGTAATGGGCCAGGGGCTGCTGGCTGGCGGCATAATGGTCCAGCCAGTGGAAACTGTCTCCCATGATCTGCACAAGCCAAATGGCCGTATGGTCACTCAGCCCCAGATCCCATGCCGTGAAAGTGGGAGCGTCCGGATCAGCCTCAAACTCCACCCCTACCCGCCCCCGCTCCCGCAGGGCCATGATACGGCTGCCGTAAATACTGCCTTCTTCCCCTGTAGCAAAAGCCTCCTGCGGCGTTCCCGGATACTCCTGCTTCATGGAGGCGCCCATCACCCGGGCCATCCGGGCATACCATCTCTTCTGCCCCGCATCCAGAACCACTCCGGTCTCCCGTTCCAGAGAAAGGAAATACTCATCCAGTTCCCTGCTCCATCTGCCGCGCCCCGGCAAAGTGTACTCATCCTGGTCAAACCAGCTGAAAAAAAAGAATCTGAAATCCAAGGGGGAAAGCTCGCTTTTGCCCATGTTTTCCATGGCCTGGCGCGTCAGTTCATAATTCACTCCGTACCGTCCGCCCTCATGAGTGCTTTCCTTCAGAATAAAACCTCCGGGGGGAACTGTATTGATTGCCCCCGTACGGATTTCCCTGGCTCTCCACGGAGCATGCACGGAAACATACGCCAGCTCGGAAACATGGAGAAACTGCATGGTTCCCCCTCGCAGATTAGTCCCCACCCGCACATCGCTCCCATTGGAGAAAGCCAGGCGGCTGCGCGCCAACGTACGGGGTTGCCATTCCCCCTTTTTTTCCACGCCGGACAGGCTCTTGATTCTCTCTCCCAGCCGGGCCAGGGCCACATCCATCGCAGAGGGGTTGGGCGGCACGTAATCCAGATGGTCCCAGGCAAAATGCAGCTTGGCCAGTTTCTGCTGGGCGTCCGGCAGGCTTTTATCAATGATTCCGCAATGAAAATTGGACCGGAACAGGCTCATATCCAGCATCAACATGGCCACATACGTAGAAATGCCCAACTGGCGCGCCTTCAGGATGTCATTCCTGTACCACAGCCGCTCATGCAGCCGCCGCTGCGCCCTGTTCAGGGAAAAACGCTGGAGCTGACCGGCTTTATTTTCTATCCAGTACAGGTGTTCCAGCCTCCAAAGCTGGCTGGACAGGACGGACTGCCACGACAGGCTCCATGATTCCGTCAAATGATTAGAATTTTCCATACTCCTCTATTAATTCTTTCAACAGGGCTCCTTCCCTGGTCATCCCCTTCTGGGCCTCCGTCCCCTTGTCCAGGGGAAGGCGGTATGCCAGTGGATCGTTCAGCACGTGGGAAACGAACCGGAGTGCCTGCACCATCACGGGATCAAGCAGATCAAGTTTTCCTTTCAAATAACTCTCACGTACGCCCAGTTCTTCATACATCCTGATTACATCCTCCATGAAGCATCCCACAGCCTGTCTTCTGTTCCACCACCATCGTTCCTGAGCATCCGCATCCCCCAGCGTTTCCAAAATCCGACCCAGGAACCGGGTACGGCTCGCCCGTGAATCTTCCGGGGAAGGTTCCTCTCCGGCTCCCGTAAAACACTCCAGCGGAATATAGGAATCCCGTTCGGACACCGCAGGCGCTCCCCGGCTGTCCAGATAAACGCCGTTCCATGCATGTACCACGTAGGGCGCGCGTGCCTGCCGTACGGGACTTTCCGGAATGCCCGGCATCAGGCGCACGGTATGCCCCGGGTCGTCCGGGTCACGGTAAATCACGCAGTTGGCATACATCGCGCGCGCTTCCTCCGGCTCAGGAAGAAAGGGAAGCATGCCGCCTCTCAGTTCCTCCTGCCTGCGGTCCAGAACACCAATCAGGGAAATGGCCTCATCCAACGGGAGTTCCCGGTTCCAGACAGACGTCACCCCCCCGGGAGCCGCTCCGGAATCAATCCGGTAAATCTTCCCTTTCCAACTAACCCCGGATTCCGTAGCTTCCGGTCGGCCTGCAAAATCCCGCCTCACCGCATCCAGCGTCTCCACAGCCCGGACCACATCCGGACGGCTGCGCCAGGCGGCAGGGGCGGGAACGCCACGCCTGACGGAAAAATCTTCTTCCACATACAGGGGCGCTTCCAGAATGGGTTCCGGAAGATGTTCTCCCAAAGCCTCCAGGGAAACATCCTTCGCGCGCAGAGGTCCCAATCCGGTCCGGAACGGCTTTTTCACCAAATGCAGGTACAGGCCGGGATGTTCCGGATCCGGACGCCAGGAATTCAGCTGGGGGAACTCCTGAAGCGCCCGGGACAGTTCCCTCATGCGGCTTTCCGCCAGCCGCTCCATCCTGCGTACGGAACCGCCCGCGTATCCGTCCAGCGCGGACAGGGAACGCACCAGTACCTCTTTCACGTGATCCGGAACGGTAAACAACAGCCGTCCGGACATCAGACTGTGAGAGTACCGCTCCACCATGGGGAGGCGGACCTCCCCTCCGGCCGGATCCCAGGCACGCTCCGCCCGTATGCGTTCATTCATACCAACCGTCTCTCGGAGCATTCCCATAAACTCGGCAGTGTCCGCATCCTCCCTCAGCGTTTTCTTCAGCAATCCGGCCCGGCGCACCAATTCCTCAAGAGGTTCCGGAACCCTGTCAGGCATTGCGGCCCCGTAACGCGCCCAGGAAGCCACCGTTTCCGGTACGGTGTCATGATCCAGATGGGCAAAAAAATACTCCTTGGACAGCTGGGACAACTCTTCAATCAGTTCCGTTTCCCCTGGGAGCTTCCTGCGGCGCGGCACACGTTCCAAATGTTTCAACATCTCCCAAGCGCCTTCCGGGGAAAGCTGATCCGTGCGCATCAGCCGGTCCCATACGACTTCCGCCTTGTCTTCGATCAAAGCCAGGGGATTGGCCGTATTATGAAGCCTCAGCCGGTGCATTACCAACCCCTTGGCTGAGGAAACGGGCAAATTATCCGCATCCACGCCCAGCCTCTGTACGGAACCCACATACTTTTCGTGAATATTCATGCGCTCCAACAGGGCATCACGGCTCATCAGCGTTTCAGCGGCAAGGCGCCCCCGGCCCGTCACCTCCAGACAATCCCCGGACCCCACCGCTCCGCGCACGCCGTAACCAGCTTTCAGCATATCCGCCACCGCCATGGCCGTCAGGCTGTCATACAGGCAGGGGAGCCGCCCCCCCTGCACGTTTTCCAACCCGGTGGTCAGCCTCAGATAATTGGTATCCCATTCCGGCCGCCCGTTATGGGCATGCCATTCCCAGCTACGGATCAAATCCCTCTTAGCCGAGCAGGCGGCAGAAAACATCATGGAAACATTGGCCATCAGGTCCGCTTCCGCCGCCTCCCGAGAAGGATGCCAGTCCGACCACCTTCCATTGGGATACTTTACTCTCCACAGCCTTTCCGCCCCTTCCCCTCCGGGTGAGGACTGGAACAGGCGCGGGGTCAGCAGGAGAAGACTCTCCACCGCTTTCCGCGTCCCCGGATAAATACGCGGCGAAACCTGTTCCGGACCGGCATGCAGCCGCGGAGCATCCAGCACAGAGGCATAACGGGCCACGTTCTCCGGCGCCACCTCCAGAAACCGGGCCAGCAACCGCCCGTAACTCTCCACGGGCGTATAGCCGCGCCCCACATGCACGTCAAATTCCTTCATGTTGGGAAGTACGTGGTACAGGCTGTTCACATCCGCCTGGGTTCCCCATACCATGCGGTTCATCTCCCGCAGCTCAGGGCTTACCCCATGGCGTTCCTCTCCGCCAAGAGAAGCCATCATGCCGCTCATCCTGGCCAGGGCGGAGGGAAGGCCGTCCGGATTAAAAGATTCAGACAACAAATCCGGAGCATTCAGCAACGCACTCCCTTCCTCCAGCCACCGGCGCGCCCTGCCGCAGGCGCCTTCATCCCGGCAAAACGACTTCCATAAACGAAAAGCCACATGCCCGGACGCCTCTTCATGCGGCACGCCGTGTACCCGTTCCATCACTCCTTCATAAACATTGGCTCGTGTCCGCAGATCCATATCCTCCGTAACGGCGTCCCAGTCCCTGCCGGAAAA
>OBAI01001988.1_pt1 | contig 13792 bp, 8 predicted proteins | sample 1517461 | NCBI WGS metagenome assembly OBAI01 (sample SAMN04571696, study PRJEB22368) | human gut metagenome | biome: human gut; material: stool | host: Homo sapiens | place: Luxembourg | collected 2012-06-29
ATGCCGGTATTGACGACAATGGCGCGCACGGCATTGGTTTTCGCCAGATGCGCGCGGCAAACCTGCACCGGGGCTGCCGCAAAACGGTTCCGGGTAAAGACGCCGGCGACGGTCGAACCTTCAGCAAGACGCACAAGCAGCAGATCCCGGCGGCCGGGCTTACGGATGCCGGCGCGGGCGGTACCGAGTTCCACCCCTTCCACAGGGAAAATCATCCGGGGGTCCGGGCTCTTTAAATTAACTGCCATGACTGTCTCTCCGATTCTTTTTTAACTGGCAAAAATAACGGCGCCGAAAACACCGTTGCGCAAAGGGTCATCATAACCCGATGCACGGTGTTTTTCGGCGCCGCAGACTACCGCAGCCGAAGTTTTTGGATTACTTAAGCCGCCCGTGGCAGTCCTTGTACTTCTTGCCCGAGCCGCAGGGGCACGGATCGTTGCGGCCCACGTGCGAGAAGTCGATCGCTTCTTCGTGTTTGGCCGTGGCGGCTTGCGCGCGCTGCGCACCCATCTCTTCACTGCGTTCGGTCGCAGCCTGTGCTTCCTCAGGCATCTGAATCTGCACGTTCATGAGCACGCGGCAGAGCTGCTCGCGCACGTTATCCAGAAGCGACTCAAACATCGAGAAGGCTTCGCGCTTGTATTCCTGCTTGGGCTGCTTCTGGGCGTAACCGCGCAGGTAAATCCCCTGTCGCAGGGCATCGAGCGCCGTGATGTGCTGACGCCAGGTGGCGTCCAGAACCTGTAGAAGCACGTTGCGGGCAAAACCGGCCCAGGCTTCGTGGCCGACCAGCTCTTCCTTACCCTTTTCAATGGCATCGGCCGTCTCAAGGAGTTTCTTCAGAAGGTCTTCATCGGTGACGCTGTTGTCTTTTTCCAGCATCTCCTGCATCGGGATGTCAATGCCCCAGTTGGTTTTAAGCTGAGAGGTGAGTCCCTTGAGGTCCCACTGCTCTTCAACGGTATCCGCGGGCACAAAGCTTCTGAAGAGATCCGTGAAGTAGCCTTCCCGCAGGCTGTTGATCATGTCGCTGACGTCCTTACTCTCAAGGATTTCGTTTCGCAGGCGGTAGATCTCCTTGCGCTGATCGTTCTGGACGTCGTCAAATTCGAGCAGCTGCTTGCGGATATCGTAGTTGCGGCCTTCAACCTTACGCTGCGCGCTTTCAATCATGCGCGAGAGCATCTTGGATTCAATCGCCACGCCGTGCTCGAGCTTTAAGCGGTCCGCGATTGCCTTCATGCGGTCGCCGCCGAAGATTCTGAGCAACTGATCTTCCATCGAAAGATAGAAGACAGAGCTGCCCGGGTCACCCTGACGGCCCGAACGGCCGCGCAGCTGGTTGTCGATACGGCGGGATTCATGGCGTTCGCTGCCGATGATGCGCAGCCCCCCGGCCGCCACCACAGCGTCATGAAGTTTCTGCCAGTCGGCCTTAAGGGCCTCGATGCGCTTTTCCTTTTCTTCAGGCGAGAGCGTTTCGTCGGCACGGATTTCATCGATGTGCTTGTTGATGCCGCCGCCCAGAACGATATCGGTACCGCGCCCTGCCATGTTGGTGGCAATCGTCACGGCGCCGGGACGTCCGGCTTCAAGCACAACCTGTGCTTCACGTTCGTGCTGCTTGGCGTTTAACACATTGTGCGCAATACCCTCTTTGGTGAGGCGGTTGCTTAAGAGTTCCGAAATTTCAATGGAAGTCGTACCGACCAGGACCGGCTGACCGCGCTTGACGCAGTCCTTGACGTCGTCAACGATGGCCTGGTACTTCTCTTCGGTGGTGCGGAAAACCTTGTCCTGCGCATCCTGACGGATCATCTTGCGGTGCGTGGGCACCACCACGGTTTCCAGACCGTAAATATCCTGGAATTCGTAGGCTTCCGTATCGGCCGTACCCGTCATACCCGCAAGTTTCTTGTACATGCGGAAGTAGTTCTGGAACGTGATGGAAGCCATCGTCTGGTTTTCCTGCTGGATCTTGACGCCTTCCTTGGCTTCCACGGCCTGATGCAGCCCGTCGGACCAGCGGCGGCCGGGCATTAAGCGGCCGGTGAATTCGTCGACGATGATGACTTCGCCGTTTTGCACCACGTACTGCTGATCACGCTGGAAAAGCGTATGGGCTCTGAGCGACGCATTGAGGTGGTGCAGCAGAATAATGTTCTGGGGCGAATAAAGGCTCGTGCCGTCCTTGATGAGACCCTTTTCGGTAAGGATCTTTTCAAGGTGCGCGTGGCCGGCTTCAGAGAGATAAACCTGATGGGCCTTTTCATCCACCCAATAGTCCCCTTCAGCCTTTTCATCGGCCTGACGCTTTAAAAGCGGCGGGATTTCGTTGATCTGACGATAGAGATCCGTGTTGTCGTCAGCTGCACCCGAAATAATGAGGGGCGTACGGGCCTCATCAATGAGAATCGAGTCGACTTCGTCGACGATCGCGTAATTGAGCCCTCTCTGACGGCGGTTGGCGACGTCATACTCCATGTTGTCGCGCAGGTAGTCAAAGCCGAACTCGTTGTTGGTGCCGTAGGTGATGTCGGCGGCGTAGGCGGCCTTTTTGTGTTCCGTATCCTGCTGCGAGAGAATCGTTCCGACGCTCATGCCGAGGAAGTTGTAAAGGCGTCCCATCCAGGCGGCGTCGCGGCTTGCGAGGTAGTCGTTCACGGTCACGACGTGAACGCCCAGCCCCGGCAGGGCGTTGAGGTACACCGCAAGCGTTGCGGTGAGAGTCTTCCCTTCACCGGTGCGCATTTCGGCAATCTTGCCGTCGTTTAACACCATGGCGCCGATCAACTGCACGTCAAAGTGGCGCATTCCGAGCACACGGGTACTTGCTTCACGCACCACGGCAAAGGCTTCAGGCAGCAGTGCCTGCAGATCCTCACCCTTAGCCAAGCGTTCGCGGAATTCAACGGTCTTGTGCTTGAGCTCATCGTCCGTGAGCTTTTCCATCTCCGGCCCGAGCTTATTGATGGCAGCGCACTTCTTGCGGTACTGCCGGATCAACCGGTCGTTGCGGCTGCCGAAAATCTTGGTGAGAATCGAATCAAACATAGTTATCCAGTCAAAGAACCCGGCGGTGTTTTTTTGGGGGAAGCGCCGGTTCCTTAAAAATGCGGACGGCACAAAGCCCTCCGCCCAAAAGAAATAACGGCTATTATCGCACAGCAAACCCCTTATTTTCGGACAAAAATGTGCCCATTTCCTTCACGGAAAAGGGCTCACGAGCGCCTTATCCCCGCCATGTATTACAAAAAAGCACCGCGCCGCGGCAAATTCAGAACTTTTGCACAGATCACCTTTGCCGCCGGTGAAGAGCAAAGCGTGGCCGAACAGTTAAAAGACGCCCGCAAAGCCGCCCGCGCCGTGGCAGGTGAAACCGCCAAAATGCGGCTCGGCCTAGACTTTTCCGACATCGCCAACATCCGCGTGACGCCCGAAAAAATCACACTGCTTGTGAAAACCGCGATCCAGCAAAACCGCCTGCGGCAACTGCTGCCCCGCATTACAGCTGCTCTCGGGCGCGCGGGCTTTATTGCCCCCGTGGACATCAAAATCCGTCCGGTCACCGACCACATCCGCTTAAGAACCCGCACCGTTGAGACGAATCCCCGCACCATGTCGGAGACGGCGCTTTCGGCAGTTGAAGAAAAGGCCGGCTCGATGAACGAGTCGGCCTTAAAAGACGCCTTACTGTCGCTTGCCCGGGCCATGCGTAAAAAGCAGACCGGCCCGGCTGCATAACGGTCTACACCGCTGTCGCGGCAGGCTCAAACGCGGAAGTCGCCACCATAAAGGGGCGGTCTTTCTCTGGCACCGTCACAAATTCCCAGGCTTCGCTGTCGGCTAAAAGCTCCCGCAACAGCCTGTTGTTGATGGCGTGGCCGGACTTATAGGCACTGTACTTTGCAAGCAGCTGATGGCCGAGCACATAAAGGTCGCCCATCGCATCGAGAATCTTGTGCTTTACAAATTCGTCGGGAGAGCGCAGTCCGCCGACGTTGAGCACCCGGAACTCATCCATCACAATCGCGTTTTCCAGCGTGCCGCCCTGCGCAAGCCCCATTGAGCGGAGCATTTCAACGTCAGAAACGAAACCAAAGGTACGCGCACGGCTCACGCTCTGCTCGTAGGTTTCCTTGGAAAAGTCCACGACCGCACGCTGCACGGTGTTGTCAATCGCGGGGTGGCCGAAATGGATGCTGAAGTCGAGGATAAAGCCGTTGTGGGGCTCGAGTTTGGCCCACTTGTCGCCGTCGTGCACTTCAACCGTCTTTTTCACGCGCACAAACTTCTTGGGCGCATTCTGTTCAATCACCCCCGCCGAGCGAATGAGATAAACGAAGGTGGCGCCCGAACCGTCCATCACGGGAATCTCAGGCGCGTCCACATCCACGTAGACGTTGTCGATTCCGAGGCCGTTTAAAGCGCTCATCAGGTGTTCGATCGTCGAAATGATGATCTTGCCTTCGTTTAAGGTCGTCGCCATGCGCGTGTCGTTCACGCTTGTGGGGCGCGCAGGCAGTTCAACCGGCGGCGTCAGATCCACGCGGCGGAAGATGATGCCCGTGTCAGGAGCGGCCGGCCGCATCTCGAGTTTGACACGACGCCCCGAATGCAGGCCGATGCCGACGGCCGTGACCGTGCGGCGCAGAGTGCATTGTTTGAGCATGTTTTTTAACGGTGACGGATAAAGGTCGGAACACTCACAAAGGGCGTGGCGGAAGCCTCACTTTGCTGCGGCTTATCCTGCGGCGCCGTGCGGGCCCAGTCGTCCGACAGATGCTGCTGCGGCTGCGGCGCCGGCTGATGCACGGTCTGCGGCTGCTGCAGAGCCGGATCATTTGTCTGCGGTGCAAACTGCGGCTGCGCGGCGGGCGCGCTCTGCTGAATCGGCGCCTGTGGCACAGCCTGCTGCGCAGGGGCCTGGCCGAACGCAGGCTGCGAGAAGACCTGGGGACCTCTGCCGTAAATGCTGCTGCCCAAACCGCCCTGACCGGCTTCGGGCGTATGACGTCCCGTATCGTCGTCAAGCCCCGTTGCGACCACCGTCACACGCAGCTCATCGCCCATGTCGTTATCGAAGGCCGTGCCGATAATCTGGTTGGCGTCGCGGCTCACGAAGTTCTTCATGACGCTCATCACTTCGCGGATTTCGGGATTGGTCATCGTTTCAGCCGAAGCCGTCACATAAACGAGAAGGCCGCGGGCACCCTGAAGGTTTGCTCCTTCCAGAAGCGGGCAGGCAATCGCCTTTTCCGCTGCTTCACGGGCGCGGTCCGGACCGCTTGCGGTTGCCGTACCCATCATAGCCGTGCCGCGTTCACTCATCACGGTACGCAGGTCTTCGAAGTCAACATTGATGATGCCGGGCGTATGAATGATCTCGGCAATACCGTTACAGGCCTTGTAAAGCACATCGTCTGCGGCGGCAAAGCAGTCAACCATCGTAGCCTGACCGCCCACTTCGTCTTCGAGCTTGTCGTTGAGAATCACGATGAGGCTGTCGACCTTGTCCTTAAGGTTTTCAATGCCGGCCTGCGCCTGGCGCATACGGCGGGAACCTTCAAACTCAAAGGGCTTGGTGACGACCGCAACCGTGAGAATGCCGAGCTCTTTGGCAATCTCGGCAATCACGGGAGCCGCACCGGTTCCGGTGCCGCCGCCCATGCCGGCCGTGATAAAGAGAAGATGCGTGCCCTCAAGCGCCTCACGGATCTTGTCGGCGGCTTCCTGTGCGGCCATGGCACCCACTTCAGGTTTGGCGCCCGCACCGAGCCCGGTCTTACCGAGCGGAATCACGATGTTGGCCCGGGAGCGGCTCAGCGCCTGCTTATCCGTGTTGGCAGCAATAAACGTAATTCCCTGAGCCTGATTGTCGATCATGTGCTCAACGGCATTGCCGCCGCCACCGCCGACACCGATGACTTTGATGCAGGCATCGAAATGATTGGGCTGTTCCGTAATGGCCTCAAACGACATGGCTATCCTTTTTACCGGCGGGCCGATATCTCGTCCCGCCCAAATATTTGACTACCGGTAGTCTGCCGCCCATTGCGCTAAAAAAATCACGCATGCAGGCGGCAGTCAAAATACGTGCGCATTATTGTAGAGCCTTTTTCCCGCTCTCCGAAAGGGTGCGCAGGCTCCCGTAGCAGAAATTTGCAATCTTTCCGGACGACTGCGTCAGAATTCAAAGCGCCAGAGCACGTCAAAGGCCTGACCGGTGCCGGAAACGGCCTGAAGATAAAGTTTGGGCAGTAGCCTGTAGCGCAGCGTCAGAGTCGTTAAGGAATCAAAGATTCCCATGCCGTACTTCACCTGAAGGCCGGGCAGGACGTAACCTGAGAGCACCACCTGAGAGCCCGTGCCGCGGCCGGCGGTGTCCACGGTAAGACCTTCAATACCGGCAGCCTCCCCGATTTTGCCCACAACGCGTCCGGCCTGACTTGCGCCGAGTCCGATTAAGGCCGAGGTCATAGCGTTGCTGCCGGCCGCATCATTTTCATTATCAAGCCCGTGCCCGGTGAGAAGGTAGGAAAGTTTGTTTTCATCACTCATCTCCGGATCGGAAAAAAGTTCCACCTTGGGAGCCGATGCCGTTCCTGTCACCTGAACCCCCGCCGTGACGTCATCCTCCGTGGTTTCACTGTTTCTCACGGCCTCAATTTCAAGTGTCGGGTTGTCCGCCGGCCCGGCAAAAATGAGAAGCCCCTTGGTGATTCTCAAATCCTGACCGTAGGCGTGAAATGTCCCCTCATCAAGGCTCACGCGGCCGTCCAGAGAAAATATCCCTTGGTTCTGCCGGGCATGAAGGTCCCCTTTTAAACCGGCCTTGAGTTCAAAGACGTTGATGCGGACGTGTTCTCCGAAATGAAGGGCAATGTCAGCGGAAACTCGCGATGCGAGATCTGATTTTTCTTCTGCTTCATCCCGATCAATCACAACCTCGTCGGATGACGTGCCTTCCGCGCCCTCCGGCAGGCTGTTGACCGCAATACGGGCCCGGGGGACAGCAACCCTTCCGGTAACGGCCAATGTTTCACCGCGGGCTCTGACGCGTAAGTCAGGCGCCACATCCACCGAAATATCCGGACTCACGTCAAGCCGAAGCCGCTCGCTTGTCATCGTGAGATCAGCCGCGGGACTGTCCATGTCGCTCCAGTCAAGGTGCGCGGCAGCCGAGGCCTTTCCCTGATTTGTCATGAGCTCAAGCGCTGCGTCAGACTGCGTCCCCGCAAAGCTGAGCGTCAGGCGGCTCGGCTGCATCTGAAAAGGCATCTGAGGCGACACGACTGAAAGGTCCGTGACGGCCGCCTCCCCCGTGAGCTCCGGCCGACGGATGCTGCCCGACACACCCACGTCTGCCGTCAATAGCCCCGTGACTTCGGTTTCAGCGGGCAAAAGCGCTCTGAGATCTTTCAGTTCCAGCCCCTGAATGGAGAGTCTTCCTGAGAGTGTGTCATTGCGGAGCCGGTCAGCGGTTACGGCTAGCGTCACAGGACGGGAACTGCCCGCCGTGTGCGTCTGCGCACTGACGGTGAGGGCGGAGGCGTCTGCCTTAAGTGCCAGGCGCGTATCCGTCAGTGTGAGCCCCTCGTTTCGGGCTTTGCCGGACGTTTTCTGCTGCAGCCGTGCGGTGATCCGCGGCGCCTCAAAAAGCGCTTCGGCCGTCTGTTCTCCGTTTTCGCCGAACATCTGCCGCAGGGAAGCCCTTCCTGAAAGGGTGCCCGTAATCTGCGGCTTTTGCTCGAAAAGTGCCGCGAAGTCAGAGGGTTCAATATGGATGCCGTCGGCCTTCACGGTAAGGGCTGTCTTGTCGGCTGTAAGTTCAGTAAGACAGAACCCTGTGCGTGCTGACGCGCCGCCCGCAAAACAGGCGTTTTTCAGCTGTTGGCTTGCTGCGGAGACAGTTAAAGGCGCAGCCTTGGTGAGCGCCCAGGCACCCAACGGCGTTTTAACCGAAAGGCTTTGTGCCGCGCCGCTCCAGAGAGCCGCCTCAGTCTTCCAGCTTCCTGTCAAACGCCCGTCAAGCGCGAGCCCGTGCGTCTTTTCACGCGCCGAAAACCGCAGTGTGTGTTTTTCCGGCGTGCCCGCAAGAACCAGCCGGGCTTCAGGGACCGCGTAGTCTCCCTGCCGCAGGCCGTTTACCGTAAGCGTCACGGCGTCTGCCGCACCCCCGGATCCGAAACGCCCGGCCAGACGCGCCCGGTCAATAGCCAGATCATTAAAGCGCATACCGGAGGCCGTGAGATCGGCTGAAAGCCTGGGCTCACCAAGAGTCCCCAAAACCGCCACCGTGCCTCTTGCCCCACCCTTTAACTGCGGCAAAACTTCGGAAAGATCCGGCGCCGCAATCCGGGCTTTGAGGTTTAATGCGCCTTTGCCGGCCACGGCAACGCTGCCGTCCGCGGTCATCGTGTTGCGTCCCGCCCGCAAAGTGACGTTTCGGGCCGAAACCGTGCCGTCAGAGGCAGCACGGAGTCCGCCCGCGGCCTCAAGGGCCCGACCGGAGACAAGCCCCGTGAAATTCATGGATTTGAGTGCTGCGTCCCAGTGCCCGTCACGGTAAAACACGGAAAAATCCGTCGCTCCCTCAAGGCGCAGTTCTGTGGGCAGGAGCGGTTTTGCGGCCTGAAGGTTTACTGCCGTCAATGAGCCGCTCACACGAAGGCCGTTTGAAGCATTTATCTGCGCCCGGGCCTTAATCCGGGCGTGCTGACCTTTTTCACCTGCCGCCGCATCAAGAATCCTGACCGTGATCGCGCGAAGCCCCTTGGTATCAAGTGTGGTTTCTCCGGAAAAGGGAACGTCTGAAAGAGCTGCGGAACCCGCTGACGCTTTCCCCATCACAGAAGCCTTAATGCCGGCATTAAGAACCGTACCCTGCGCCTTTACCGTAAAGGCGGTCACTTTGACGGCGTCTTTGTCACTGATCTTTTGCTCAAAAGGCGCGGTCAAAAAAACTTCGGCTTCAAAAGGCAGTTCGGGCTTCATGAGAAAACCGGAAGCCTCGGCCCGGGCGTGAGCCATTCCTGCCGTCGATATCCGGGCCGTGAGTTTTTCCCGGAGGGCTCCCGTCACTCTGACATCGGTCTTTTGTTCGCGTCCGTCAGCCGAGAGCACCGCCGAAGCCCGCAAATCCACGGGCCAGACCCCCGCCGTCTGCGCGTTCCCGCTCACCGTCAGCTGCATCTGAGGAATGTCTGCCGTCAGCTGCCTCACGCAAAGTTCTGTCTGCGTGAGCGACAGATCCGCGGCAAATCGGGACGGTGCCAAAAGCGTTTCCTTTCCCTGCCGCACCGTCACGCCCTGAGCCGTGAAGTTCTGCAGGGTGACGTCAACCGGAAGCACGAGTTTCTCAGGAACCGCCAGCCAGGAAGCCGCACCGCTTGCGCGGATCGTGTTTTCAAGTGCTGCCCAGTCGGTGGCCTCCGGCGCTTTTTGCTGCGCAGGCAGCGTCACCGCAAGCCCCGAGAGTGCCGTCTCAGCGATCCGGATGGTTTTATCCGAAGCACTCACGGCCAAATCGGCTTTCTGAAGCTCCAGATCAAGACTGCCCGAGTGAAAAGCAATATCCCTTAATGCAATACCGGTGACTTCAACATCAACCGGCAGTCCCTCAAAGTGCGTTGTCTGCTCTGCCGGCGCCGCTTCCGGCGCACTTTCACCGGACTCAGCAACATTGACTGAGGCCTGCTCAAGCCTGACGTTGTGCAAAACGATGCGGTTTCCCTGCAAAAAAGCCATGAGGTCAAAGGCATAAGCGGCCTTTCCGACGCGCACCGCAACGCCCTCAGCGGCGTAGCTTAACCCCGTGATTTCAGGAGAAAGAAGTGTCCCTTGCGCCGATTCGAAAGAAAATCCCGGCACATGGTCGCTTGCCTCTCTGAGTACAAAGTGAAGGCCCGTTTCGGTCGCTGCCAGAAAGGCAACGGCACCGGTGGCGGCAGCGGAAAGCACGGCCGCACCCGCAACTGAATATTTAAGCCAGCGCCGCATCACCATTGCGCCCCCAGACCGATGTAAAAGTGCAGGCCGCGTTCGGACGCGTCATTAATGGGCCAGGCAAGGTCAAATTTCACCGGCCCCACGGGCGAATCCCAGCGAATACCGGCCCCTGCGCCTTTGTGCACCGTGAAATCATCCATACTGCGCACCGCATCACCGGCATCAAAAAAGGCAGCACCCCACCAGCGTCCCGTCACGTTGTACTGGTACTCAAGCGAGGCTGTCGCAAGCTTGGAGCCGCCGATAAGCCGCCCCCTGCTGTCTTCGGGCGAGACGCCCTTATAGTCAAAGCCGCGGATACTTTTGTCGCCGCCCGCAAAAAAGCGCAGATCCGGCGGCACCGCATCAATATCATCGGCAAAAACGGCGCCGAGCGAAATCCGGCCGATCACACGGTGGCGCACTTTAAACGTTCTGAGCCATGTGTTGTCAAGCCGCAGAATCACAAAGTCCACATCAGAAGCCCAGGCGCCGGACGAAACATCAATGCTGTACTTCTGGGAGTCACCCCACGAAGGACTCGTGTCTCCTCTCTGACGGATACGCGTGAGGCTTAATCCCGGATAAATGAGCTGCGTTGTCTGCGTAACGCCGCCCTGCGTGAAGTGATCCTGCGAGGCTTTCACCGATGCAACGCGCTGCCAGCCCGAAGCCGTCTGCCAATAGCGCGACAGACTTAACGTAAAGGCCGAAGACGCCGTGTCGTTGAGATCGGTGTGTTTGTAGCCCGCCGAAACAAGGTAGTACTGCTCAAGCGGATTTTCCTTTACGGGGATTTTTAGGCTCGCTTCAAAACTTTGTTCGGCCGTTGAAACACTCGTCTCTGCCGTGAGGCTGTAGCCGCGGCGGTTGATCCAGGGGCGGGTCCAGGCAACCGTCCCCGTCACACCGGTGTCCGAACTCACGCCGAGCCCGGTCTCAACAACGTTTTTCTTGCGGGGCACGAGACTTACGACAACCGGCAGCGCATCAGGCGTTCCCTTTTCAAAGTCCGGTGCCGCCGACACCAATTCAAACCACCCGGTTTGTGAAAGCCTTCGGCTTAATTCGGCAACCGCCGTCGCGCTGAAGTAGTCTCCTGCCTTATAGGGTGCCAGCGTGGCGAGCCGCTCCGGATCAATCTGGCTGCCCGCAAACACGGTTTCACCCACCCTGTAGCGCTCTCCACTTTCAAAACGGATCACCCAGCGGGCTTTAGCCCTTTTCTGCTCAACTTCCAGACGTGATACGGCAAAACGCGCGTCAAAGTAGCCTTTCTGCAGCGTCAGGGTATTGAGTGACTTCTTAAAGCTTTCATACGCGGCGTGCGAAAGCGGCGTCCCGGCCTTGGGGACCGCGGCCAGAAGCTTTACAAAGTCCGGATCATTCTTGGCTGCACCGGTGATTTCAACCGCGGAATCGGTGAGCACGGTGCGCTCTCCGGGATCGACCCTGAGACTGAGCTTTTTCCCGTCGCGCGTAACGTCAATTGAGGGACTGTAGTACCCGTAGGGACGCAGAGCCCGCGCGGCCGTCTCTCGGATTGAGGAATTATCAAGCCGCCAGGGCTCAGCCTCTCCCGTCGGTTCAAGCATCAGCACAATATTTTTGGCTGCGGCTGCATCGACACCGGTGACGGCAACCGTCCCGGCGGCTGCCGTACAAGCCGTCAGACAGACGGCTGTTCCGAAAAGAAGATGCTGCCAGGCCACTCTGAGCGCTCCCGAAGTCCGAAATCAGAAACAAAGGAGAGCCTGTGGCGGCACAGCATGCTCCCGATTGCGCCTCACGTAAGTCTAAAGCCTTGCGCAGACTCTGCACCCGCAGCGAACTCAAGCCAGCGAACGGGCTCGGCTCCCTGAGACTGAAGCCATTCATTGGCCTTGCGGAAGTGCCCGCAGCCGATAAAGGGCGCGGGACCGCGCAGGGCCGATAAAGGCGATGGGTGGTTGCTTGTGAGAATCAGTACGGGCCCCTTGGCATTGTGACGGATCCCTTCGGCCTTGGCCTGCGCCCAGTTTCCCCAGAGCATATAAACGCAGGGAGTTGCGGCAGAAGCGGCTTTTGCAAGCACCGCGTCGGTGAGTTTTTCCCAGCCCCAGCGGCCGTGCGAAGCGGCTTCACCCTCTTCTACGGTGAGCACAGCGTTTAAAAGAAGCACGCCCTGCTCAGCCCACCCGGAAAGGTCACCGTTGGTGTGAATGCCCGTATCGTACTCAAGCGCAATTTCGCGGAAAATGTTTTTCAGACTCGGCGGGAGCTTTCGTAATTCGGGCGGAACCGAAAAACTCATTCCCACCGCCTGCCCCGGTCCGTGGTAGGGATCCTGTCCGAGAATCACCACCTTCACTTTTTCCGCGGGCGTCATCTCGAGCGCCTTAAAGGGATACGGCGGATAAATCACGGCACCGGCTTCAAGCCGCGCGTCAAGCCGTGCCAGAAGACTTTCTCCGGCCGGACTCTGAAGAAATTCCGTACAGAGAGGCTGCCAGCTGCCGGCCCCGTCCCAAAGATGCCGTTCCCGCGCAAAGTCACGCATGATTATTCCGAAAAGAAAAGTTGGGTAAGCGCCGCACCGGGGTTCCCCTGACGCATCAGGCTTTCGCCCACAAGATAGGCTCCGACACGAGCGCTTTTCAGCGCCGCCACGTCCTGCGGCGTCGCAATGCCGCTTTCCGAGGCAATGATGCGGTCTCCGGGCACCAGATCGTGCAACGCAAGCGTCGTGTCGATGCTCGTCACAAAAGTGCGGAGATTGCGGTTATTGATGCCGATTAACGTCACCGGAAGCGCGAGAGCGCGCTTGAGTTCCCCCTCATCGTGACTTTCGGTGAGTACGTCCATTCCAAGACTGAGAGCCGTCTGCGCGAGTTTGAGCGCAAGCCCGTCGGTGAGCGCCCGCATGATCAGCAGTACCGCGTCCGCCCCCATCGCACGGGACTCGTAAATCTGCGCTTCATCAATCATGAAGTCTTTTCGCAGCGCCGGAATACCGACGGCAGCGCGCGCCGCACGAAACGCGGCTTCAGAGCCCTGAAAGTAGACGCTGTCGGTTAAGACAGAGAGGCAGGCAGCACCCGCGGCTTCATATTGCTGCGCCGTGCGCGCAGGATTGAAGTCCGGACAGATAAGGCCCTTACTCGGACTTGCCTTTTTTACTTCGGCGATGACGGCGGGCAGCCCCGCACTGATTTTTGTCTGCAGAGCGCGCACAAAGCCCCGCGGGGGATCTGCTTTCTCAGCCGCTGCCCTGAGCTCATTCATTGTCTTGTGGGCTTTCAGCTGAGCGACTTCCGCGCGCTTTGTTTCAAGTATCCGGTCCAGATAATCAGCCATTGTCTGCTCCCTGCGGCATTTCTTGTTTTCTGTGCGGGATTATGAGGCCGATTCACACTCACCGCCAACACACTTTCGAAACCAAAAGTACACAACCGGCACATCCGAATGCCGCAAGCCCGTGCGGCATGACATTTTCTGTTTCTTTTCAATGCCCTGACTCTTTTCCCCCGCACCGATTTGCAGGAAATAAAATCATCCGTATAATTTCGGTCTCTCGCGGGGTGTAGCGCAGCCCGGTAGCGCGCCTGCTTTGGGAGCAGGATGTCGGGAGTTCGAATCTCTTCACCCCGACCACGTTACTGGTTGTATGACTGCCCGTAGCTCAGTTGGATAGAGCATCGGCCTTCTAAGCCGAGGGTCGCTGGTTCGAATCCTGCCGGGCAGGCCACAACATGACGGCGAGACAAAAAATTAACGGTGGGTGTAGCTCAGTTGGTAGAGTCCCGGATTGTGATTCCGG
>OBAI01001990.1_pt1 | contig 13789 bp, 8 predicted proteins | sample 1517461 | NCBI WGS metagenome assembly OBAI01 (sample SAMN04571696, study PRJEB22368) | human gut metagenome | biome: human gut; material: stool | host: Homo sapiens | place: Luxembourg | collected 2012-06-29
CCCGCGAAGCGGGAAAGGGTGTACGGGGCAGAGCACCGATAGGATGCTCCATCGCGGTCCTGACCGCCAATCGGCGGCCCCCCTGAGCGAAGCGATGCACAGCAAACACATTTTGCACTATGCGAACTGGATTTGTAAGGGAGCATCAGCGACCTGAAAATCCAGTGAGTCAGTGACAACAGAGGGTGAAGGAGCGCTAGCAACGCGCAAAATGTAGTGAGTCGTTTCCCCTTTAGGGGGCGATGAGTTTTATAAGCCGCCTGCGGCGGTCACGTCAGCATGGAGTATCTATTCTCTCCGCTTACCTCGTACACCCTTTTGCCTCTTCGAGGCATTTCCCCTCAAGGGGAAACGAGAGCGTTACGGGATTGGCTTTCTGTGTCATATGGCATGATAAGCACTCTGGTGATTAGCTCACTGCGTTCGCCCCCCTATCCGGCCGTGCCGGACTTCCCCCTATGCAGGGGGCAGAATAAAACACCGCGAGACAATCTTCTCATAAATCCCCCGCTCGAGATGACGAAAGAGCCGTGCCTGAACCCATCAAAAAAGCGCCCTCAGCGGGGCGCCTCTGCCTTTGATTTCATCCATTAAAAGTCCAGGAAAGGGGCGGAATGCCCAGGTAGAAAAGACCCATGCCCAGGGCATAAACGAAGACGCCGATGACGAAGAACTGGGCGCCTACGATGAGCACCCCCCTGGTAATAGAGAGAGGTCCGTGGAAGTTGGGATCCATGAACGTATAGGGATAGAGATGGGATTTCCCGTGGGTCACGATAGTCACCCAGGCCCTGAAATACACGAATACCACATAGAAAGCAGGGTAAATCATCCAGGTAAACATGGTGTACCAGTGCATGTCCCTCTTATCCACGAAGAAGATATAATCCACCAGCATCAGGATGGGGATGAAATAGTGAAATATGTAATTGTAGAAAGAAAAATGCTCATAGCTGATATCGTTCAGCTTGTGGGTGCGAATGGCACCGGGCCGTACGATGAGATGATACATGAGGGACAGAGTCCCCAGACTGGCCGCCACTATGTAACGGCAGTCCGCCGTATACAGGAAGGGCACATCCACCTGGAACAGAGTGGCCCCCAGCCACACCACAAAAAGGGTGAAAGTAGAAAACGTATAGTACTGGATCCTCGACCAGAATACAAAAGGCGTCAGCACCTTGTGCTTCATGAGAAGAATCAGACCCAAAATGAGCAGAATAAAGACTGCCCAGCGATAAATAAGCGCTGCCGGCATAGTACCTCCCGGGATAAGCTATGACTTTTCAGATGACCTATGTCATCTTCTCATAGTTTCCCTGAAAACAGAAAAAGGGCCAAAGGCCCTCAAGCAGAAAGAGAATTATTTGCGATGCTTCCGGTTCCTCCGATTCTGCCTGCGCCGGGCCTCTGCCCGAAGCTGGCGAACCTCTTCCTTCTCCCTTACAGCTTCCTCCGCTGCTGCCCGCTGCTGCTGCTTCTGACGATAATTGTAAATATTAATGACCAGGCATACCAGGATCATGGCACAGATTGCCACAGTCCGCACATTGACACCATTGGTAATGATATTCCACACAGAAAATGCCACTGCCACGCCAAATAAAAGACCACGTGCTCTCATTCTTCCAAAAATCTCCTTTATCTCTGCTTCCCTTTGAAAGCAATAGTATATCATTGTTATGATAAATGATTTTGCCTTCAATGGCAAGGGGATTTTGAAAAAGGGCCGCTCCGCGGCCCGGGTTCAGAGGGTTCAAAGGGTTCAGAGGGGAAGGTTGACGGGGCTTCGCCCCGAGGGTTGTGGCCGCCTGTCGGCGGCTGGTTGTGTAGAAGGGTTGTATAGAAAGGTTCTTAAGATGGACCGGCCGTTGGCCGGAGGGTTCTTAAGTTTGACGGCCTTTCAGGCCGAGGGTTGTGGTATCGCCCTATCGGGCGATGAGTATAAAGTCTGCGTTACGGGATTGGCTTTCTGTGTCATAGGGTCAGCGGATAGCAGATAGCAGATAGCCGATAGCACGCAGCCCCGCTCGAGATGACGATGGCGGCAGGCAGAATACAGTCGGGGCAAATGACAAAACGCTGCCCTCCATTCCCGTCATTTCGACCGTAGCGGAGCGGAGTGGAGAAATCTCACTCCGCAATAGCCCAAGAAGCATTGAGGTGGGAGATCTCTCGACTCAGAGTATCATCAAAGCGTTTTCCATCTGTCTCCCATACCGACACATACCTCCGCTCGAGATGACGAAAGAACCGTGTCTCCCTACTGTCATATAAAAAAAGGGCGCGGCTTCGCCATTGGACACACCTTCGGTGTGAGGGTTGGCGGGACTTCGTCCCCCTGTAATTGTCCCACCGCCTGCGGGGGGAAGGTGGTACGCAGTACCAAAGGGGGAAACTCCATGCTGGTAAGAAACCACTTATGTTTCATTTTTCCATGTGCCAAACCTTCCCGCTGTGCACATCCGGCATAAGGATACACGTCAGCCAAGGTGGGCGCCTGGCCTGCCCATTAAGGCGATTTCCTTTGGCCGCCCCACCGAACTGCGGGTAGCAAGTTTTGAGGTGGCACGGCCCTCTCCAGGGCTCTGTTTTCCCATTCAAAAAGACGCCTTTCCCCTGAAGGCGTCTTTTCTATTTTTTAAATGGTCACCATGAAATGGCCGATCAGCATTTCCAGTGCCCTTTTCACCACCTGATGGAATCTTCCTTCCGCCAGCTCATACACTGCCTTCGGCGCCACAGCCTCGCTGTCCGTCCGTTTGGCCACCACGCCGCAGAGGGAACCGGCCGAAAGGCCCAGCACCGAGGTGAGGGTGAAGAGGGTGGCGTTTTCCATTTCAAAATTCGTACAGCCCAGGGCCCGGTATTCCGCAAGGCTCCCCTGCAGATTTTTCCGCACATAGCCGGAGAAGCTGTCATAGCGCTCCTGTCCCGGCCAAAAGCTGTCGGTGGATACGGAAATCCCTGTTTTACAGGGTACCTTCAGCTCCCGGGCCGCCTCCTCCAGTGCCAGGGTGATTCGCATGTCTGCCATGGCAGGATAGGCAAGGGGCGCATAGGCTCGGGAAGCGCCGTCCCTGCGGACGGCTCCCTTATTGATGACCAGGTCTCCCAGATTCAAGTCCTCCTGAATGGACCCGGTGGTGCCTACCCGGATAAAGGAAGTCACCCCCAGCCGGGCCAGCTCCTCCACCGCAAAGGTGACACAGGGACCGCCCATGCCGGTGGACATGACCAGCACCGTTTCGCCGGAAACCCTGGCCTTCCAGGTGGTGAAATCCCGGTGAGAGCAGACGAAAGATGCCTTCTCATCCAGCGCCTTCGCCAATCCTTCCACCCGCCCCGGATCTCCGGGCACCAGGGCATACCGGGCACCTTCCGTCATCTCCCGGGAAAGGCCGGTATGATACATGATTTCATGAGGCAATGCGTAGTGAGGCATATTTTTCTCCTTTTAATGAGCTAGTGGACTGGTAATTGATTTATCGCCACATTTCTATACAACTTCTATTTATTTCATTCCGTTGTGAATCTTAATTGTTTTAATCAAAGAATTTAGCATTTTAGCTGTCTGGATAGCTAAATCCATAACCACATCTATATCCTCCTGCATAAGGTATCCGTATTCTACACATAGGATAAGCTGTGTCTGTATTTCAGCAACTGACCCATTAGATATATACAGAAACCTGATAAAATCCCTGAAGTCCGTAAACCCCATAGACCTATCTCCTGTTATGTCACAAAAGTGCAGCATACCACTAGCTCACTAGGGAAGCGCTGATTAAATCATTGTTTGCTTTTATTCTTAAATTTTTATGCAATGCGAGGAATGGGCTGACGCGAATAGCGAGCTATTTAAGGAAGCCCATGACGAAACAGTGCATAAAAATTCTTATAAAAGAAAACTCTATGAATTAATCAGTGCTTCCCTAGTACACCAGCACACTAGCTCACTAACACACTAATTCATTTCTTTCCCTTCTTCCCCTTCTTTCCTTTCTTCTTATCCTTTTTCCCGTGCTTCTTGCCTTTCTTTTCTTTTTTGGACAGAAGCTCTTCTGCTTCCGGCAGGGTGCGGGCTTCGCTGATGGGAATCATATCTTCTTCATCCAGGTTCCAGTCCCCTTCAATGTTGTCCTCGCCGTCCGGATCCCCCAGGGTGTGGGTCTTGTATTCCAGGTTCAAATCGTCGTCCATAGCATCGGCTTCCCCATTGTCCTCGCTTCTTCCTGCCAGCTCGGTAAGAATTTCCATCATTTCATCGGCCAGGCGGGAAATCTGGCGGATTCTTTCCTCCTCTGCCGGCCGGAAATCGGGGCTGGGGGACAGCATATAGGTCTGAAGGAAAGCCTGATTCTCCTTCAGGTCCTGTTCCAGCCTATGAAGCCGTTCTTTCAGACATTCTTTCGTTTCACTGCTCATGTTTTATTTCCTCCTCTTCTTTGCCTTTCGTTACAAGGACTTTATCCACCCGCCGGTTATCGCAGTCCATCACCTCAAAGGTGAATATGCCATACCGGGCTTTTTCTGTTTCTTTCGGTATATATCCAAGGAGATAGGTAATAAACCCTCCCAATGTCTTGTAGTAGCCTTCCGCTTCTCCCGGCAGCTCGTCTTCTATGTGGAAATACTCACGAAAATCGTCGATGGAGCAGAGTCCCTCCACCAGCCAGGAATTTTCGGAACGGCGGATGAACTTGTTCTGCTCCTCCAGAATATCTTCCTTGTCACCGGGCATATCCCCCACGATTTCCTCCAGCACATCATGAAGGGTGATGAGGCCAGACAGGGTGCCGTATTCATCGATAACGATGGCTTCATGGACGCCGCGGGTGCGGAAAAGCTTCAGCACCTTGGTCAAAGTCAGGGTTTCCGGAATGTATACCGGCGCATGCACCGTTTCCATGAGAGATTTTTTCAAAGCCTTTCCCGGATGGGCATGCTGGTCCATCAGCACATCGGACAAATCAGCCAGCCCTTTGAAATCGTCCAGAGAGCCGCTGCCAAGGGGCAGGCGGAAATGGGACGTCTTCATCATATCGGCCCAGATTTTCTTCTCACTGTCCTCCAGGTCGATCCAGTCCAGCTGGGGGCGGGCCGTCATGCAGTCTGCTGCCGTGCGGTCATTGAGCTCGAATACATTATCAATGATTTCCGGTTCTTCCTTGTCAAAAGTGCCCAGCTTGGCCCCCTGTTGGAGAAGCACCTTGATTTCCTCTTCCGAAACCGGCTGCTCCCCTTCCATATGAATGCCAAGGAGACCCACCACGGCCTTGGTGGACCAGGTGGAAAAAAGCACCAGCGGCTTGCACACCGTAGCCATTATAATCATGGGCCGGGCCACAAAGCAGGCCGCCTTCTCCGGAATGGCAATGGCAATCCATTTCGGCGCCAGCTCCCCGATAATCAGGGAAAAATAAGTCACCAGCACCATGACAGCCACCATGCTCACCATCTGGGCATAAGGCGCCAGCGGCGGGAACTTCGACAGCTCCTCACCCAGAGGCCCCGACAGGGACGCTCCGGAAAACATACCGGTAATGATGCTGATGGTGGTAATGCCCACCTGAATGGTAGAAAACAGCTCCTCCTTCTTCTCTGCCAGACGCAGGGCATAGCCGGCGCTCTTATTCCCTTCATCAATCATTTCCTGGAGCTTCGTCTTCCGCGCTCCCACAATGGCGATTTCTGCCAGAGAACAGACCCCGTTGGCCAGGACCAGTAAAATGATAATAATGATTTCAAGCCATATGTGGCCGTCGTCCATTTCGTTACTCCTTCTTTACTGAAAACAATGAATTTTATCTCGTTTCATTATATCATGAATGGAATGGCCGTGGACACGCCTTCGGCGTGAGGGTTGACAGGGCTGCGCCCCGAGGGTTCTTAAGGTTCTTAAGTTTGACGGCCTTTCAGGCCGAGGGTGGTGGTGGCGGCTTCGCCGCAGATTATAAAAAAGCCGGCCCCATCCCCGTCATTTCGACCGAAGCGAAGCGGAGTGGAGAAATCTCCCCCCCTCTGATGGTACGGGCAGCATTACGGTAGGAGATCTCTCGACTCAGAGCATCATGGGATCGGTTTCCATCTGCTCCCCATAGCGGCATGCGGCTCCGCTCGAGATGACGGTGGCGGCAGGCACCATTGGACACACCTTCGATGTGAGGGTTCAAAAGGTTCAGAAGGGAAGGTTCTTAAGATGGACCGGCCGTTGGCCGGAGGGTTCTTAAGTTTGACGGCCTTTCAGGCCGAGGGTGGTGGTGGCGGCTGACGCCGCAGATTTTATAATGCCGCCTTTGGCGGCCCTCTCCACCCATAAGCGGCAAGTGATATGGCAACGTTCCTCTCCTCCATGCTACTTGCCCACCCCCTTCCCGGGGGTGGGTGGCGAGCGGAGCGAGACGGAAGGGGGCGGCTGGATGGGCCACTCCGTGGCCCGGGGTTCAAAGGGTTCAGAAGGTTCTAAGGTTTGACAGAACTTTCAGCCGCGGTGCTTTATTGTCCCACCGCTCAGCGGGGGGAAGGTGGTGCCGTAAGGCACCAAAGGGGGGAAAGCCACCGAAGGTGGCTGATCACCGTAATGCGTATCAAACTATATGACTCATAAAGCCCATCCCGTAACGCTGACTTCATAAGCATTGCCGCAGAGCGGCAATCCGCAACCCTCGGCCCGAAGGGCTGTTGCCCCCTGAGCGCTAGCGAACACAACCTGCCGCCATCAGGCGGCCATAACCCTCGGGCCAAAGGCCCGTCAACCCTCATACCGCAGGCATGTCCAAGGACAAGAAGCCTAAATGACACAGTCCGCTGATTGGTGGTCAGGACAGCGATGGAGTGCCACTTCGATGCTCTGCCTTGTACACCCTTTTGCCTCTTCGAGGCATTTCCCCTCAAGGGGAAACGAGAGCGTTACGGATTAACCTATCTGCATTACTGCGCTCGCCTCCCCCTATCCAGGGGCAGAATAAACCTCTCTATCTTCCCAGTCTTTGGCCCTGCCAGCCATCAAAAAGGCGCTCTCTTTACCAAAGGGCGCCTTTTTTGACCATCTGCTATTTTCCCTAGCTCCCTGGTTTCCCAGCTCACCAGTTCCCTACTTTCTCGGATGTTTCTTATCCTTATACATTTTCCTGTCCATTTCCATGATCAGTTCGTCGATATCGGTGATGGGAGCGGTGCGGAAGGCGATGCCCAGGGCCATGCTGAGGTTCTGCAGGTGCAGTTTGCCCTTCAGTTCCGCCGCCAGCTGCTGTGCCCTTTCTTCATCAGCTCCTTGTGCCGCCAGGATGAATTCGTCGCCGCCCATGCGGAAGGCGTGATCCCGGCCCACCAGTTCGCCGGCAATGGCTGCCAGTGTTTGGAGGGCCCTGTCGCCGGCTTCGTGACCCTCTTTGTCGTTGATTTGTTTGAGGCCGTTCATATCGCCGAAGAGGAAGGCTGTCTTTGTGCCTGCCGGAAGGCCCTCCACGTATTCCATGAAGGCCAGGCGGTTCTTGAGGCCTGTGAGCTGGTCTTCATGACTCAGGGCCTGAAGCCGGTCCATCACATTCCGGTTGCGGATGAGGCTCGCCGCAAAGCGGGTGAGAGTATCCAGAAGGGGGCTGGCTTCTTTCATGATTTTGTCCGAAGGGTTCACCACTTCCGTGTAGCCCAGAGACAGGCCGCTGATGACCAGATGGCCGGAGATGAGACGCTTCAGTCCCGGCCGGTAGTCCCCGCTGGAAATCCCGTACTCTTTCTGCACTTCTTCCACATCATCAATGATGGCGATCTGGTCGGGCCCGAAGCGGTCGTAAATGGGCCTTGCCAGTTCCATGGGCACATGCTGCATGGAGGCCTGAGAAGGCGGTATACCGGGAGCGCACCATTCGTAGGTGTTCTTCACAGTGCCATCGCCCTGTTCTTCAAAAATACATACCTTCTCGGCCTCCAGGATTTTTCCCACCCGGGCCAGGAGACGGTCGATGCCTTCATGAGGTGTGGGGGCGGTAATTCCTGCCGCCAGGGCATCATTTACCGCCATTTCCTGGAAGAGCATGTATTTCTTCCGATAGTTCCCTTCCGCATAGCTGCCCAGGTTTGTGGCTAATTCAAAATGGCCATTCTTTCCATGCCAGGTAATCAGGGTATGCTGGATGAGATAATCGCCGCCGGTATTCATGTTATGGAAGGTCTGGGTATAGAAACGGTCCCGCCGGAGGAAGGGCAGGGGACAGATTTCGCAGGGTGAAGACTGTCCGCAGATGAGTTCATAGCACTTCCTTCCGGCATAGGGATAGTCTTCCGGCAGACCCAGGTCCCGAAGGCCTGCCTTGTTCATATAAAGGAGGCTGTAAGTGTCGGGGTCGGAAATCATGATCTGGTCTCTGCTGTTGTCGAAGACGGCCCTGTCAAAGGCGATGCGGTCCCCATAATACAGGGATTCCCCGTATTTCTCCTGTTCCGCCTCCGTCAGGCGGCGGGCCAGAAGATGGAAGAGTCCATCCACCGTGCGCGCCTCCGATATCATGGCCAGGGCATACTGGAGGAAAAGGGTGACCTGCCGTCCCGCCTCTTCCCGGATGCCATGGATTTCATTGGACAGATCCAGCATACGGCGCCGGATGTCTGCCGTGTTCTCCGCCTTCATCAGGACACAGAACCGTCCGCCTCCCAGATGTGCGATGGAAGCGCCTTGGCGGAAGAAATGGGAAATCAGTTTCGCCAGCCGGGAAATCAGTTTCTTTCGCACGGCCATGCCATAGAGACGGCCCACATCGTCCAGGGCGGGGATGTCCATGAAGAGGGCAGCGCAGTTTTCGCCATAGGATTTGTAATTGTCGAAGTAATGGATAGCTGTGATAAACATGCCCCGGTAGTTCAAAAGGCCCGTTTCCGCATCCTTCATATCCAGCTCCTGGTTATCCCGCCGGATTTTCCCGATGCTGTCCCGATCGATGAAATATCCCACCAGGCCGGCGATTTCATTGCCCCGGTATATGGGAAACTTGGTAGCCTGTACATAGTGGATCCGGCCCTTGATGACACACTGGCCGATCACATCCCTAGCCACCGCCCCCTGGCGAAGCACCTTCTCCTCTTCATCCCGGAAGCGGCGCCCGTTGACGTGCCAGCCGATTTCATCATCTGTCTTTCCCAGAATGTCGGGCAGGGTGAAACCGTATTTTTCAAGGAATGCCCGGCTGGCCCCCAGGAAGCGGCCGTTCCGGTCCTTCCAGAAGAAACAGATAGTTCCATTGTCTTCCAACGCCTGCAGCACCGAAGAGCGCTGCTTTTCTTCCTTCTCCATTTCCGGCAGAGACCCCAGAGTGGACAGATAGGAAGGAAGCACCGCCGTCCCCCTGGCGGCAGCCGAGGCGGTATCCTTGATGCCCAGAAGAATATCTCCATCCCAGGAGGAACCCAAAAGGGCAAAATTAAATTCCTTCCACCGATAGCTGCCGTCATCCATTTTCATGCGGAAAAGATCAGTCACCGCACTGCGCTTTGCTCCCCGGGCCTCCTTTTCCAGCACCCCCGGCTTCATAATCCGGAGGAACCGCTCCTTATCTTCGGGATGCATGAAATCGCCAAGCTTCAGGAAGCGGCCCAGAGGCACAGTCTCCCCGGTACGGGCCACGCGGTTCATGGACTCCGCCACCTCCACCAGGCCTTCCTTCTTCCGGATCACATAGAGCCCGTCATAAACGATGAAAAGATGGCGCAGCAGCTTATCCATGCGATGGGTTTCCTTCTTGTCCCGGGCGACTGAAATCAGGTAGTATTCCATTTTCCCGGCATAGCCATGATCATCCTTTGCCAGCACCTGCAGGGTGCAGCGCATATACTGTCCATGGAAGAGGTAATTCATGGACTCCTTCCTGCCGCCCTTGGCAGATGTGTCCAGCAGTTCATGGAACTGCTGCATCACCGGCAGGTCCAGTTTCACCAGCCTCATGCCCCCCTTATCCTCGTAGGTAGTCTTCAGGGCCGCCGCTTCCCGGCGGCTGGCTTCATTTTCCAGAAGGATGGCTATATTTTCTCCATCATAGAGGAAAAGAGCCATAGGCGTGTCGCCAATCACATTGGCCAGTCCCACCTTTTCATAGAAAGCATTTTCCATCGGTGTTTCCACAGCCAGATGACGCTGGAGACAGTACTGGTAACTCTCCTCATAAGGCAGCGCCTTCCCGTAGTACCAGCCCTGGATTTTCTCGCAGCCCATGCTCTTCAGAAGCTCCGCCTGGGCCCTGGTTTCCACCCCTTCTGCCAGGGTATGGATGCCCAGCTTCTTGGCCATGAAAATGATGGAACTCATGATTTTCCGGCCCTGGTCATTCTGGTTACGCTGGAACGCCATATCCAGCTTCAGCGTATCGAACCGGTACGTTTTCAGCACATTCAAAGAGGAATAGCCGCTGCCGAAATCGTCCAGCCAGCACTCATAGCCTGCCTTCCGGAACTTCTCGATTTCCTGCTTCAGCCGCCCCTCATTCTTCTTCAATGCAGACTCCGTGATTTCTATATGGAAGAAATTCCGGGGCACCTGATACTTCTCTATCAGCTCCTCCATAAAAGAGAAGGGATCCATCACCTCAAAATCCACGGCCGACAGATTCACCGACACCGGCACAAAAGGCCGGTGATTATCCATAATAAACCGGTACAGTTTCGCCACCTTTTCTATGACATAGCAGTCCAGCCGATGAATCAGCCCGGCCTCCTCCAGCACCGGCACAAAAACAGAAGGCATAATCACGCCCCGCACCGGATCCTCCCACCGGGCCAGAGCCTCCGTGCCGCAGACCTTGCCGTTGAGCGTACGGATGACCGGCTGATAGTACACCTTGATATATTCTTCCTTCAAGGCCCTGTCGAAACTGCCCAGCACATAGGCCCGATCCGTCAGGTACTGCCCCATGGACTTGTCATAAACCGCCCAGATCCTGCCGGCGTCCCCCTTGATCCAGTCCGCCGCAATCTTGGCCCGGTCAAAGAGAAGATGAAGGCCGCTTTCACTGACCTCCACCGTATCGGGGTCGAATATATTCACCCCTGCCTTCAGCTGCACTGCCGGATCCCCGGTGTAGTCCCTCACATCCCGGGACACCGCCTCGATCCGCTCCGCCACATCATGATGCAGGGCCAGCACCGCAAAGGTATCACCATTGAGATGGGCAATGAAGGAATGGGGAAAATGGGTAGAAAGACTCTCTGCCAGGAAATGGATGAGCTCATCCCCCGCCCCTGTACCGTGGCGGGAATTATAAACCTTGAAATTGGTGAGATTGAAATACACCGGCGCCCGGCTGCCGAAGATGCCCTTCTTCACATCCTCCCGGGCCAGCCTGGTAACGGCAGAATAAAAAGCCTTCCGGTCCATGACCTCCAGCCCCCGCGCCTTTCCCTCCCGGTCACGGATGCAGGATAGACACCAGGCCTTCCCCAGGCCCTCATCCTCATAGACCCCCGCCGCCCCCTTCACCGGGATACTGCCGGAAGACGTGCGCAGCTGAAAATAAAAAGAACCGCTCCTTTCCTCTGCTCCGCAGCGCTGGCCAAGAGGCACATACCCCTCAGCCACAAGCCCCTTAAAAGAGCTGCCCCGCTGTGAAAAAAGCTCCTCCATGGAAGAGAAGCCCATGAGCAGAAGAAAAGAACGGTTTGCATAAAGCACCCTTTCCTCTTCATCCATAGACACCAGACAAATCCCGCAGGGAAGCCCATCGAGCCCCGCCTTTCTCATGCCGCTGCCATCTGCCATATCTATCATCTGCCTTATAACACCCAGCCCCGTCAGGGTACATCCCTTTTCCCCGGGCCGAAAAGCTTCACAAAATCACCTTCATAAAAAACAGACTGCCATGTAATATAAGTTTTATGTTACATTAGCCTTTTTAAAATATTATATCACATGCTATGTGAAGTAATAAATATATAGAAATTAAATTCCATTGTCTACCCCCCCCGTAAAAAAATATAAGGCATTCTATATTAAATGCAGAAGAGGGCCGCCACAGGCAGCCCGGGTTCAGAGGGTTCAGAAGGTTCAAAGGGTTCAGAGGGTGGTGGTGGCGGCTTCGCCGCAAATTATAAAAAAGGGGCCGCGGCTGGCGCCGCGGGTTGTGCAGAAGGATTGTGTAGGGAAAGGTTCTTAGGATTGACCGGCCCTATGGGCCGGAAGGTTCTTAAGTTTGACGGGCCTTTGGCCCGAGGGTTGTGGTATCGCCCGCAGGGCGATGAGTATAAAGTCAGCGTTACGGGATTGGCTTTCTGTGTCATATAGCATGATAAGCACTCTGGTGATTGGCTCACTGCGTTCGCCACCCCCCTATCCGGCTGTGCCGGACTTCCCCCTGTTTAGGGGGCAGAATAAAGCTCTGAAAAGCAGTCCTTTCATAAGCAGCTCACAGCATAACGGAGCTTTATAGTGCCCCCGCTTGCGGTGGCAAGGGAACTGGATTCGCAGGGAGCCGTAGGCGACTGAGAATCCAGTGACACGCTTCCCATCGGGGCGGAAAGGTGGTGGCGCCAGCCACCAAAGGGGGAAAACGCCGAAATGGTACCTTAAGTATATGACTCGCTGTTTTTTCCCTCATATCTCTCGTTTCCCCTTGAGGGGAAGTCCCGCGAAGCGGGAAAGGGTGTACAAGGTAGAGCACCGATAGGATGCTCCATCGCGGTCCTGACCGCCAATCGGCGGCCCCCTGAGCGAAGCGATGCACAGCGAACACATTTTGCACTATGCGAACTGGATTTGTAAGGGAGCATCAGCGACCTGAAAATCCAGTGAGTCAGTGACAGCAGTGGATGAAGGAGCGCTAGCGACGCGCAAAATGTAGTGAGTCGTTTTCCCTTTAGGGGGTGCAGATTTTAAAGAAAAGGGGCGCAATCTTCTTCCATTCATTTTTCTCTATCCCATGTTTCCAGGAAGTCCTGAAGCCCCATAATCATAATGCCATTTTCATCGCGCCATGGGAGGATACGATCCCGCACCACTATGATTTTTTCAAAAGAATCCCTGATTTCCAGGAAAGGCCTCTTCTCCTGCCTAATTTTTTCCTCATCATCCATACGGTAGGCCGACTGGATATACACCTTTTGATTTCCTCTGCCCGCAATGAAATCAACCTCCAGGGGACTTCGTTTCGACCTGGTTCCCCCATTGCTTGTGTAAGTATTAATATTTCCCACATCCACATGCTAGCCTCGGATACGCAGAACGTGGCGCTTCCATATATCCTCCTATTACTAAATTTTGTGGTTTTCAACAATTTTTAGTAATAGAATACAGGGATTTATCAATGTGATGGCGCCCTTCGGGCGCAAATGACAAAAACGCTGCCCCCATCCTCGTCATTTCGACCGTAGCGGAGCGGAGTGGAGAAATCTCCCCCTCTGATGGTACGGGCTGCATTACGGTGGGAGATCTCTCGACTCAGAGTATCATCAAAGCGTTTTCCATCTGCCCATACCGACACGCAGCTCCGCTCGAGATGACGGTGTTGGCGGCCCCCCTATCGTCATTTCGACCGAAGCGAAGCGGAGTGGAGAAATCTCCCCCTCTGATGGTACGGGCGGCATTACGGTGGGAGATCTCTCGACTCAGAGTATCATGGGAGCGGTTTCCATCTGCCCCATACCGACACGCAGCTCCGCTCGAGATGACGGTGTTGGCGAGCAGCATACAGTCATGTAAAAAAAAGGGGCGGCTTCGCCCTTAGACACGCCTGCGGCGGTCACGTCCACATCGAGTATCATAATCATTCTTACCCTCGTCCACCCCTTCGCCACTTCGTGGCCCTCT
>OBAI01001993.1_pt1 | contig 13782 bp, 11 predicted proteins | sample 1517461 | NCBI WGS metagenome assembly OBAI01 (sample SAMN04571696, study PRJEB22368) | human gut metagenome | biome: human gut; material: stool | host: Homo sapiens | place: Luxembourg | collected 2012-06-29
CGGTCGCGCGGTAGAGCTCATCGATAAAGGCAACCTTAAAGCTTGCCGGGGCATCGGCGACGGCGGCGGCACGCGTGCCAGCAACGTTGTAGACGGCGGTACCGCAGACGGCTGCCGTAAACGGATCGGTGGCGCAGGCATACACGGCCAGCACGCCGCCCTGCGAGCAGCCGCAACCGGTGATCTTGGACATGAGCGGGCTGCCGCCGTGGGACTTGGCCACGGTTGTGCCGTCGGTAATCAGGTCGACTTCGCCCGAGACCACTACGGCGCCGCCGGTGTAGCGGGCGAGCGCCACGGCGGCATCGCGGGCGGCGTCGACCGTGTCGGTGGTATCGACACCGCGCACGCGGCTCAGATCGGCCGCCTCGCCCTCAAGACCCCACAGGCCGGCGAGCGCGATAATCTCGGAGGCGTTGCCGCGCACGATGGCGGGCTTGTACTGCTTGAGCTCGTTTACCAGCTGGGTGCGCAGGTTACCGATACCCAGGCCAACCGGATCGAGCACCCAGGGCTTGCCGGCGTCGTGTGCCGCCTTGGCCGCGCGGGGAATCGTCTGCTCGTAGATGGGGAAGAGCGTGCCCATATTGAGATAGATGGCGCCGCCACCGGCAACGAGTGCCTCGCCCTCGTCGGGCAGATAGACCATGGCGGCCGATCCGCCCACGGCGAGCTGTGCGTTGGCGACAAAGTCGATCGTCACCGTGTTGGTGATGGAACCGGCCATCGGATTGGTAGCGCGAATCTCATTCACGGCCTTGATCACATGTTGCTTAAGCTGTTCCGAATCAATCACTGCACATGCCTCCTTGGCATAGAAAAGGGGCGCTGTGCATAGACAGCGCCCCTGTAAAGGCGGCATGCTCCCTACGCCAGCATTAACTGACAGGTTCAAAGGATTGGGCCCATTGCCCTCTCAGCCTTGTGGTTTGCACCGCCGGCACTCCCGCATCGAATCTGTTGTTCCCTATACTAGCGCACCTGCCAAAAAGGGACAGGTTTATTTTGGTGGGTGGCAACTGGGGTGTTGCATTTTCCCAGATAAAACCTGCCAAAATAAACCTGTCCCTTATTGGTTGGTCGTTACAATGGGTACGGTGAAAATGACTGGGGGACTCTATGATCAAACTTGTGCTGACCGATATGGACGATACGCTGATTCCAGCCGGGCATGACGGCGCCAGCGACTACGCCATTGAGGGTATTCATGCCATGCAGGCGGCGGGTCTGCACTTTGGGCCGGTTTCGGGTCGTCAGCCGTCCGCGATGGGCTGGATGTTCAAAAACCGTTCCGAGTGTTTTTCGACCGGTGCGTTCTGTAACGGCCAGGTGATGTTTGTCGACGGCGAAGTAGTCGCCTCGCGCGCAATCGACAACGATGCTCTGATGCGTTTGGCCGACTATCTGGAGCAAGAGACCGACGATACATTTCTAAAAGTCTACAGCCTGGGCGATGACTTTTGGGGCAACGATGCCTATTGCGTGACGAGCAATCCCGAGCGTGTGCGTCGCGCTATGGAGTCGGGCGGCAATGCGTGGCTCAAAGGCGAAGAGGCCCCGTGCCGTCCCGTCGTCGATGACGCGCCGGTGTTTAAGGCGAATATCTGGAGTGCCCGTTCGCGTGAGGAGCTCGCGGAGCTACGCGAGCGCGTTGCCGCTGAGGTGCCGGAACTCTCGCTCGTGTTTCCCAACAACCGAGTGCGCCTGTTCGACATCCTTCCGGATGGTTGGGACAAGGGCTGCGCTGCGCTGGAGCTGGCGCACGCTTTGGGCCTGACGCCCGACGAGGTGGCCGTATTCGGCGATGCCGTTCCCAACTCCGTTGCAGTCGCCAATGCCAACGAGGCCGTCACGGCTGCCGCACGCTGGCATATCGGCGCTGCGGCAGATGATGCGGTTGCCGGGGCTCTGCATCAGATTGCCGCCTGCGCCGCGACGGGGGAGATGCCGTCGTTTATGCGTCAGGAGGGTGCAGCCGACGCGAATCTCGCGAACAGCTAAGGAGACAGCCATGAAGCTCCAGCAGCTCAGATATGTCGTCAAAGTTGCCGAATGCGGCAGCATTACCGAGGCCTCGCGCCGGCTCTTTGTGTCGCAGCCTTCGATTACCGCGTCGATTCGCGATCTCGAAAACGAGATGGGTGTGCACATCTTTGAGCGCACCAACAAGGGCGTCATTGTGTCCGAGGAAGGCGAGACCTTCTTGGGCTATGCGCGCCAGGTACTCGACCAGGCCGACCTGCTCGAGGGCAAGTACAAGGGCGCATCCGAGCAGGTGCCGCACTTTAGCGTGAGTTGCCAGCATTATTCCTTTGCCGTTAACGCGTTTGTCGATGTGATCCGCGAGTTCGATGCCGCGCGTTACGACTTTACCCTGCGCGAGGAGCAGACTCACGAGATTATCGAGGATGTCGCGCATATGAAAAGCGAACTGGGCATCCTGTACTTATCCGAGCATAACCGCGAGGTCATCGAGCGCATGCTGGTGGCCAACGAGCTCGTGTTCGAAGGGCTCTTCTGCGCCACGCCGCATGTCTTCGTCTGCGCCGACCATCCGCTGGCGGACCGCTCCAGCGTGACGCTCGAGGATCTGGAAGACTACCCGTTCCTGTCCTACGAGCAGGGCAGCTACAACTCGTTTTACTATTCCGAGGAGCTGACCTCGACGTTTGAGCGCCGCAAGAATATCCGCGTGCGCGACCGTGCGACGTTGTTCAATTTGGCCATGGGCCTCAACGGCTACACGGTATGCTCGGGCGTGATCAGCCACGAGCTCAACGGCCCCGGTATTATCTCGATTCCGCTCGATGTGGACGAGTATATGGAGATCGGCATTATCACGCGCAAAAATACGACGCTCACGCGCTATGGGCAGGCCTATATCGACGCGATTCGTCAGCATATCTAGGGTGCTGTGCTCCGCACAGTTCAAGTCTCTTTATGGCAGTCCAGACTGATATAGGAAGCATCTATATCAAACTGTTATAAACGTATATTTTACGATGGTCATATGAGCGCTCATACTCTGTCCCAGTAAAGCAACCAATGCAAAGGGAGATATCTATGAGCACTTCGATTCAACCGAACGCGCCGTTTCGCGCCGATATTGTCGGCAGCTTTCTTCGTCCGCAGGCTGTAAAGGACGCCCGTGCCGCCTATGTCGCGGGTAAACTCGACGCTTCCGGCCTTAAGGCCGTCGAGGACGATGCCATTCGCGATTTGGTGGCCAAGCAGAAGGCCGCCGGCCTGCAGGTGATCACCGATGGCGAGTTCCGCCGCAGCTACTGGCACCTCGATTTTATGTGGGGCCTTAACGGCATTGAGCGCCGCACCTCACGCACGGGTTATATGTTCCATGACGAGGAGACGACGGCCGACACCGCCGTGGTTACTGGTCCCATTAGCGGCGAGAACCACCCGTTCGTCGAGCATTTTAAGTTCGTCAAGGCGCTTGAGGGGGAGGGCCAGGTCGCACGCCAGACCATTCCGGCGCCGATCCAGACGTTCTCTGAGGTCACGCTCGATCGCTGCGACGGCCAGCAGGAGAGCCTGCGCGCTGTCTATAAGACCGATGAGGAACTTGCCGACGCCATTGCAGCCGCTTATCGCACGGTGATCGCCGACCTGTACGCAGCAGGCTGCCGCAACATCCAGTTTGATGACTGCACCTGGGGCATCTACTGCGATACCGACTTTGTGTCCAAGACCGGCATGAGCCCGGTTGACCTGCAAAAGGTGAGCGAGCTGGGCGTGGCGCTCAACAACGCCGCCATCGAGGGCAAGCCCGACGATCTGGTTATCAACACGCACGTGTGCCGCGGCAACTACCACTCCACCTATGCCTTTGAGGGCGGCTACGACCCCATCGCGCCGTACCTGTTCGCACATGAGAACGTCGATGCGTTCTATCTGGAGTTCGACACGCCGCGCGCCGGCGGCTTTGAGCCGCTCAAGTACGTCGCTCCCGGCAAGAAGGTCGTGCTGGGCTTGGTAACCACCAAGGCGGCAGAGCTCGAGAACGAGGATGTTATCGTCGAGCGCATCCGCGAAGCCGCAAAGTACGTGCCGCTCGAGAACCTGTACCTGTCGCCCCAGTGCGGCTTTGCCAGCTGCGAGATTGGCAACAAGCTGACCGAGGACGAGCAGTGGGCGAAGATCGCGCTGGTCAAGCGCATTGCCGAGCGCGTTTGGAAGTAACGCTACCGTTTGCAGGTGGCGGCGCGTGCGAGGCATTGCGTATCGCGTACAATGGCTCGGATCGTATCGTTCGGGCAGGTTATCCGATATGCCTGATCGCCCTTCCATCATGAAAGGACTTCCATGTCCCAATCCTCGACGCCCGCCGTCACCGATGCCATCTACGATGCATCGTCGCTCGGCCGCCCGCGCATGTTTGTGTTGGGTTTGCAACACATGTTTGCGATGTTCGGAGCCACGGTGCTCGTGCCCGTGCTCACCGGCCTTTCCGTTTCGGCGACGCTTCTGTTCGCCGGCATCGGCACGCTGCTGTTTCATTTTCTATCGCGCGGTAAGGTGCCCGCGTTCCTGGGCTCGTCGTTTGCCTTTATCGCGGGTTATGCCGCCATTGCGCCCAACGGCGAGACCGAGCTTTTGCCCTACGCTTGCCTGGGCGTTGTCTGCGCCGGCCTGCTCTATCCGGTGCTGGCAGCGCTGTTCCGCGCATTTGGCGCCAAGCGTGTCATGCGCTTCTTCCCGCCGGTGGTGACCGGCCCCATCGTCATTTCCATCGGCCTGATCTTGGCAAGCTCTGCTATCGCCAACTGCCAGACCAATTGGCTTGTTGCCGTTGTCGCTGTGGCCGTCATCGTCATTTGCAATATTTGGGGCCGCGGCATGGTTAAGATCGTGCCGATCCTGCTGGGCGTTGTGGTGAGCTATGCCGTTGCGGCCGCGTTGGGCGAGGTCGACATCTCTGGCGTCGCAGCCGCCCCCTGGGTTGGCTTGCCCGTCGTGTGGGACAACACGGTGTTTGCACTCTTTGGGCCGCAGTTTGATAGCGGCCTCGCCACGACGGCCATCATCACTATCATGCCGCTGGCCTTTGCAACCATGATCGAGCATATCGGTGATATCTCCGCTATTGGTTCCACCTGCGAGCGCAACTACATTGCCGACCCCGGCCTGCATCGCACACTGCTCGGCGATGGCCTCGCCACGATTCTGGCATCGCTCTTTGGCGCTCCGGCCAACACCACGTATGGCGAGAACACCGGCGTGCTAGCCCTGACGCGCGTGTTCGACCCGCGCGTGATTCGCATTGCCGCCTGCTGTGCCATCGTGCTTTCGTTCTGCCCCAAGTTTGCTGCCGTGATCGCTGCCATGCCGGCGTGTGTAATCGGCGGCGTATCGCTCGTGCTCTACGGCATGATCAGTGCCGTGGGCGTTCGCAACCTTATCGAAAACCAGGTTGATTTCCAGAACAACCGCAATGTACTGGTTGCGGCTTTGGTGCTCGTGCTTTCGCTCGGCATTGCCTACAGTACCGCCGGTGCCATCGTGCTGGAGCTGGACGGCGTGACGATTTCGCTTTCGGGCCTTGCCGTGGGCTCGCTGGTGGGCATTGTGCTCAACGCCATCCTGCCCGGTAATGACTTTGAGTTCGATACTTCCGAGCTTGAGGAGACTGCTGAATAGTAGCTGCGTTCAGCCAAAATAAAAATGGCGTCCATGCGTATGTACGCGTGGACGCCATTTTTAATGCGTCAGTATCCAGTGGATGCCGCGCGCCATGCGCAGGTCAGTTTGGGCAAAATGATTGCCGGGGTTGAGCTCCAGCGTTGTTGGGATGTCGCGCTCGATAAACAGCTCTTCCATCGCGCGCGTATCGTCGAGTACGTGCCGCATCATGCGGTTGGGCGTCTTGGTTTCCTTTTTACCGAGCGACAGATAGGCGGCGTCGGGCGTAGCTGTCATCGTGCGCTCGCGCGCGTAGTCGATAAAGCCAGGGAACCACAGCGACCCCGATGCACTCGCTGTGCGCTCAAAGACATCTGTTTGCCAAAGTGCCCACAGTGCAAAAAGACCCGCCAACGAGTAGCCGGCAACGCCGCGCCAGGCGGGCGGTTGCGGAAGCGATGATTCGGCCTGGGGGATTATCTGCTTCAACAACTCGTCAAGAAAACCAGCGGCCTGTCCACCAAAGGGCTCGGCATCTCGTATAGTTCCCTCACATTCCCAGGGGCTCAGCTCGCGATTCCAATCGAGCCCTCCAATGGCGACAAGGGTGAACGGCGGGCAGTCGAGCTCTCGGCAGCGCTCGTAGACTTCACTACCGTCGCCCATAACCACGGGGAGGTAGATGACGGGCGCGCCTTCCGCACACTCTGAATAAACGGTTATCTGCTTATGATGCGCTTCCAAGGCAGGCTTCTCTCGGTGTTGTGATATTGACAGCCTCAATTGTCGCACGCTGGCACGGGGGCAGACGCTAAAAGAAAGGCGCGGAGCCGTTCGATGCGACTCCGCGCCTTGTTGTTTTGCTTTAGCAGACTATGCCGTTACGCCACGAAGAAGTAGACGAGGAAGGCAAGGGCTGCGATCCACATGAGCGGCTTGATCTTGGAGGCCTCGCCCTTAAAGAGCGCGACGATCACGTAGGCGATAAAGCCCAGGCCAATGCCGGCAGAGATGGAGTAGGTGAAGGGCACGCCGGCGACAATCATGAACGCCGGGAAACCCTGCGACACGTCGGACCAGTCGATCTCGGAGGCCTCGCTCATCATGAGGTAGCCGACGTAGACCAGAGCACCGCAGGTGGCGGCGCTGGAAACGATGGTGACGATGGGGGAGAAGAACGCGGCGAGAATGAACAGCACGCCGGTGGTGACGGAGGTGAGACCCGTGCGGCCACCGTCGGCAGCGCCAGAGGTGGACTCGACGAAGGTGGTGATGGAGGAGACGCCCATGAAACCGCCCACAGCAGCGGCGGCGGAGTCGACGATCAGGATCTCCTTGATATTCTCGACGTTGCCGTCGTCGGTGAGGAACTCGCCCTGCTTGGCCACGGCCATCGCGGTGCCCATGGTGTCGAAGAAGTCACTCATGAGCAGCGAGAACGAGATGACGAGGAGCGCGGGGTCGGTAAGGACCTTGACTATGGCGGGCACGCCGCCGGCGTCGGCGATGGGGCCACCAATGCTCGAGAAATCGAGCGGGGCGATGATACCGGTCGGAGCCTGGGTCACACCTAGGGGGATACCGGCGATGACGGCGACGACGATGCCGATGAGCAGCGAGCCGGGGACGTTGCGGCAGGCGAGGGCGACCGTCACCAGGATGGAGATGATGCCGACGATGAAGGTGGGGGAGGTGATGTCGCCCAGACCGACGAGTGTACCGGCGCCAGCGGTGATAATGCCGGCATCGCACAGGCCAATCATGGCGATGAACAGGCCCAGACCCACCGAGATGGCGTGACGCAGGACAACCGGGATGGCGTCCATGATGGCCTCGCGCAGGCCGCAAAGCACGAGCAGCAAGATGACGACGCCCTCAAGGAAGATGACGCTCATGGCCACGTGCCAGTCACCGCCGCAGACGGTGGTGGTGATTCCAGCGATCATCGCGTTGACGCCTAAGCCCGACGCGCAGGCGAGCGGGCGGTTGGCGAAGATGCCCATGCAGATGGTCATGATGCCGGCGCCCAGGCAGGTGGCGCAGGCGAGCGCTCCCGCATCGATGCCAGCGCCCGAGAGCACCGCGGGGTTGACGGCGATGATGTAGGCCATCGCCAGGAATGTTGTCAGTCCAGCGCGGAGTTCGGTCCCGATTGTGGACTTGCGCTCGCTGACGTGAAATAGTTCGTCCATGCATACCCTTTCCTTGTTCGGCCCCGAGTTTAGGCCGATTGACACGAACTCACCCACTATATCGCCTTTGTGAAGTTGGTGTTCCTCACATGTTGATGTTCGGCGGTTTGTAGCAGACGGGCGGTATCTTTCGCATGAAATTGTGTAGGTACCGTATACTTAAGCGGTTACAACGACCCCTATGGAGGAACGTATGATTAAAGAGCTTTGCCACGACGAGGCTATCCTGTCCCAGCGTTGCGAGGTTGCGACCGTCGAGGACGAGTCGGTCGCACAGGACCTGATCGATACCATCAAGTCGCTCGATGATGCCGGCTGCCTTGCCGCTAACCAGATTGGCGTTACCAAGAAGGTTTGCGTCTATCTGGACGACGCCGGCGAGCCCCACGTGCTCTACAACCCCCGTCTGGTGTTTGGTCTGGGCGCCAGCAAGATGGAGGAGAGCTGCCTGACGCACGAGGAGGTCACCAAGTCCACGCGCTACATCAAGTGCAAGGTTGCCTTTGACCAGATCGTCGACGGCAAGATGCGCGAGCGCAAGCAGGACTTTGTGGGCTTCGAGGCGCAGATGATTCAACACATGATTGACCACTGTCTAGGAAAGTTGGTCTAAGGGGACCAAAGCACCGCACCTTGCCGCTCAATCGTCGCTCGCGTACCTTAAGTACGCTTCGCTCCTCTTTCGTGGCAATCTGCGGCACTTTGACCCCTTAGACGACCTGCGGGGTTAACTTGGTTGAGTTTATCCTGCTTGAATAGTCCGGGTATGACGTTGTTGTCATGTCCGGGCTTTTGTGTTTAGCGCCTTTTTGTTTGGTGACAATGAACTTAGCGAGAACGTGAAGCTAGGAGGCGCTATGTGTACGAGTATTCGATTTACCGATGATTCCGGCCACATGTATCTGGGCCGCAACCTCGACTGGAGCTTTGACTACGGCCAACAGGTTCGCGTGATGCCGCGCGGGTTCCACATTCCGTATTCGTTTATCGACGACGCGACAGCGGCACACGCGGTGATCGGTATGTGCATCGATTACAAGAACTATCCCATGTTTTTCGATTGCGGTAACGATGCGGGTCTGGCTGTGGCGGGGCTCAACTTTCCCGGCTATGCCGAGTATGCCGAGGGCCCTGTCGACGGCAAGACCAATATCGCGGCCTACGAGTTTCCCCTCTGGGTGGCAGCGACGTTCTCGACGGTCGATGAGGTCGAGGCCGCGCTGCGCGATACGGTGATTGTCGCCAAATCTGCCGGAGAGGGGCTGGGCGTGTCGCTGCTCCATTGGATTATCGGCGACAGCCAGCGCAGCATCGTGGTCGAGATGATGGCTGACGGCCTGCATGTATACGACGATCCGGTCGACACCCTTGCCAATCAGCCCACCTTCCCGTGGCACATGGAAAACCTGCGCACCTATATCACCGCCACAAGCGATTTTCCGCAGACGGCGACATGGCGTGACGCCGAGCTCAAACCCTATGGCGCGGGTGCCGGCATGCGCGGTATTCCTGGTGACTGCTATTCGCCGAGCCGTTTTGTAAAGGCGGCGTACCTCAATGCCAATTATCCGCAAAAGGAGAGCGAGACCGAAAACGTCGTCCGCATGTTCCGTTCACTCGAGGGCGTGGTGATGATCGAGGGGGCGTCCAGGATGGGCGATGGCAAGTTCGAGAAGACTATCTATACCGGATGCTTTAGCGCGCGCACGGGCAACTATTACTACGCGATGTATGATGATCCGTCGATTCGCTACGTGAGCCTGATGGATGCCGAGGGCGCGAGCCCCGATAGGCTCGTGGTTCCCGAGCCGCGCCGTTCGTAGCCGTTAGCTTTACTGCAATGCAAAGCGGCCCTGCGTCTCTCGTGAGACGCAGGGCCGCTGTCGTTGATTTGTGACGTCGCTAGAAGTTGGCGTCGTTGAGTTGTTCGCTCTCGAGGCCGTCGAGCAGTTGCTGTTCGGGCGTATCGGCGACGCTCTCGAGCAACTCGGTGGGGTCGACGTTCATGTTCCTACCGGCTTCGTTGCCGTTGACCAGGTCGTCCGAGAAGATATCGACTTCCATTTCCTCGGCCTCTTCGATCTGAACCTCGAGCGGCACCTGGGTGCGCACAAGTTTGACGGCCGGGCGCATGCGGGCAAAGAGCGGTACGTACTCGATGATGATGGCCGAGTTCTCAAGACCGTACCAGCGCGCCGGGCTTCCGCAGGCGCGGCGGACGGCATACTTGATGGCCATCACGCGGTGGTCATTGCGGTTGATGTCCGTTTCAGGGGCAAGCATCTTGCGCAGCATGCAAAAGCGGAAGTCACCCACGTTGCCGCGGGTCTCGTAGATGGAGTAGGTGTGATGTTGCGGCGGCAGCTCGCCCGATGCCATCAGGTCGCCAACGATCTGACGCAGATAGGCGTTGACGCGCTGGTTGACCTTAAAGCCCAGGTCCAGGCGCACGCGGAACAAAAAGTCCGTGCCAAAGGTCTCGACGGAATACTCGTGCGTATAGGGTTCGTCGGTAACGTGTACGTTAATGAACCAATATGCCTTGGCGCGCTTGGGGTGCTTGTCCAAGATGGAGTAGAGCACGTCGCGGTCGAGCGTGAGCGGGTCGGGGCTGTTGGTGAGAAATACCAGATTGTCGGCGAGCACGGGATAGGTCTCGTCGTTGCGCAGGCGGTTGAGCTGATCGATGTACTTGGAGACGGGCGCTCGATGGCGGTGCCGCGGCGCCACACGTACATAAGGCCAAACAGCAGCGCGGCCAGGAAGATCATGACGTAGCCGCCGTCAAAGAACATGGTGAGGCACGAAGCGAAGAAGCACAGCTCAATGGCACCAAAGAGCAGGGCGAAGACGCAGGCGCCCAGCTTGTGCTTGAGGATGCCGGCGATGTAGCTCGTCAAAAGCGTCGTGGTCATGAGCATGGTCACGGTAATGGCGAGGCCGTAGGCGCTCTCCATGCGCTCGGAGTTTTGGAACAGCAGCACGATGAAGATACAGCCGACCCACATGATGTTGTTGACGAGCGGAATATAGAGTTGGCCCTTGGTGTCGCTGGGGTAGTGGATGCGCAGATGCGGCATAAGGTTGAGGCGCGTTGCCTCCGAAACCAACGAGAACGAGCCGGTGATGAGCGCCTGCGAGGCGATGATGGCCGCCACGGCCGAAAGCACGATGGCAAAGGGGCGCAGGGGCTCGGGGAGCATCATATAGAACGGGTTGACGATATCCATCGCGAGCATCTGGGGATTGGAATTGTTGGCGAGCAGCCAAGCGCCCTGACCCAGATAGTTAAGGATGAGGGCTGCCTTTACGAACGGCCAGGATGCGTAAATGTTAGCCTTGCCCACGTGACCCATGTCCGAATAGAGCGCCTCGGCGCCGGTCGTCGACAGAAAGACGAAGCCGAGCACCATGATGCCCGAGTGGTTGATGGGCGAGAACAGGAACATGATGCCGCGGATGGGGTTGAGCGCGCGTAGGATGGACAGGTTGCCGAGCATGTTGAACAGGCCGGCGCCAGCCAAGAACAGGAACCACAGCGTCATGAGCGGGCCGAACAGCTTGCCGATCGACGAGGTGCCGGCGCGCTGCATGGCAAACAGGCCGCAGATAATGATGATGGTGATGATGATGACGTTGGTCTGGCCGTCACCCAAAAGCGCATGGCCCCACTCGATAGTGCGCAAGCCCTCGATGGCCGTGGTAACCGTGACGGCGGGGGTGAGGATGCCGTCGGCGAGCAGCGCCGCGCCGCCGATCATGGCGGGAAGGATCAGCCACGGCGCCACTTTGCGCACCAAGCTAAACAGGGCGAAGATGCCGCCCTCGTTGTGGTTATCGGCCTTCATGGCGATAACCACGTACTTGACCGTGGTCACGAGCGTCATGGTCCAGATGACGAGCGAAAGCGCTCCTAAGATCATGTCCTCGCTGACGGTACCGATGCCGCCGTTGTTGGCGACGATTGATTTTATGGTGTACATGGGGCTCGTGCCGATGTCGCCGTAGACGACGCCGAGCGTAACGAGCAGCATGCCAGCGGAGAGGGGAATGGCTCCATGCCCGCCTTGACCACGCTGATCTTGGGGGCTTGCCTCCAGTTTGTTATGTGCCACGTGGACTCCCTTGGACATCCGGTTATCCGTCTAGGACAGATAACCTTTATGCCGTCTTTATACATACAAGAGCAGTTTGGCACATCAGGTTATTTTAGACAATAATCCCCAGCTGAGGATTATTTATGTACGCAGGTAGCATTTCAAAGCAGGGGCTTTAAGCACGTGCTGCCTGGGCGATGCCAGCCTTGGCGTTTGCGCGTTTGCCGGCGAGTTCGCAAAAGATCGCGCCGCCGATGATAAGCACGGCGCCCATCAGACGGACCGGTGTTATGGCTTCGCCCAAAAGGACGGCCGAGAACACGACCGCCGAAAGCGGCTCGAGGTAGCCGACGACGGCGACGGTCTGGACGGGCAGTTTGGCGACGGCGCTAAAGTAGAGCAGGCAGCCGATGCCGGTGTTGACGACGCCGAGCATGACGACGGCGCGCCAATCAATACTGGCGGCGACGCCGGCGGACAGGAATGAGGGGGCGCCCTGCGTGAGGAGCGTAAGGACCAGCGCGGTCAAAAAGGCGGCGCTCACCTGGAGCGCGGAGTTCTCGAGGCCCTCGATGTGCGGCGCACCCTTGCTGGCGATGACCATCAATGCATAGCAGAAGGCCGAGGCGATGCCGCAAGCGATACCCGCAATGGGCATATTGCCGCCTAGACCTTGTGCCGCAATGAGAAAAGCACCGCAGGCGACGGCGATAAAGCCGGCGATTTTGCTGCCGGTCAGCTTTTCGCCAAAGATGAGCGGGGAGAGCGCCATGACGATGATGGGGCCGCAGTAGTACAGCAGCGAGGATACGCCGACGCCAATCGTCTGGTAGGCGCGGAACAGAAAAATCCAGCTGGCGCCCAGCGCGGCTCCCGAGAGGAGGAGGGCTGCGGCTTCGCGGGGACGAGATGGCGCCTGCAGTTTATGGCGTTGGGTGATGGCAAGGATAGTGACAAGCGAGAGGGCGCCCAAAAACGTGCGCAGTAGCACGATATCGGAGCTCGGCAGCGCGATGGCGGCGGCGATGATGCCGTTGGAGCCAAACAATAGCAATGCTGCTAAGTACGTAAACAGTCCGTTGTTCATGCGCTGACATCCCCTCTATATCCGAGCATGTTCACTATGGGTGAACTGGCTATAGAAGAAAAGCGAATATAATGCATGGCAAACATGACAAAAACGCATGTAAAGGTGGAGGGGTGCCGTGGAAACGAATATTCAAAAGATGCAGGTGCTGCTGGAGACGGTGCGCGCCGGAAGCTTTACGCGTGCTGCCGAGCGCCTGAGCTATTCGCAGTCGGGCGTGAGCCGTATGGTGGCCGATCTTGAGACCGACTGGGGTTTTAAGGTGCTCGACCGCAGTCGCGAGGGTGTGGTGCTTTCTGCCGACGGGCGGCAGGTCATGCCGGCTGTCGAGGCGCTCTGCGAGGAATTCACTCGCTTGCAGCGACGGGTGGATGAGATGCGTGGACTCATGCGCGGCAAAATCTGCATCGGTACGTTTTCGAGTGTGGCGACCCACGTGCTGCCGCCGGTGATTGCGCGCTTTCGCGCCGATCACCCGGACGTCGATTATGAGCTGCTGATGGGCGATTACTCGGAGATTGAGCAATGGGTGGCGGAGGGTCGTTGCGACCTGGGCTTTATCCCACGTGAGCCCCGAGAAAACGGCATGGCATCGCGGTCTTTGGTGCGCGACGAGTTGATGGCAGTAGTGCCGGCAGACTCTTTGCTTGCCACGGCGGAGGTCGTCTCTCTTGCCGATTTAGCCAACGAGCAGTTTATTCTGCTAGAACGCGGCACCGATGACGAGATTACGCCGCTGTTCCGTCGGGCGGGGCTGACGGTGCGTTCT
>OBAI01001996.1_pt1 | contig 13755 bp, 13 predicted proteins | sample 1517461 | NCBI WGS metagenome assembly OBAI01 (sample SAMN04571696, study PRJEB22368) | human gut metagenome | biome: human gut; material: stool | host: Homo sapiens | place: Luxembourg | collected 2012-06-29
TTATCACGCAAGATGAAGGCGTTTACCAATTATGTGACAAGTTTTTGGAGCTGAGTTTAAGGGGATAAAAAAGGAAGCAAATGTATGAATTTTATGGGTAGAATTTGAGGCGTATAACAGGCTAAAATGGTTAAAGAAACATATAAAAGTCAAGTTCATGACGTAAAAAACAAGCCGCCGTTTTGGCAACTTATGCCCAAGGCTTGTTCACTCGATGCCCAAGGCTTGTTCATCTGATGCCCAAGGCTTGTTCACTCGATGCCCAAGGCTTGTTCATCCGATGCCCAAGGCTTGTGCGTCCGATGCCCGTCCGTTGCTCTGTAAGCAGTCTCCGTTACAAAGTACGGCAGACTGAGCGCAAAGGATATGTTTGGTGTAAACGACAAGAAGATGAAACTTGAGCAGGCTAAGTTGCAACTTGATGAGCTGCAGAAGAATACCTCCCACATCGAGGCAAGAAACAGGGATATTAAAGCCGATTTTGAAAAGACAGCTATTTCATACCAGCAACAGATAATCAATAAGATTTGGGCGCAGGCTGGTATTAAGGCGTTGGCTGAGATAGCAGACATCTATCCACGTATGACGAGCATTCACGACAGCAGCCTATTTGACGATAGCTTTGCAATGGACTTTATCACTCATGGTGACAAAATCATCTATTGTGCCATGTACTTGTATGTCGGTTACGTAAACGAAGCAACGAACTTCGCTGAAAGCCAAGGAGGCAACGATACCAAGGACTGGGGACGTGAGAAGGACGAAGATGAGATAGGATGGATAAGACGATGCTTGCGACAAGCGACAAAGATGATGAAGCCAATGAAGAGAAAAGGCTTGAGTAGATAAAATATTAAGGGAGGAGCGCATTTCGAACACGCCCCTCCCAAATACGTTGCGTGAACAGACATTCTTGGCATTAAATCTTGCCTGTGCCGTTACATCGACTACACCATCCGTTCGTACAATTAGGACAGGCAACTCTTTTATTTGTAAGGGGATTGATGTATGTGCGGTTACCACTGCAAGTCCTGCACTTTTTGTATCCATGACAAATGTGACATGTTTTACCACTTGTCGAATTTGTACGACTTGAACTACCAGAACCACTTACTGTGCTATTAGAACAACCAACAGAAGTGTTGCTTCCATTCATGTTTCTGATGGCTTCTCCCTTTAATGCTCGCCATTCATTCTTCGTGTAATTGGTTCTATCAGCTTTCTTGTTATATTTACAGAAAGTTTGATACTCTTGTTCCTCTTCACTAAGAACTTGGTTGACCGATTGCTGCGCAATGTTATTAAATACTTGATTATATTGCTGTTGTTGAGCCATAGTTTGTGCAACGGCAAAATTAGGGTCAAGCAGATAATTCATGTTGCCAGCGTTAGCAGTAGCCATATAGCTGTTTCCACCATAGCTATATCCTCCCATGTTGCCAATTCCAGCAAGAAATCCTTCTCCGAAACTACCACAAGAAGCCAATAGTAGAACTGCCATTACCAAAAATATAAGTTTAAGATTCTTCATAATAATGTCATTTCTTGTTTGCTGTAAGATTCAAAGTGTAAATTTCACCATCGATATTCACTTTTGGATGAATATATGTCAAATGTCCTGCGTTGTCTATGGTAATCAGGGCATCCGAAATTCCATCCAATGACAAAACGTATGTATTTTTACCTTTCTTCATTACTTGATATTTATTGGTCTTGCTGAAATAAGATTCTCCATTCTCAAAGACATCAACATTTACATTGTTGTTGTCTATTCGTAATATCACAACTTTGATTTTAGCGTATTCTTCAATAACCTTACCTTTTTGTGCCAAGTAACCAGCGCCTGTATATGTACCAGAAACATTTTTTGCATAATCGTTTAAAGTACGCTTGGAGACGGTAGACTTTCTTCTTGCTATAGTTGAAGTAGTTTCTTTTGTTATTGTTGATGTTACATTTGAGAAAGAAGTTGGTACTATATTTTTTTTCTCTCCGTTATCTAAAAAAGATACAAACCTACAATCTTGATTCGTTGATTGATTTTTATAGTATTTATAGTTATTCCAATATTGGCTCGAACTTCTTGTACAAATATAGGTAAGTGAAGGAATAGTTCCAAATACTGAGAACAATCCTAAAACACTCACCAAATTCTCTGTTTTATGCCCTTTGTGTTTAAAATTCACAGCAAAAGGTACATACAAGGAACTATTAGCCTCGTGAGACAACAGAAAAGGCACATACTCATTCTTGGGTAATTTGATTTTGGCTTTACCGCTATTAGAAATGGTACCTAACATTTTGTATTCTGAATTATAAATCTCAGTTCCGTTAGTTCCATAAATTACCACTTTTGAACTAGGTGCACATGATGCACATAATAACATTATGGTTATAATGCTGTATACTATGGGCTTATATTTAAAACGTTTCATTGTATGTTAATTCTATTGATAATCATATAATAATCCTTGACACAGAGACTTCTTTCCTTCTGAAATATTTGAAGGGAAATACAATAACCACCATGGCTCATACCATAAATTGGGCTTTACTCTATAGATTTGGCGCAATGCCTCATTTACATTACCGTTTGGAGTTACAGGAACAACAACTTTTGAGTCTGCATAAAAATTTGTGACTAATTTTTCGTATGTAGTGCCACCGTCTAAAGAATAAGAAACACAAAAACTAAATGTGCAAAAAGACTCATTTTCTTTTATAATTGGTTTGGTTTCAGCAAATAAAGACAATGTATTACTTCCAATACCATCCACTGTAAAAACTTTCGACATGGCACCATTACTATAAGGGGCTAAAGAAACCTGTGGCATATCTGCTACATACGTAGCATTGGTGACCGCTGTGCCTTTTGTGCCAGAACCGCCTACATTTATACCATTCGCTAGTTGACCAATAGCACCTCCTATACCTAAGACTCCTGCTATGGAACCTAAATTCAAACTTCCCCCTTTAGTTGTTGAAGACATATCTGTAGTAGATGTGGTTCGCACTGTCGGGTCATAATAAGAAATAGATTTTCCATTTGGTCCCACAAAGAAAGATTTTGTTTGATCTATAGTCATAATCTCAGATGTGCGATTATAAACTATTGCTGTAAATTCGCCGTTTTGAGAAATAGAATAAGCAACAGCGATTTTTGCATTATCTGGTATAGGAGAAGATGTTGTGGGTTGCATGTGCCTTGTTTTTACAGACACATAAGCAACATTAGTTGTTTGTAATCCACCGCTTGAACCGCAAGCCGTAAAAAGCAAACAGATAAGAAATATTGTTATTTGTTTCATAATTAAAGTAAAAGGCGTGCAACCGTTCCGATACTTGTTTTCATCTTAGGTTACCGCCAAGTTACCTTCACGTACAACAAGCACGGAACAGTCCACGCCTATGAGCGTGAACCTTCCTACTGCTTGTCCTCGTACGTTGAAAATTGGCGGTATTCAAGATGAAGAGAACAAGAGCTAAAAGCTCAATATCCAAAAAGTAGAGAACGAAAACGCCAGATTAATTATATGAGGCGACAGCCTCTTTAAAAGTCTCTATATGGAAGGGTGGTTTTTTACCACGCTGTCCTTAACGTTTCATTCTTGTTCTGTATTTCTGTTTTTTGTTAATTCAATATTTAAGTTTGACAATCAGTTAACTAAAACATGTCTGCCCAACCTCTGTCCATTGAGGCTTTCGGTATGGGTATAGACATTGCAAAGGTAACACTTTTATCTTGGAAACCACTTTGTTTTGCTGGTAAAGTATGATTTTAAGGCTCGATTTAACATTATTAAATATAAATATGTCAAGAAAATCCACTTTCGTATGATTTTTCTTGCAAAAAAGTTTGTATTATCAATGATTATTTGTATTTTTGCAGCGTTAGTTCCAGCCGAGCCTCTTTACAATGCTTAAATAGGCTGGGCTTTTTTGTTTATAAGCTATGACAAAGAGAAATTTTGGAAAAGATTACAAGACTCCACGAGAACTTGTAACCTTATTGGAAAATCGTGGATTGATAATCAATGATAGGCAAAAGGCTCAATTGTATTTGGAGAGCATTGGCTATTATCGATTGTCTGCGTATATGCATCCTTTGTTGAAGACTCCAAAGATTCTTCATCTGTATAAGGAAGGTGCTACATTTAACAAAGTGATGATGCTTTATCGCTTTGACAAAAAGTTGCGCTTACTCCTTTTTAACGAGATTGAGAAGATCGAAATTGCTGTAAGAGAAGCCGTAATGAATATGACGGCTGAACGGACTGGTGATATATATTGGCTTACAAATTCTGCACATTTTCGTGATCAGTCCATTTTCGTCAATAGTATGGCAATGTTGTCGAAGGAGTATGAACGTTCTACTGAAGACTTTATAGAACACTTCAAAAGAACATATACAGAACCTTTTCCACCAGCATGGATTCTTGGTGAACTTCTCCCAATGGGTAGCGTGAATATGTACTACAGGAACTTGAAAGATAAAGGACTCAAAAAGCAGATCGCCAAGCGTTTCTGCCTTCATGCTCCAGTGTTTGAGTCTTGGCTTTCTGTGCTTACGCTTACTCGCAACGCTTGTTGTCATCACGCTCGTGTTTGGAACAAAGTCAACAAGATTATTCCAAATAATATGAGAGGCATGACTCGTCCTTGGATTACTATTCCTGCGGACAAGCGAAGAATCTATTATAACATGTGCATCATCAAGTATTTCCTTGACATCATCTCTCCCAACAATGACATGCTTGACAAAATGCACAATTTGTTCAGCAAGTTTCCAGAGATAGACCTGGCAGCTCTTGGATTCCCTGTTGGTTGGGAACAAGAACCGCTATGGATACAGGCAAACAACTAAATGCAAATGAGCTTATTGCCAAGCTTCAAGAATTAGAGAAAGAAAATGCCAGGTTAAGAACAATTCTTGATGTGCATGGAATACCATACATTGTAACCGAGCCTAATGTCACAACGAAAGAAAGCCTACAAGCCATATTCCATACAGATTCAAAGCTGAGTCTACAGGACAAGGTTGCGCTATTTCGTAGTGTTTTTCAAGGTCGTGATGATATCTTTGCCAAGCGTTGGTACAGTAGTACGACTCAAAAGTCAGGCTACCAACCTGTATGCACGAGGGAATGGAATCGTGAATTTTGCGACAAGCGAAAGTACAAATGTGCGGATTGTCCCAACAGGCAATTCGCTCCTTTGGCATACAACGACTTTTTCAATCATCTTGCAGGAAAGGATGCATGGGGACGTGATGTTATAGGACTTTATCCAATACGAAAGGACAACACTTGCAGTTTCCTTTGTACAGACTTTGATGACAAGAGTTGCGAGCATGGTTACAAGAATGATGTACTTGCCTTTGTAAATGTTTGCAAAACTTGGAATGTACCTTGCTACATCGAACGCTCACGTTCTGGCAATGGTGCTCACGTATGGATTTTCTTTGAAACACCAGTAACTGCTTTCAAGGCACGCAAGTTGGGAAATGCCATTCTTACAGAGGCGATGAGTTGTGATGCTCACCTGTCTTTCAAGTCATACGACCGTTTCTTTCCAAACCAAGACACCTTGCCTGAAGGAGGACTAGGCAATCTTGTAGCCTTGCCATTGCAAGGTATGGCTCGACGCAAAGGAAACAGCGTGTTCGTTGATGAAGACTTCAATGCGTATGCCGACCAATGGGAAATGTTGTCGCAAATCCATAAGCTATCAGAGGTAGAACTTGATTTGTTATTACAGCTGCATGCAATGCCAACATTAGGAGAACTATCAAAGACCTGTGAGGAGAAACCTTGGGAGACTCCTCATATGGATGCTGCGCAATCTGAAGACTATCCAAAACAAATCGTTCTGACAAGAGCGAATATGCTTTATGTCCCTTTAGCAAGTCTATCTGCCAAATGTGTGAATATATTCAAACGCATAGCAGCTTTCCGTAATCCGGAGTTTTATGAGAAGCAAGGTATGCGCCTTTCTACCTATAATATCCCTCGCATCATTTCATGTTCGGAAATGACAGATGATTATCTTGCCCTTCCTCGTGGGTGTGAAGATGCTGTTTGTGGTATTCTAACACAACATGGAGTAAAGGTAGTGATCTCAGACAAAACAAATCATGGGCATAATATCAATGTTACATTCAGAGGATCTCTTCGGGAAGAACAGCAAAATGCAATGGAAGCTTTTTCTGGGCATAATATAGGAACATTATCAGCAACAACAGCGTTTGGAAAGACTGTGTTTGCCATCGGAATGCTTGCAAGGAGAAAGGTGAACACCTTAATTCTTGTTCATAACAAGGCATTGCTGGAACAATGGAAAGAACGGTTGGAAACTTTCCTCAAGATAGATGAGATCGTTGAAGAGCCTGCAGCCAAACGAGGAAGGAAAAAGAATTCTTCGGTCATTGGTTGTTTATATGCAGGCAAGAACACGTTGCATGGCATCATTGATATAGCTTTGATTCAATCTTGTTTGAGCGGTGGTGAAGCGAAGCCTTTTGTCAAGGATTACGGTATGGTGATAGTAGATGAATGTCATCATGTATCCTCTGTCAGCTTCGAGCAAGTGCTTCGACAAGTAACAGCTACATACGTATATGGTTTGACAGCAACTCCTATCAGAAAGGATGGGCATCAACCTATTATTTTCATGCAATGCGGAAAGATAAGATTCACAGCTGATGCCAAGAGCCAAATGGAAAATCAAACATTTAAACGTTTGTTGATTCCAAGGTTTACATCATTCCGAAACATTTCGTCAGATAGCTAGACTTACGTTCAGGTTACACAAGACTTGTCCGAAGATAAGGTTAGGAATGAGTTCATCGTAGAAGATGTAAGAATTGCCATTCAAGAAGGTCGTACCCCATTGGTATTAACCACTCGTACTGCTCATGTCAAGGCGTTGGCACAAATGCTTATTCCATTTGCAGACCATGTCATTCAACTCATTGGAGCTGATTCTGCTAAAGAAAAGCGTCTTGCATTACAAAATCTACAATCAATGCCCACATCAGAATCACTTGTGATTGTGGCTACAGGAAAGTATGTAGGAGAAGGCTTTGATTATCCTCGCCTTGATACACTGTTCCTTACTATGCCTATAGCTTGGAAAGGAAATGTGGAGCAATATGCTGGGCGTTTGCATAGGGAATACGCAGGAAAGAACGAAGTGCGTATTTATGATTATGTGGATGTTCATGTCACACTTTGTGACTCTATGTATCGTAAACGGCTGAAAGGGTATTTAAGAGCAGGATACGGAAAGTATGTGACATCATCCACACTTGACAAAAATCCCCAAGAGCTGATATACGAACGAAACAATTACGAAGCGACATTTCGGAATGATTTGGCAAAAGCCCAGTACTCTGTCATCATCGCAGTCCCAAAAGTAAAGTTCAAATACAAGCCAGTTATCATGTCAACACTTGCAAACATTATTCATAATGGCGTTACTGTGGCTGTACATATCAAAGAGGAAGGGGTTAATGAGATAGAACTTAAAAATACAGGAATGGATGTGGTGTGCAACAAGGAACAAACTCTTCAATGCGCCATCATTGACAAATCTATTGTCTGGTATGGGAACATAAACTTCTTTGGTTACAATTCGGAAACAAACAATGTTATGCGAATCGCTGACCACAAAATAGCCAACGAAATGATAGAAATACTATACGCAGACACTGGAAATGATGTAAATGGAGGTTAAATACGTTAAATCTTCACTTTTTTGTATCTACACAGAATCCACACTGTCACTTTTCTATCGTTTAGAGCGTATGATGCTGATAATCAACTAATAATAGATACAAAGGCTAAGACAATAAAGCCCGGCAAGAAGTCTTTCCTGCCGGGCTTTTTGTCAGTGCGACTTATTGATGATGGCTATCTTTTACAGCAATTCTGGAAGCTGGAAAAGCTTCACGCTGTTGCTGCCCTTGATGAGGATGTAGTGGTCGTGAGGCTGTGCTTCCTTGATGGCTGCCTTTACCTCTTCTACATCATGGAACTTGCGGTACTGGCAAGGGATATTCTGGAACTCGTCACCTACCAGCCAGACATTCTCCAAGCCGGCTGCCTGTAGTTGATCAACTACCTTCTTGTGCTCCTCGTGACTTACCTCGCCAAGTTCGCCCATCTGTCCGAGAATCGCCATTTTGTTAGGTACGTCCATTAAGCGGAAATTCTCGATGGCAGCTGCCATGCTCGAAGGGTTGGCATTGTAGGCATCCACCACCAGCTTGTTGTGCGCCGTCTCCTCCAACTGCGAACGGTTGTTGCTTGGGATGTAATTTCCCAGAGCATGATCTATCTGTTGAGGCTTCACGTCGAAATGAAGACCGATGGTGATGGCGGCAAGCATGTTGTCGATATTGTAAGAGCCGATGAGATGAGTCTGAACCTCATGCCAGTCGAAACTTTCGGTGCGCCAGCGGAACTTCAGAAAAGGTGCGCAAGAGATAACCTCGCCCCAAACATCGCAGCTGTCTTCCTTGCCGTAGGTGATGAGTCGGTTGATGTTGCGCTGGTCTGCCATCTCCATCAGATGCTCATTGTCGGCATTGATGAATACCAAAGCATCGCTGGCTGCAAGGAAGTCGTAAAGTTCGCCCTTGGTCTTCTTCACTCCCTCAAAACTGCCGAAGCCCTGCAGGTGGGCACGGCCTACGTTGGTAATCATGCCGCAGGTAGGTTCTACATATTCTACGAGTTTCTTGATGTCGCCAGGATGGGAAGCCCCCATTTCTACGACGGCAATCTCGTGCTCTGGGGCAAGACGGAAGAGTGTCTTAGGTACGCCCACGTCATTGTTGAAGTTGCCCTGTGTGAACATCACGTTGTATTTCTCACCGAGCACGGCAGAGACGAGTTCCTTGGTCGTGGTCTTACCATTGGTTCCCGTGATTCCCACTACAGGAATATTGAAGTGGCGACGATGCTCACGGGCCAGTTCCTTGAAGGTGGTGAGACAATCCTCTACAAGGATGAATCGCTCATTGCCCTCCTGGGCATACTCTTTTTCGTCTACTATTGCACAGGCACAGCCTTTCTCCAAGGCCATGGCGGCAAACTTGTTGCCGTCGAACGATGCACCCTTTAAAGCCAGGAAGATACTGCCCTCAGGACAGTCGCGGCTGTCGGTGGTAATCACCGGGTGCTTTTGGTAAATCTGATAGAGTTCTGAAATATCCATAGTTTATAACTATTGTTTTGACTGCAAAAGTACTTTAAATCGTGGACATATCAAACAATTTTCTTAAAAAAGCACGTTTTCTCGATAATTCTTTCTATTTTTGCAGAGATATTCTGCTGTCGAAGTCCTCTTTGCGCATGGGATTACGGAAGTGCTTGGGGTGTTTGGGCAGTAGAGCTTAAAAAAAAGAACAAAGGGAAAAATAACCTCGATGGAATATACAATAAATATTAAAGGTCGCCTCATGGATTTGGGAACCCCGCAGGTGATGGGTATTCTGAACGTTACCCCTGACAGTTTCTATTCGGGCAGTCGCAAGCAGACAGAAGAGGAAATAGCCAATAGGGCAAACCAGATAATCGCAGAAGGTGGAAGCATCATCGATGTGGGAGCCTTCTCTACACGTCCCGGTCACGATGAGGTGTCGGAAGAAGAGGAAGGGCGCCGCCTGAAATTTGCTCTCGATATAGTACGTCGTGAGCAACCCGATGTAGCCATTTCGGTAGATACTTATCGCCCAACCTTGGCACGCAAGTGCATAGAGGAATGGGGGGCCGATATCATCAATGATGTGTCAGAAGGTGGTATTACCGGTATAGCCAATGTGCCCTTGCAGCGGCAAGAGACTGAATGTCCGGAGATGTTTCGTGTGGTGGGCGAGCTGAAGGTACCTTATATATTAATGTCTGTGCAGCCCACGCTTGCCATGATGATGAAGGGCTTTGCCCGTGAGGTGCAGCAACTTCGCGATTTAGGAGCCAAGGATATCATTCTCGACCCTGGCTTTGGATTTGGTAAGGACCTTGCTCAGAACTATCAGATTTTTGCAGAGATGGAGAAGCTGAACGTCATGGAACTGCCCGTCCTCGTAGGCATATCCCGTAAGAGTATGATATACAAGTTGCTGGGAGGCGATGCCACAACCTCGCTCAACGGCACGTCGGTGCTCGATACTGTAGCCCTGATGAAGGGAACTTCTATTCTGCGTGTTCACGATGTGAAGGAAGCCGTAGAGGCCGTGAGAATCGTGGAAGCCATGAACAAGAAGGGGTGAAGTCGGGGATGTTGGACTTTCCGTCAAACTTCATTAAACGTCAAAACAAAACCAATGTATGATTGAATTTGGAATAAAAGATGCGCTCGACATATTCTTGGTAGCCTCGTTGCTCTTCTATGTCTATCGCTTGATGAAGGAGTCGCGCTCCCTCAATATCTTTGTGGGCATCATGCTCTTTGTGCTAATCTGGCTTTTTGTGAGTCAGGTGTTGGAAATGCGTCTGTTGGGATCTATTCTCGACAAGTTGGTGAGTGTGGGAGTCATTGCCCTCATCGTCATCTTTCAGGAAGACATCCGTAGGTTCCTTTATGAGATAGGCTCTCAGAAAGGCATGCGCAGGTTTGTGCGCTTCTTCCGTTCCAATAAGGACGATGCCCGTGAGGTCGACAAGGAGACCATCATGCCCATCGTGATGGCCTGTATGAGTATGTCGAAGAAATACGTGGGAGCCTTGCTCGTTATCGAACGTGGCGTGCCGCTGAAAGACATTATGGATACTGGCGAGGAGATAGACGCGAAAATCAATCAGCGCCTCATCGAAAACATATTCTTCAAGAACTCGCCTCTTCACGATGGTGCCATGGTTATCTCTAACAAGCGCATCATGTCGGCGGGCTGTATACTTCCTGTAAGCCATAACCTTGATATTCCTAAGGAGTTGGGGTTGCGCCACCGTGCTGCCCTTGGTATTTCTCAGAGCAGTGATGCCATAGCTGTCATCGTGTCGGAAGAAACCGGCCGCATCAGTGTAGCCATTAAGGGTGAGTTCCGGTTGCGCCTTTCTGCAGAAGAACTGGAGAGTATTTTGACTCAAGAGATGATGTAATTGTGTGAAGAGTGAAGCACGTAAACCTTTACGCTACAGAATATCTTCGGTTTTAGCTTTTTTTACACAATTTAATAAGGGTTATTTAAAAGAAAATATGTACTTTTGCAAAGTCGATATGGCAAAAAGACGAATTTCTAAATGAGCCAGCCTAACATACCGACAAATCTACTAATGACAACAAATATTTAAACTATAAAAATAAAATGGACTTATTACAGCAAATTGTAGCTCGCGCTAAAGCAGACAAGCAGCGCATCGTGCTCCCTGAAGCAGAAGAGGAGCGTACATTGAAAGCAGCCGATAAAGTTTTGGCTGATGATCTCGCAGACATCATCCTCATCGGTAACCCTGCCAATATTAAGAATCTCGCTGCTCAGTGGGGTCTTAACAACATCGACAAGGCTACTATCGTTGATCCACAAAACAACCCTAAGACTGAGGAGTATGCTGAGAAGCTCGCTGAACTTCGCAAGAAGAAGGGCATGGCTGTAGAGCAGGCTCGTGAACTCGTAACTAAGAACAACCTCTACCTCGGTTGTATGATTATCAAGACTGAGGGCGCTGACGGTCAGATTTCTGGTGCATTGAGCACTACTGGCGATACTCTCCGTCCAGCTCTTCAGATCATCAAGTGCAGTCCAGGTATCACTTGCGTAAGTGGTGCTATGTTGCTCATCTCAGACCAGAAGCAGTATGGTCAGGATGGCGTTGTAGTAATGGGTGACGTTGCTGTAACTCCAAACCCTACAGCAGACCAGCTTGCTCAGATTGCCTATACTACAGCTCATACAGCTCAGTCAGTGGCAGGTATTACTGATCCACAGATTGCCATGTTGAGCTTCTCTACAAAGGATAGCGCAAAGGATGCTATCAACAAGGAGACTGGCAAGAGCGTTTATATCATTGACAAGGTAAAGGATGCCGTAGCTATTGCTAAGGAGAAGTTCCCAGAGCTTCATCTCGATGGTGAGCTTCAGGCCGATGCAGCTCTCGTTCCTGAGGTAGCTGCCAAGAAGGCTCCAGGTTCTGATGTAGCTGGTAAGGCTAATGTATTGGTAGTTCCTAACCTCGAGGTTGGTAACATCGGTTATAAGCTCGTCCAGCGTTTGGGCGGTGCTATTGCCATTGGTCCTATCCTTCAGGGTATCGCACGCCCCGTAAACGACCTTTCTCGTGGTTGTTCAGTAGACGATATCTACTATATGGTAGCTATCACTGCTTGCCAGGCACAGGATGCAAAGAAGGCTTAATAAGTGAAGAGTGAAGAACGAAGAGTAAAGAATCCGATGCCCTTCGTTCTTCAAATAAATATTAAACATTAAAAAGTAAACATTACAATGAAAGTATTGGTTCTGAACTGTGGTAGTTCATCTATTAAGTACAAGTTATATAACATGGATGATGAGTCAGTTTTGGCTCAGGGTGGTGTAGAGCGTATCGGTCTCGACAACGCATTCATCAAGGTGACATTGCCAAACGGTGAGAAAAAGCAGATTATGCACGACATGCCCGATCATAAAGAGGGCGTCAATTTTGTATTCAAGTGCTTGCTCGATCCGGAGATTGGCGCCATCAAGGACCTGAAGGAAATCGATGCTGTTGGACACCGTGTCGTACAGGGTGGTGACAAGTTCAATGAGAGTGTTGTCGTAGACAAGAGTGTAGAGGACGGAATTGAGGAACTTTGCGACCTCGCTCCTGTTCATAACGCAGGTCACCTCAAAGGTATCCGTGCCGTAGATGCTTTGATGCCTGGTATTCCTCAGGTATGTGTCTTTGACAATGCATTCCATAGTACCATGCCTGACTACGCTTATCTTTATGCCATTCCTTACGAGTTGTACGAGAAGTATCACGTTCGTCGCTATGGTTTCCATGGTACATCACACCGCTATGTATCCAAGCGTGTATGCGAGATTCTTGGTCTCGATCAGAACAATTCTAAGATCATCACTTGCCACATTGGTAATGGTGGTTCTATCGCTGCTGTATTGAACGGCAAGGTAATGGATACTTCTATGGGCTTGACTCCATTGGCTGGTCTGATGATGGGTTCACGTAGTGGTGACATTGATGCTTCTGCTGTTACCTACCTGATGGACAAGTTGAATATGAAGCCCCAGGAAATGGCAGACTTCCTGAACAAGAAGAGTGGTGTGCTCGGTATCACAGGCATTTCTTCGGATATGCGTGATATAGAGAAGGCTGCCAACGAGGGCAACGAGAAAGCACTTCTGGCACTCCGCATGTACGAGTATCGCATCAAGAAGTACATTGGTGCTTACGCTGCTGCTATGGGTGGTGTTGATGCCATCGTATTTACAGCAGGTGTAGGTGAGAACCAGACCGATCTTCGTGAGAATTCTTGCAAGGGCCTCGAGTTCTTGGGCATCAAGATCAACAAAGAAGTTAACGATACCATCCACGGCAAGGAGGCTGTTATTTCTACCGACGACAGTAAGGTGAAGGTAGTAGTAGTTCCTACTGATGAGGAAATTGTTATCGCCCGCGATACAATGGAATTGGTAAAGTAAGAATATAAGTAGGGTCTGCTGAATTAATTTCGAGTCACAGACAGAGGGTAGCAGACGTAGACCCTCATAGTGACGATAATGATGAAAAACCGCCAGATTTCGGTCAGGACAAGACA
>OBAI01002004.1_pt1 | contig 13684 bp, 9 predicted proteins | sample 1517461 | NCBI WGS metagenome assembly OBAI01 (sample SAMN04571696, study PRJEB22368) | human gut metagenome | biome: human gut; material: stool | host: Homo sapiens | place: Luxembourg | collected 2012-06-29
TTGAAAACCGGCGATGTGAAAGCATCCGTGGGTTCGAATCCCACTCTCTCCGCCAAATGGAACATCGGCTGAAGAATTTCGACATTTGCGGAAGTACCCAAGTGGCCGAAGGGGCTCCCCTGCTAAGGGAGTAGGGTGTGTAAAAAGCGCCGCGGAGGTTCAAATCCTCTCTTCCGCGCCAAGAAAAACCTTGAAACTACTGTAGTTTCAAGGTTTTTTCGTTTTCCCAGCACCCAAAATTTTGTCTCAGAAGATAGGGTCGAAGCGGAAACTTTTGTGCTGTTTCGGAATGTTTTGGAACAGTTTTGTTGTCAAAAATGTTGTCATGGATAAGGCTGTGCCCACGCTGGACACAGCCTTTTGAATTTTGCCCGAATCGGGCAAATTGTTTCATCGTTGCCAGCTTGCGGATCAGGTCCGCTCCGTACTTGTACGCCGCGAGGTAGTCCATCGTCTTGTCTTCCAACCCCGCCCGCTTCTGGAGCTGGGCGCGATAGTCCGTGTACTTCGGGCGGTACGCGCCAAGCAACAGCGACAGCTTGCGCTTGCGGCGATACACCCCGTCGCCGTTGGACTGGCTGCCGGTGTTGCCGTTGGAGGTATTGCCCTCGATGGCGGTGACATACTGCCCGCTGACGCTCTCGCAGATGCCGCAATGGTCGGTCTTGTACGACGTGCCCAGGAAGTCGTAGATCAGCACGTCGCCGGGCCGGTAGCCCGTGGTGACCCACTGCCCGTGTGCCTGCGCCCAGCGCATCAGCTCGCCGCAGGGGGCCGTTTTGCCGCCGTCCATAAAGAGCGACTTGTCCACCTGCTGGAAGCACCACCACACGAACTGCATGCACCAGTACACGCCGTCCATGCCGTAGGCCTTGCCGTTGAATTGCAGTTTCATTTCAATCGTCCTTTCCTTTGATCTTGATATTGGTGAGCAGGGCAAGCTCTGCCGTCCACGCGGCGAACCACGCGACGGTCAGGCTGTCCGGCACAATTTTGTCGTTGGCGGTGAGTACGAGACTCACGATGCAGTACCACGTCAGGTTGAAAATCGCCGCCCAGACGTACCGGTCGCGCTTGCGCACACCCCGAGCAGCTGCGCGAGGATCGCCAGCACGGAGGCCAGCACGACAACCGCGCACAGCACGCAGACCGCGATGAGGAACACCTGCCACCACGTCACGAAATCACCTCCCACTCGTCGATCTCCGACTTGATGCGGTCGATAAAACTGTTGCCGCCGAGGGCCTTGTACCTGCGGTAGAGATAGAGAAAATTCTCCAGCTCGTACTGTCGGATGGTGCGGCCCTCCCTGTGGCGGTAGTAGGTGTGCAGCATGTCGTGCCGGAGCTGGCATTTGAGCGCGTCGGTCAGCTTGTCCAGCCCAGCAGCTTGTTGCGGATGGGCTTGATGAGCATCGCCAGCGCGGCCAAAATGACCGTGATCTCCGAGCAGGTCGATGCAACGGTCGATAGGTTCATAGGCATTCTCTCTTTCCGGCGGCAAAAAAGCCGCCCTGTCGTTCTTGACAAAGCGGCTACAGCGTGATATATTCAAGACCAGTAAGAGCGGCGCACGGGTGAGGTGCTTGTCGCTCCCCCATAACGATTTCGTGTCGTAAGGAAAGCCGCTGCCTCTCAGGTGGCGGTTATTTCTTTAGGTCAAGACCTAACTTGATAGCCGCAATCACAAGCATAAGTAACGCGATGGTTTCTTCTGTGCTCATGCGGTCACCCCCTTTCGGGGGAAACAACCTGTTTCACGCTCTTACTGGCACGCTCATCATACCACGCGCGTCGCGCCTTGTCAATTTGCCGCCCTCGGGCGGCTTTTCTTATTTCAGGGTCGGCCGGAGCTGCCCCGGCCTTGCTCACTTGTTCATCTCCGCGAGCTTAGCTGCAATATCGTCCGGGATACGGCACTTCTCCTTCTTGACGCAGTAGCCGTTCTCATCGTAGGTGAGCTTGTACTGCGGCAGGGCGTAAATCTCCGTTCCGGCGCGCTCAAGGTCGCGGCGCATGACCGGCTGCACGATGCTGTTCCTGATGCCCGTGCTCTCGCTCAGGCCCGCGGGGGTATCGGTGACTTCGATGGGTCTGCCGTCGGATGCGATTCTCTTGCTCGGGAAGGAGTTGAGACCTTGGCAAAGAAACGGAAAAGCGGAACCGGCACTATAAGACAGCGCGGCGACGGCCGGTGGGAGGGCCGCGTTGTCATCGGCTATGATGACAGCGGCTTTCCCAAGACAAAGAATGTCCTCGCCAAGACAAAGCGGGAATGTCAGGAGAAGCTGCGGCAGCTCACCGAAAGCATGGTAGGGCGAAATGACCGAAAAGTTAAGTCGGATATGCTGTTCGGGGACTGGCTGTGCTACTGGTACGAAAACCACAGCAAGCCGATGCTCCGCGCCTCCACACAGAACAACTACGAAAACGTCATTTACAACCATGTCCTGCCGGAGATCGGGAAAATCCCGCTGAACAAATTGTCGCAGAATGATTTGCAGCAGTTCTACGGGCGGCTGAAAAAGAACGGTCGCAAGCGTCTGACGGAGCAATACGGCGCGGGCCTTTCCGACCGCATGGTGCGGATGTGCCACGCGGTCTGCCGCTCCGCCTTGGAACGGGCCGTGCGGGATGACCTGCTCCGTACAAACCCCGCCATCGGCTGTAAGCTGCCGCCGAAAAAGGCAAAGGAGATGCAGGTGCTGGATCGGGAGGAATTGCAGAAATTTCTCATTCAGGCGCAGGCGGACGGGTACTACGAACTGTTCCTGCTGGATCTCTGCACCGGTCTGCGGCGTGGCGAACTGATAGCGCTTCAATGGGGGGATCTGAACTTTGAAACCGGCGTGCTGACCGTCAACAAACAGGCGTACACGGTAAATGGCGAATTGCAGATCATCCCGCCCAAAACCAAGGCATCCGTCCGAAAGCTGGTGCTGCCGCCTGCGGTGCTGACCGTGCTGCGGGAGTATCGCAAAAAGGTGGACTCCCGCTGGATGTTTCCGTCCCCGGTGAAGGCGGATCGACCGATCACGCCCGGCGTGGCACGAAGGCGGCTTCAGACGATACTGGAGCGGGCAGACTGCAAGCGTGTCAGATTCCATGATCTGCGGCACACCTTCGCAACGCTGGCGCTGGAGAACGGCATGGACGTAAAGACCCTCTCCGCCATGCTGGGCCATGTGTCTGCGGTGACAACGCTGGACATCTACACCCACATCACCGGCGATATGCAGCGTGCTGCTGCCGCCAGCATTGACCGGAGCATCGGCAAGGCAGAACCGCAGGAAGAAGCGGAGCCGGAGCGGAAAGGCATCGTGGACTTCCAGCCCTATGTGGGGAAGAAAAGGAAACCGGGTACCGGCTGCGTCACGGAGATCAATGACCACCTGTTTGAGGGACGCTATTCTCCCATATGGCCGGATGGAACACAGCATTCCCGCAACGTCTACGCCCACACCCGCGAGGAGTGCGAGGAAAAACTCAAGGCGCTGATCGCGGAGATGAACGAGAAACGCAAAAAACTCAAGGAGCAGCTTGCGGGCATCGCTCCGCCGGAAAAGCTGACAAAAAAGCAGCGCAAGCTGTGGGACTATATGCGCCTCCACCCGGAGGTCACGGAATTCTCGACCATCGCCAAACGAACCGGACTGGCACGGAATACGGTAAAGAAGCATTATGGGGTGATAGTGGGGATGCTGGGCCATATGTCGGCAGAAACTTCGCTGGACATCTACATGTAGTGTACGGCCACCACCAATATTGACCGGGGAATCGGCAAAGCAGCGTCGCAGGAGAACACTTCGCAACCGGGGCGGGAAACTTGCCCCAGCCAGAGCGAAAAGTCCAGCATGACCAATTTCAAGCGCGTCCTGCCCACTCGCCGCAGAGCAGGAACCGGATGCATCACTCAGATCAATGACCGCCTCTTCGAAGGCCGCTACTCGCTTATCTGGATCGACGGCAAGAAGCGCTTGCAGAATGTCTACGCCCACACCCGCAAGGAGAAACTAAAGGTGCTGATTGAAGAGATGATAACAGAGTTCGCTGAGCTGAAGCGGCAAAAGGCGAAAGAAACACTTCCGCCCAGACCACAGAGGTCAAAAAGGAAAGAAATCAAAGAGTGTGAAAAGCCAATAAAAACCACTGACATGGGAACTGAATCACCAAACCCATATCGGTGATTTTCATTGGCGTCATATGAATAGCATTTCATTTATAAAACAAGCACATAACAAACCTCTGAATGCTGGCAGGCTAAATTACTTGCAAATACTTGCAGACAATTTAGATTGCAAGATTGATTTTTTTTTGCAAATATGTTAGAGTTTTAATGAAATGTTATCCTTGCGCAAATAAATGCAAGCATTCGCGAAAGGAAGATTCCTTATGTTTGAAAGTGTTGAGAACAATAGAAAGATGATTTTAGGCGCATATCGAAAGCTAAAATCATATTATTACTACGATAAGACTATTTTATATAATAAAATCAGCCTTGCTATGTGGGAATCTGATTCGCACTCTTTTGAAAATCGAGTAAATAGGCTTGCCAAGTTCATGTGTACATTGGAGAATGAAATTGACTATAATTACCTTACTCCTCTCATGCGAAGCATCGTTCTTGTACCTATGCCAAAAGCCTTTGAAGAACCTCAAACAGAAGACAATGGTATTTTGATTCAGAATGTGGTTCCTCAAAATAGTATTCTGAGTAAAGTGAATTTTTATATTAAGACACCCGTAGAATTACTCATTCTTGATGCAATCTGGATGCTTATGGTAGGGAAAATTGCTTATCAGCAGTCGTCTATATCTTCTTGTGCCTATGCAAACAGGCCTAAATTTGATCAACTATATAAAAATGCTGATAGCCTTTATAGCGGTATTGACTTTGCTTCTAACCGTTTGTTTGTCCCGTATTTCAAACAGTACACTGCCTGGAGGAACAATGCCTTTAAAAAAGTTAAATCTCGATATAAAAATCAACAGGATAGTGTTTTAATTTCTCTTGACATTAGAAGTTACTATTATTCAGTAATATTTGATTTTGAGAATTTGCCAAGATACCTTAATTATGATAGCCGTTTAACTGAAATCGCGCCTTTAACAAGAATTATCCGTCAGATTTACATTGACTACACTTCAGAGATGAAAAAGTTCCGAGGTGCGATCCCTGCAGACTGCACAAAAGGACAATGCGCCTTGCCGATTGGTTTGCATAGCAGCATGCTACTCGCAAACTTGTATCTTTATGAACTTGACAAAGCGATTTCTGAGCAAATGAGCCCTGTTTACTATGGTCGATATGTTGACGATATTTTGATTGTCATAGATAAACCTTGCTGCAACGAAATGACTGTCACCAGTATTCTGCATAAAACACTTGTCAAATGTAAGATAATTGAGCCCAAGAATTTGAAGGAATATAATGTTCTTATTCCTAACACTTCACCTCACTATTTGACCCTTCAAAGCGAAAAAATAAGATGTATCTACTTTGATCATAATGAACCGGATGCACTAATCAAATCATTATGTGAAGCCAGCAACATACAGGCAAGTATGAGTGAAGGAACTCTCATGCCGGATATTGGCTTTTCAGAACGTTCTTTTGATGAGCAGGCCTACTCTTTGGGCGAGAGAACTGGCGCATTGAAAGTGAGAAGTTTTCTTTTTTCTTCAAACAATTACGAAGCAACGTTATTTATCAATGATTTGATTCGTGCAAGTAAAAACGTTGAAATCGACGAGCCAAAACATCGAACTTACATTGAAGAACAACTCATTCAAATTTTAAAATTCTATAACGCAAGACAGGCAATTGAGTACAGAAGCGCGTGGATTAACGTTTTTTCTCTCATACTTATCAACGAGCGCTATGACTGTTTTGTTAAATTTCTTACTCAGTTAATGGAATCCATTGATAGAATTACTACGAACCAAATCGAACTAATAGAACACTTTAAAACTACAATTGTATTGAACGAAGTTAAAGAATCTTTACTTGAACAAGTTAGGATCGCGGCGTCAATTGCAATTGCACCTCTTGCAATTGACGATACAAAGGATAATGTAGTTGCTGCTAAAAATTCCCTTGGAATAATTATTGAGAATGATATATTACAGGATATTTTTGACAATGCTAAAGACATCCGTAATGCAAATATGTTTAATAACCATCTTTCTTCCTTCCCATTGATTAGTTATGTCACAGAAAAACTTAATGAAAACTTTTCCCTTATTTCTGCAAAGCCTCAGGATGTTGCGGCTCTTTCAAAAGATCAATCTGAATTTGTACCATTAGCTACTCGTAAAATTCAACTTTGCCCTCGGTTTATTCACTTCGATGAACTATGCTTGCTAAGCTTTTTGTCGCACTTTTTTGAGGGTGGAAATCCACTTTCATGTCATATTGAACAGTTAACAAGAACGTTTTCGGAGATTAACAACCTTGATGGGACACTTCCTCTATTAGAGAGTAATATAGATGTATGTAATGATATCAACTTGCATCAGTTATCTGCTCCTAATTGTTCGCAGAAGCTATCACCCGGAGTTCTCAAAATTGCTTTAGCAAGCATTTGCATGGATGAAGAAAAAGATATTGAGCCGGTGCTGATGAATCCTGTTCATGATTTGTCGCCGAGTAAGAAACGTGAACTCTACAAGCTTCTAAATGAAGCAAAGAAAAACCATGCAGATATGATTGTTTTCCCTGAATATTATTTGCCGATTCACTGGATTGAGGAGCTTTATGCCTTCTCACGTACAAATTCCATTTCAATCGTATGCGGAATGCGGTATATAACAAATGACCAGCAGGCATACAATTACATGATGGTGCTCCAACCATTTAATCCGAATAAGTTCAAATATACTATTCCATTGTTTCGCGAGAAAAACCATTATGCACCTGCAGAGGTAACGGCACTTGCGCAGAAGCGTTTTGAGTGCAAAGATCCGTTGCATCCATCTATTCATTTGGTCAATTGGAACGGAATTGCTTTTAGTGATTTGATGTGTTTTGAGTTAACCAATATTGAATACAGGTATGTCCTTAGGAATAAAATCGACCTTTTAATCGTTCCTGAATTGAACAAAGATACTGCTTACTTTTCTAATATTGTTGAGTCCGCTTCCCGTGATTTGCATTGTTTTGTTGTCCAAGCAAATACCTCTAAGTATGGTGATTCGAGAATCACAGGGCCGTATAATTCCCTCTTTAAGGATATCATCAAGGTGAAAGGAGGAGAGAACAATGTCATTCTAATTGGGACCATCAATTGTTTAGAAGTACAACAAAAGAGAAAGAATTATCCAAAAGAACTTGAGCAGAAGAAAAAAGCTGCATGGAATGGCACTGTACTAACCAATCAAGATAAACGTAATATAAAGGGACCGCCTGCTGGATTCTATGGAAGAAAGAAGGGGCAAGAATGAGCTTTGACAGAAAGTATTGCGAACAAATCGTAAATGCATACTTAAAGCGGTTAGAGCAAGTCGATAGTATAATAACAATGTCAAATGAATGTGATATCGATCAGCTTGGAGCGTGTATATGCGGGCTTGCCAATTTAGCTCTATACAAAAAACTGCCTTATGCCTATGCACTTTGGGGAATAAACTCAGAAGAACGAAAAATAACCGGAACATCGTTTGTTCCACCTGAACAATCAAAACTCTATGCAGAGTTATCCATTAAAGCAGTTTATTCTATATTGGAAATCGAAATGGATTGCAAACGAGTGGTAGTCCTTGAAGTGCAAAGTGCAGCACATACTACTATGCAATATAATGGTATAGAGTATATTTTTAATAACAATGCACCGAGTAAGCTCAGCGATTTGCCGGAAATTGAGAGACAATTATGGCGAAACTTAGACGATACAGAGTCTTTTGAAACAAAACCAGCAAAATACAATGTATCTGCTGAAGATATAATTAAGCTGTTGGATTGTCAAAAGCTGTTTTCAATGCTCTCATTACCCTATCCTAATAATTCAGCTGAAATAATTGCAAAACTTATTGAATTGCGTTTTGCTTCAGAGAAGAACACTGGGAAATACACAATAACAAATTTAGGTGCATTATTGTTGGCAAAAAGATTAAAATGGTTTGAAACAGTCGAGTATAAGGCCGTACGGGTTTTGCAATACGATGGAGCGGATATTACGAAACCAGCTAGAGAACAAGTCGGTGGAAAAGGCTACATTGTTGGGTTTGAAGGTCTGATTGATTACATTATGGGGAAACTCCCGACATCTGAATGCATCGATGGTGCAATTAGAAAGAATATCTGTGTATATCCGACACTGTCTATTCGAGAGATTGTCGCTAACGCTTTAATCCATCAGGACCTAAATGAAAAGGGATCACCAATAGTGTCCATTTTCCCAGACCATATTGAAATTACAAACCCCGGAAGACCTCTTATTAGTTTTGATCGTTTTATTGATCACCCGCCTTGTTCTCGCAATGAAGCGTTAGCTGCAGCAATGCGCAAAGTCGGTATTTGTGAAGAACGAGGAAGCGGATATGACAAAGTAATTTCATATGTGGAAAAATATAATTTGCCTGCACCGCTCATAACCGAATACGAGAGGAGCACAAAAGTGTCTCTGTTTGCAAAAAAAGAATTTGATGAATTAACAAAGAAAGAAAAAATAGCTGCGTGTTATGCTCATGTTAGCTTAAACTATGTAAAGAATAAGCCGTCAACCAATGGCACATTAAGAGCGCGCTTTCAATTGGGCGAAAACGAACGCTATAAGATTTCTCGCGTATTTAATGATGCATGTGAAGCAAAGCTTATTAAGGCAAGAGAAGGAACGGGTATGAAAAATCGTGAATACATTCCCTATTGGGCACCGAACGGTAATATTTAGTTGCACTCATTTGCAAGGATAGAAATTCATGATAAAAAAGTCGACATATATGTCAATTCGGCCTACCACACACTATATATTGTGTTAAGTGGTGAAATGTAGCATGATTTTTGTTTGCGCAACGGTATCTTTGTTTTGCACTCGGAATACATTTCAGCGAAAGTGAACTCCACCGATGTTAGCGCAAATTATCGTGATGATACCGGTGATTTGCATGTAACGCATAATTGCGTAAGTAAGTATCTTTGAAGTAGACCATGCTGAAGAAGTTAAAGTTTCAAATCCTGTGCCGCAATAGACAAAGAATAAAAAAACAGCCCCTGAAATCGTTCGATTTCAGGGGCTGTGGTCCGAGATGGGAGACTCGAACTCCCGGCCTGATGGTCCCAAACCACCCGCGCTACCAACTGCGCTAATCCCGGATTTTTGGTAATTCAGTTTTGTACCAGATGTGGTCAAACATGTGGTCACGGCGATTTTTTGACCACCTCGACTTGCGGGGGAAGTGCCTGTATCGCAGGCGTATCAAGGGATTGCGGACACGGTATTTTCTGGCTTGAAAGGGGAGCATCCTGCACCCAAATCAAGCGCGATACCAACTTCGCTACACCCGGATATTCAATTTCTGCCATGATACCACGGCGAGTGATAAAAATAAAGATTTTTCTGTCTGTGGTCATTTATGTGGTCAAAGGCGATTTTGTGCCGCTTTCTGCAATCGGGGAAAATCCCGCAAACGCAGGCGTCGCAAGGCATTCCGGCATTTCGCCTTGCCCCGTCCCGGATACAGCCACGGCACTCCCAAACCGGGCGCGATACCAGCTTCGCTATACCCGGATATGCGCGTGAGTGCGGATAAGCACTCTGCTATTATAGCGAAAGCGGCGGGGGAGTGCAAGCATTTTCTGATATTAAAGAAAAATTAAGGCTTTCCCCCTTTTCCTTTTAAGGCTGCGGTGGTAGAGTAAGCTCAGGAAAGCCCGAGAGGCGGCGCCGCGTCGGGCAGGGAGGGAAGGAAGGCAATGCAATGCACAACATTTTAGTCTGCGACGACGACCGCGATATTGTCGCCGCGCTGAAGATTTATTTATCCGGCGGAGAGTACCGCGTCTTTGAAGCCTACAACGGCGCGGAGGCGGTCGAGGCCGTGCGGAAGAATGACATCCACCTTGTCCTCATGGACATCATGATGCCGGAGCTGGACGGCATTGCCGCGACGGCGGCGATCCGGCGCGAGAGCAACGCGCCCATCATCCTGCTCACGGCGAAGAGCGAGAGCAGCGACAAGGTGCTCGGGCTGAACGTCGGCGCGGACGATTACATCACCAAGCCCTTTGACCCCGTGGAGGTGCTGGCCCGCGTGAAATCACAGCTTCGGCGCTATACGCTGCTCGGCGCAAAGCCGGAGACCGCGCCGGAGCGCGGCGTCTACACCGTCGGCGGCGTGACGCTCAACGAGGACGCCAAGAGCGTGACGGTGGACGGCGAGAGCGTTTCGCTGACGCCACTGGAATTCAACATCCTGCAGCTCCTTATTCGGTCGCCCGGACGCATCTATTCGAGCAGCCAGATCTACGAGCTGGTGTGGAACGAAAATTCCCTCGGCGCCGAAACAAGCGTGGCGGTACACATCCGTCACCTGCGTCAGAAGATCGAGATCAACCCCTCCGAGCCGCGCTACCTGAAGGTCGTGTGGGGCCTGGGGTATAAAATGGAGGACCTTCGACATGAAAAGGAATGATTGGGCGGGCGGCTTCTGGGCCAAGGCGGCAGCCTTTCTGCTCGCCGTAGTGCTCGTGCCGGTGACGCTGGTGTACGGCGCGGCCTTTGCCCTGTCCTACGGCGGCGAGCTGCGCGGAGGCTTTTATGAAAGCAGCATCTGCTCGAGCGCGGTCTACCGCGAGATGAGCCATGTTTACGACAGCTACCACTATTATGCAGAGAACGGGCAGACGGAGGTGCTGGCGAAGTATGACGACTGGTATCCCGCCGACGACCGCTACACGAATGTCCGTTTTTCGATCGAGGACGAGGCGGGCACCATCCTCTTCGATAACCACCGCACAGGCGACGTTCCCGTGACGGGCTGGTGGGGTGAGATGGCGCAGGACGGCGTTGTGTTCCGCAGCTACATCGCCGCGGACTATCCCGCGCAGGACAACGTCTACCGGGCGCGGGACTTCTACCACACGATGACACGCCTTGCGCCGCACGCAGCGGCGGTCGTAATTGCCTGCGCAGCCGCGGAGCTGTTCCTCTTCATCTTCCTCGCCCGTGCCGCGGGCCGCAGGCCGGGGCGCGAGGAGGCGGTTGCGGGCTGGCAGGAGAAGCTCCCCTTTGATCTCTATGCACTGCTCCTTCTCGGCGGAGGCGGTGTGCTCGTTGTCGCCGCGGTGGAGAGCGCGGAGCAGAGGCTTGACCGCTTTGATCCGATCGCGCTCGCCCTTCTGCTTGCCTTTGCTGCGCTCGCCTATGCGCTTTTTCTTGCGTTCTGGACGACGCTCTGCGCCCGTATCAAACTGGGAAAATGGTGGGAGAATACGGTCTGTTGTTGGCTTCTCCGGCTCTGCCGACGGATTTTGAGGTGGTGCTGGCGCGTGCTCTGCCGCGCGTGGGGAGCGCTGGCCGGCTTCGTGCGCGGCATTCCGCTCGTGTGGCGCACGGCGGTGGGCTGCTGCGCGGTGAGCGTGCTGCTCATCGCCTTTGAGAGCAACCACGCGGCGGGGCCGCTGCTACTGACGCTGCTCGTCCTCTCCGCCGCCGCCTGTCTCTTTTCCATGCAGCTGCGGCGGCTGCAGAAGGGCGGCGAAGCCCTTGCTGCGGGCGACCTCACCTCGAAGGTCGATACCTCGCGGATGTACTTCGACCTCAAGCGTCACGGCGAAAATCTCAACGCCATCAGCCGCGGCATGAGCATCGCGGTGGAGCAGAGGCTCAAGAGCGAACGGCTCAAGACGGAGCTGATCACCAACGTATCGCACGACATCAAAACGCCGCTCACGAGCATTGTGAACTACGTCGATCTGCTTCAGCGCGAGCACACGCCGGAGCAGGAGAGGGAATACCTTGCCGTGCTCGACCGGCAGGCGCACAAGCTCAAGAAGCTGACGGTGGACCTGGTGGAAATGTCCAAGGCGTCGACGGGAAACATCCCCTGCCACCTCGCGCGGCGGAGCGTGCGCGAGCTGATTGACCAGACGGTAGGCGAGTACGCCGAAAAGCTGTCCGCTGCGCGGCTCGAGCCGGTGGTGACGCTGCCGGACGAGGACCTTTACTGCCTGTGCGACGGCGCGCTGATGTGGCGCGTGCTGGACAATCTCCTCTCGAACGCCTGCAAGTATGCCTGCGCGGGCACGCGGCTCTACATCGCGGCGAGGCGCGAGGGTGAGACGGTGGCGTTCTCGTTCAAGAACATCTCGCGCGATGCGCTCAACATCGACCCCGACGAGCTTATGGAGCGCTTTGTGCGCGGGGACAGCTCGCGCACGACCGAGGGCAGCGGACTTGGGCTGAACATTGCCAAGAGCCTTGTGGAGCTGCAGAAGGGCACGTTCTCCATCGCCATCGACGGCGACCTGTTCAAGGTCGGCTTCGTCCTGCCGCGCACGGAGTAACGATTTCGACACAAAGTCTTAAAAAAGGCTTAAACAAAACCATAGGACCGATTAAAGACCGCCTGTTATGCTTGGTTCATCCCAAGTGAAAGGCGGTCTTTTCCCATGCTTGACACACTGATTCTGATTTTAACGCTGCTGCTGAAGGCGGCGAGCCTGTGGTTCCTTGCCGTGGCGCTCTTTGCGCTGCGAAAGCCGAAGCGCTATGCGGTGTGCGCGCCGCGCACGCGCTTTGCCTGCCTCGTTGCCGCGCGCAACGAGGAGGCTGTCATCGGCGCGCTCGTGGAGAGCCTGAAAAAGCAGGACTATCCCGATGCGCTCTACGATATTTTTGTGATCCCCAACAACTGCACGGATGACACCGAGTCGGAGGCCCTCTGCGCGGGCGCGAAGATCTTCCGCTGCTTTGAGCCGGTGCGCTGCAAGGGCGACGCGCTGCACGAGGCGGTCGCGTGGCTGCTGCCGCAGCGCTATGACGCCTTCTGCGTCTTTGACGCGGACAACATCGCGGACGAGCAGTTTCTCGCCCGCATGAACGACGCCTTCTGCGCGGGCGCGCAGGTGTGCAAGGGCGCGATGCGCGCGAAGAATCCCTACGACTCCTGGCTTTCCGGCTGCTATGGGCTGTACTTCACGCTCTTCGACACCTTCTTCTCCCGCGCCCGCATGAGCTGCGGCCTTTCCTCCAAGCTGGTCGGTACGGGCTTTGCCGTCCACCGCGCGGTGCTTGAGCGCTTCGGCGGCTGGAACACCTCGACCATCGCCGAGGACGCGGAGTTTGCCGCGCAGTGCGCGGCAAACGGCGTGCGCGTCTGCTTTGTCCCCGGCGCGCTGACCTACGACGAAGCGCCGAACGACTTCGCCGTATCGCTCCGCCAGCGCCGCCGCTGGTGCAGCGGCATCATGGACGTGGCGGTGAGGATGGACGCGCCGCTTGTCTCTGCGCTGCGGGGGAGTGCGCCCCTGCGCGCACTCGACGCGCTGCTGATCGTTAACGCGCCGTTTTTGCAGGCGCTGACGCTCCTGCCGCTCACGCTCACAATTCTCTCTTCGCTCGTGCAGGGGACGGCGGGGACTCTCGCGCTGACCGGCGCGGTCTCGCTGACCCTGAGCACGCTCGGCCTGATGGCGCTTGCCGCGCTGCTGGCCTACCTCGGCGGCTACCGTGACCGCCGCGTCGTGC
>OBAI01002008.1_pt1 | contig 13656 bp, 11 predicted proteins | sample 1517461 | NCBI WGS metagenome assembly OBAI01 (sample SAMN04571696, study PRJEB22368) | human gut metagenome | biome: human gut; material: stool | host: Homo sapiens | place: Luxembourg | collected 2012-06-29
TTGCAAGACTGATATCGGTTCTTTTTGGCTAAGTCTGCCAACTGTAAAATTTTGTTTATATATTAACGCATCCTGTTCATGTACAGGAAACGGATTCTAGCGTATACTGAAATTATTGATTACAAGGTCTACATGAACTGCAAATACAGATTCCGGGTTATATCCGGAAGCCATATTTTGCACTTACCGGTAAAATCTGTAATAGTTGGCATAAAAGTTCATTACATATTCGATATAAGCTTTAAATTTTTTCATTGTCTGTTCCTCCTCTTCTTTACGGGACGGGGAACATGCACTGGGGCTTTTGAAAAACCAGCTCCGTTATACCAGGGAGGAAAATATCTCCTGTGTGGGAGGCGGCATTTATCCCAACATGCTGTGTGCACACCCTCCGTTCCAGATTGATGGGAATTTTGGCTTTGCAGTTGCAGAGATGCTTATCCAGAGCAGGAAAGGGCATATCCTGTTGCTTCCGGCACTTCCGGATGAATGGAAAAGTCCGGGGAATGAAGGCACAGGGTGACATCACAGTTGATTTTGAATGGAGAGAGGGCAGGATACACAGGGTTCGCCTCTGTTCTTCCCGTGAGCAGAAAGTAACGCTGGAATGCAATGGAATTTCGAAAACAGTATTTTTAAAATCTGATGGGACAGAGGACATGATTTTTGATTGATCTGTCCTGAGGGGCTGAAAATTATTGACAGCCGTATCATGTAAAAACACATGGTACGGCTGTTTTTAGTACCTGGAATATTTTATAGCACCTTGACTGATAATCATGAAAAGCATGGAAGCGTTCAAACTAATCTTTTGGGGATTTTCTGAGATTGTTAAAATAAATTGCAACTTTTTTGGGAGTTTGCACGTCTAATAAGTAGAAGCACATAAAGAAAAGCTTTTATACAATATTTCCTGATGACCGGTCTGATATAGGAGAAGGGAGACGACAATGAATGAGATTTTGATACGAAAAGCAAAGAAAGGCGATAAAGATGCTTTTTGTCGGCTTATAGATGAGAATGTACAGAGTATGTACAAGGTTGCAGCGGCATATCTGAAAAATGATGAAGATGTTGCGGATGCAATACAGGATACGATTCTTTCCTGCTATGAAAATTTGAAAAGTCTGAAACAGAACAGATATTTCAAGACATGGATGATCCGAATTCTGATCAATAAGTGCAAGGACATGATACAGAAGAAAAAGCTGGTTACTTATACGGATCAGATGCCGGAAACGCCTTTTCACGAAGAAAAATATGTAGCAATGGAATGGATCCAGGCCTTAGAGCCATTGGACAGTAAATACCGCTTGGTTGTTCTTCTATACTATATGGAAGGATTTGGTATCCGGGAAATCAGTGACATTCTGGATATGAAGGAAAGCACTGTAAAATCTCGTCTTTATCGTGGCAGAAAACAGATTGCAGAGATGTATGGATATAAGGTTAAGGAGGGACGTGCCTAATGATGACTTTAAATTATAATGAGAAAGACTTCCAGAAAAAACTTCAAAAGGACATAGAAATGCCGGAAATCGTGCATGAACATATTAATCAGGCATATCGTTTGATTGAAAATAACGCTGTTTTACAGAAAAAAGCATCAAAGGATCCATATCATTGGATGAAAAGTGGAGGCAGGATAGCAGGAGGGATGGCAGCGGTACTGGCAGTAGGATTTGTATTCTGTGCAATCAATCCGGTAATGGCAAAAAATATCCCGGTTGTAGGAGGACTCTTTGAAATTTTACAGGATAATGTGAGTTTCTTTGGTGACTTTTCAGATTATGCAACAACTTTGGAAGCTGTTGATGGAACGAAGACAGATAGCAGTGAAACAGACGGAGCCAAGACAGATCATGCCAATAATGATGCTATTTACACTAAGACAGCAGATGGGCTGACAATTACATGTTCTGAGGTATATGCAAACAGCCAGGCAATTTATGTGACTATGCAGTTTAAAAGTGATAAACCGTTCCCAGAAACAGAAACTGGGGCGGAAAGTGGAACACCAGTCATTGATCTGGATATGACAGGGGGTGTGGACTTTAATTCAGAGGCTAGCCCGGTAATTGACGGTCAAGTGGAAGGAAAATTTTTGGATGATAACACCTATGCATGTATTTTCCGTTATGATTTGGCTGAAGCCGCAAAAGATTATACGGAATATAATGAGAAATACAATGAAATGACACAGCAGGTAATGGATGAGATGGGAATAACTCAGGCGGACTTAGATGATCAGACGGATGAAGGTTATGCGCTGCTGGAAGAGTTTATCAATAAAGTATCTGAGCGTGGTGGAGCATATCAGAAGTACATTAAAGAAATTGATATTCCAGATACCTTTAACCTGCATCTGGATATTACGAAGGTAAGAGGACTGGAAGCAAACTATCAGTGGTCAGAAGAGGATGAGAAAAAATATGGAAGGGATGCCGGTTACTACAAATATGAAGGTGACTGGAGCTTCGATATCCCGGTTACGGTAGATGATTCCCAGACAGAAGTATTGGAACTCAATGATACAAACGATGCAGGTATTGGACTTAAATCGGTGATTCGTACTCCATATGAATTGACGGTAAATGAACTTTATAAGGAAGGTTCCAACAGTGATTGCTTTATGGTAGCTCTTGATGCCAATGGAAACACACTTCCGTACAATGAGTCTACTGGAAACTGTAATAACTTCGCAATTCAGGACAGAGATATTTCTACGGTAGACATTTATTTTCTGGATTATGTCCAGTATATGGATGAGCTGAAAGGCCAGCAGAATTTTGATAATCCTACGAAAGAGGATGGACAAAAATGGAAAAAACTTCTGGAGGAGAATGCGAAGTACCATAAGACATTGCATTTTGACAATGACAATGTAAAAAACTAGTTGATATAAAAGAAAGATGAATAAGATATGAGACAAAAAGAAGTGATGGGGCAATCAATAAGAACTTCAAAATCGGCAAGACCCGGAACAATTACTTATGTGCCGATAGACAAGTCTGAATTCAGATCTACTGTATCTTCAGACAAAAAGAAAAACAAAATTATGAAAATAGTTGTAATGCTTATAGTGACGATTTTGGTTATGAGCTGTTGTGTGTATGCAGGTATATCTTATTATTACTCATATCACTTCTTTTTGGGTACGACTATCAATGGAATTGACAGTTCAAATAAGACAGCTTATGAAGTTGAGCAGGAGATTGCAGGGAAAAAGGATAACTATGTTATTCAGGTAAGTGCAAGGATGCAGGAACCTCAGACTATTACAGGTAAAGACATTGATTATCAATATGTATCCAGCGGGGAAATCCTTCAGCTGCTGAAGACTCAGAAACCATGGGAATGGATCAGAGGTTTTTTTGAAACGAAAAATTATATGGTTCAAGAAGAGACTGTTTTCAGTCGGGAAAAGCTGGAGGAACAGGTAAGTTCACTAAATTGTGCCCAAAAAGAGAATCAGATAGCACCGGAAAATGCGTATGTAAGTTTTTCTAATTCAGAATTTACTATTGTGCCAGAGACAGAAGGCAGTGAATTAAATGCCAGGGAAGCTTATCAGATGATAAGCGGAGCAATTGATAATGAGGCGGCAGATGTAGATCTGGGAAGCAATCCAAAGGCTTATAAGGAAGCAGATGTGACGAGAGATAGTTCAGAACTTCAGAATATGGTAAATATGTATAATAGCCTGGCAAAAGCAAATATCACATATACATTTGGAGATGAAACGGTAACACTTGACGGGAATACCATCAAAAACTGGCTGCAGTTTGACGAGAAAGGGCAGCTGCTTCCGGATGATGGAGCCTTCAGGCAGCATGTAGTGGATTATGTGGCACAGCTTGCAGCAGATCATGATACAGTTGGCACTGAAAGACAATTCCAGACCACAAGCGGAAGGACGGTGTATGTATATGGCTCAGCCTATGGATGGAAGATTGATCAGGACAAGGAAGCAGCACAGCTCATGCAGGAAATTCAGTCAGGAACCCAGACAACCAGGGAACCGGTATATTCTATGAGAGCAAATGCACATGGGATCAATGATCTCGGAGATACATATATAGAGGTAGATCTTACAGAGCAGTATATGTGGTATTATCAGAATGGAAATATTATTTTTCAATCAGAAATCGTATCCGGACTGCCAGGTGATCCGGACAGAAAAACACCCCCTGGAATATTCACACTGGATTCAAAGAGCAGTCCGTCTGTGCTGCGAGGTGAAATGACAGCAAATGGAACCTATTCTTATGAACAGCCGGTAACGTACTGGATGCCATTCAATGGAGGAATTGGCTTTCATGATGCAGACTGGCAGCCGTACTTTGGTGGTGACAGATATCTTACAGGTGGTTCTCATGGATGCATCAATCTTCCCCCGGAAAATGCCGGACAGCTTTACAGTCTTATTCAGTATGATGTCCCGATAATTTGTTTTTACTAATTCTATATTCAAGATATGCAGGACAGGAGCTAAGTTGTAATGCAGTTGGCTCCTGTTCTTCATTGCCCTTTGTGTTCTGCCAGACGGCTTTAATTAATATGTTTTCAATCTGCCGGAGGGAATTATGCCGTGTATTAAAATTAGGTAATGTAATTGAAGAAAAGATATGATATCATATGGGTAACAAATTGAACTGTGTGTGGAGGTGATGGTTGTGAAGAAAAAAATGACAATTGTGTTGGGTATTATTAGTATTGTTGCTATAAGTACAATGATTATGTTTTCAATATATAAGTCTTCAGAAGCCTGTCGAAAAGCAAATGCAGCGATACAATGGGATTGTTCTGTAACCTGCGCGGAAGAGTCAACGCCTGATTCTTATGTAATTACATATTCTGATGCAAAAATTTTATCCAAAACAGGCGTGTTGACGGTTCAGAACAGAAACGATTTTGACATTGTTGTGCATCTGCTCTGCGAAGGAAAACAGGAACTTGTATCTGGCAGTATTCCTGCGGGTGGTTGCTATTCTTTTCTGAACGTTACAGATGAAGAACACACGGTAGGTATTCATGCTGATGTTGGTGAAAATACGGATATAAAAGTATTTGTATATGACGGAAAAGACACCGAACCATATACAAGATAATTGATAAAACGAAGAATATTGAAAATGTGATTTTTGTTGTTGAGAGAGGAAGACCAGAAACGGGTGGTACAGAACTCAGGCTATTGAAAAAAATATTCGCAGATATTTTGGAATATGAAGTTCAGGAACGGATAATTGATTTAGAAGCATTAGGAATTCACTCATATAACTTGTATGATCTGGTACAAACATAGAAAACATTCCACTGCCAATAAAAAAGGCAGCTTTTCCCTATATCTACACGCCATAGGTATCGAAAACCTATGGCATTTTTTATAAATTTTTTTTCTTGAAAGCAAATTGCTGTTTTTCAAGTCTAATAATTATAAGAAGAAAAGGAGGTACGTTATGGATGCTTTAATAACAGAAGCTAAAAATGGAGATAAAGAAGCATTTGTCAGATTAATCCGGATGAATAAGCAGAGCCTGTATAAAACTGCCTGGATTTATCTTCGGGATGAGCAGGACATTGCAGATGCCCTGCAAAATACAATCCTATCCTGCTATGAAAATATACAGAGACTGAGAGAACCGAAGTATTTTAAAACCTGGCTGATGCGGATCCTTATAAATGAGTGCAAGGACATTCTCCGCCAAAAGAACCATGCAGCAGAACTGGATGATTTTGCAGAAGGTGTACATTGTGAAGAACTGAATCTCTGTGAATGGAAACAATTGCTTTTATGCCTGGATAAAGAAAGTAGGAAAATCGTGGAACTCTATTATTTTGATGAGTTTTCAGTTAAGGAAATCAGTGCCCTTCTTGAAATGAACAGCAATACCGTATCAACCAAACTTTCCCGGGCAAGAGCAAAATTAAAAAAGGTGATCAGGAGGTGAGACTATATGAGGGAAATCAGAAGGATTTTAAAAGAAGAAACTGCAATACCGGAAAATATTGATAAAGCCATGGAAGATGTTCTGAGTGGAATTTTAAATTCCCCAGACGAGAAAACAACGGGGGCTTTAAATAAAAAAACAGATGGAGAAAGAACGAAAAATTCAGGAAATAAGAAAAAAATAATTCGGATTCTTCTTCCGGTAGCTGCTATATTAGGAGTTAGTACTGGTGTACTTGCAACAAATATCGGACGACTGTATAAAGAACTTGAACAACAGGGTGTCGCTGAACAGGAGGCAGCTCAAATGGTTGTCACAGAACCTGAGTCAACTGCAGAAAATGTGGAAAATATTACTTCTTATCCAATAACTCCCGAGGTGGTCGATTGGAATCAGTCCATGCTGACTGTTAAAGAAGCGTATTTTGATGGCGGCGGTTTAAGTTTTGTGGGAGAACCTTCCAATGAGGCAAAGAATTATATGATCACTTGCTGTGATCATGCAACGGTGAATGGAAAAGATGCACTGGCTTCTTTAAATAAAATAGAAGGAGAAGATCTTTATTATGGGCATATTACTTTGTATGATGACGCTTTGATTGAGAAAATATTAAATGAAGATTCTGAAGTAGAACTTTCCATGACTATTCAGGCATATCCTGTTTATGACGGTAAAATTTATTATACCTGGAAAGACACTGAAGCTTACGAAAAGATTTTTAAAACTGGTTCTTTTACAGATTCAGAAGGAAGGGTTTCTTATGCACTTCCTGCGGAGGACGTTTACAGAGGATATACGCCTCAGACTCTTACGTTAACCCTTCCATTAAAGGATGAAGTAAGGGACATCATTGAAAAATATAGAAAAGAAGGGAAATTGCAGGCTGCTGACACCGGAGTAGAACCATCTTCGGGTGAGAGTACGCAGAACACAACAGATTTGGAAAGTTCGTCAAATACTACGAGTGTAAATGAAAAATATGATCCGGAGAAAACAATGTTGCAGGTAAAGGAAAACCATGTAACAGCTTCTCTGCCAGGGAAATCAGGAACCCTTACAATAGAAGCTGATATTACCGGAAATACTGATGACGTTTCAAAGGGAGTTCTGAAAAAATGCAATATATCAGAGAAAGACATCTGCTCCTGGTTTGGTGGGAAAGATGGATGGGAAAAATCTGTAACAGATGAAACGGTCTGGGAAAATAAAGAAAAAGGACTGCAGTTATTTATTTCGGATGGGATGATAGAGTGTGATGGATTAAGTGAAAAAGATCTGGGATTTTTAGGCGAGAATACGGAAGATGAGAAATTAAATATTATAAATCAACTGTTTTCCAAAGCTGATTTATCTGGAACTTCTGTAAGAAAACCAATTAGCGACATGACGGAAGGATATGATTATTACGACATAGAAGTTCTGTTGAATGGAATACCGGCAGGTGGACTTTCTCAGTATCATTATCAGGGAAGCACAGGATTTGGTCTCAATCCTGAAGACTGCTATTTCAAAATACCAATCCCGCTTCAGGTGAAAGAGAAAGAAACAGTTACTATGCTTCCCATGGAAGAAATTATGAAATCGGTGGAACAATATGTAAAAGAAGGAAAAATCGGATTTTTTACGGAAGAGGACACGACGGAGAAAACAGAACCAATCACGATTCCAGTTACGAAAATCCGCCTGAAATATTATATTGATGAAACTGCAGATGGAATTGTTTACAGACCTGTATGGAGTTTTTGCTGTCCCTACCAATGGAAGGATTCACCAGAAGAACAGGAATTGTTTTATATAGACGGAGAAACCGGGGCTTTGATCCGGGACGCATTTGGATGGTAGACATGAAAAACAAATTTTATGGGGAACATGACCATGGATGATGCTATAGCTTCTAAGGCAAAGCTTTCGTCATAGGCCTTGCATCTGCTTGAAGATAGTTAAGAATAGTTAAGGTACAGTTAAATGAACAGGTAAGAATTAAATGTTATTGTATAAGTACATTCTAAGAGATAACTCTTAGAAAATAATACATGAGGAGAAAAGTAAAGGAGCATTTATGAAAATAAAATGTACGTTCCATATTGCAATAGCATTCATTCTTATTCAGCTTACGGATGAATTTAGTATAGCATTTGCATATGGGATATGTGAGAAGAATCCATATGTGAGAATTCTATATGTGACATTTGCGATTTTGAGCCTGCTGACTATGATATATTTATATACGAAGTATATTATAAGAATTCAAATGCAGGATTTGTTTTTAGGAATGCCGCTTCCGAAAAAAAAGTGGTGTATAACAGCGGTATTAATGCCGGTATTAATATGCCTTTTTTATATATTTTTTACAAAGGGAACATTTGAAAAAGGAAACCTTACATATAAAGAAATCATAGATGTAGTTACAATTTCTATTTTATCATCAGGTATTAAAGCGGCAGTAACAGAAGAAATTGTCTTTCGTGGTATGATTTTAAGATTGTCTCAGAATACTTTTGGAAAGATATGTGCAGTGTTTGTTTCAAGTTTTTTATTCGCTGTTTATCATTTTGATGGGATTGATACTTCTGATATAAAAAAAGTAATTATGATGATTATTTCTGTTGAAATTGCAGGAATTGCATTGGCACTTGTTACAGAGCAGACAGGTTCTATATGGTCTTCGGTTATGATTCATTGTCTGTATAATATTCTATCAGGAGAAAGCCAGATTTTTCATATTGATGTGGCACAGAACTTTCCTGCAATATGGATGTATACTGTAAACAGTAAAAATATGTTGCTTACAGGAATTAATGGTTCGGTAGGGTTTACAGCTTCAATTCCAACAATGGCAGGATTTACCGGGATCATATTAATGGTGATTTATGATGAAAAAAAGAAAAAAACATATGGGAAAAAGTTGTAGTAAAATTATTCTTCTGATTTTAATTCTGGCAGCATGGATAGTTGTGACAGTAAGAGCGAAAAAAACTGAAGAGGGTATTATATTGACAGACGCTTACAAAAAACAGATAATGGAAAGTGCAGAGTGGAAGAAGATATTTTTACATACAGAAAATTATCCGGATATTCTTTTAGAGGATTTAAAAAGAAATCCGGAAATGCTGGAATTTGTCGAAGGATACAATGATGTACATAAGAAGTCTTCTGAAGGACTTACATTTGAGGAACAGAAGAAAAAAGTTCCTTTATTTATTCAATGGGATAAAAGATGGGGATATGAACCTTATGGAACAAGTGATATAGGAATTTCCGGATGTGGTCCGACGTGCATGGCAATGGTAATATACAGTTTAACCAGAAATACAGAGGCAACACCACCTGTGCTTGCGCAAAAATCCATGAACGAGGGATATTATGTAGAGGGTATTGGAACATCCTGGAAATTCATGAGAGAAGCTGCTTTGGATTACGGTGTAATTGCTTCGCAATTTGATATGCTGGGAGAACAGGAAATGGCCGACAGACTTAAAGATGGAAATCTGATAATCTGTGCTATGGGTCCCGGAGATTTTACAAATTCAGGGCATTTTATTGTTATTTATGATTATTCCAGAAAGAAATTTTCTGTAAACGATCCATTCAGCTATACAAACAGTTCAAAAAAATGGGAATATACGACCCTGATTTCTCAATGTCAGCAAATATGGGTATATGCAGTTTAGAAGACGAAAGGATGAAAATGGATAATCATATTTTGGTTGTAGAAGATGATGCAGCAATTAGAGAAGGAGTGAGGATACTTCTTGAAGGTGAGGGATATATTGTTCAGGAAGCAGAGGATGGATATCAGTGTTTGAAAAAAGTATCAGATGATATTGACCTTGTTATTCTTGATATTATGATGCCGGGAATATCCGGGATAAAAACTTGTGAAGAAATTCGAAAAATCTCACATGTTCCAGTGTTGTTTCTGACAGCCAAAAGTCAGGAATCTGATAAATTACTCGGACTTATGGCAGGAGGTGATGACTATCTCGTGAAACCATTTTCGTATGCGGAACTTCTTGCCCGGGTTAAAGCGTTACTACGAAGATATCATGTATATAGTCAGACATTACAAGGTGAGAAGACAAAAGAACATTGGATTGAATATGGAAAAGTAAAAGTGAATACTCAATGTAATGAGGTATTCCGCAATGAAAAGGAAATCAGTCTCAGAGAAATGGAATACAGAATCTTATTGCTTATGATGGAAAACCCGAAAAAGGTATTCTCGGTAAAAAATCTTTATGAGAGTTTGTGGGAGGAGCCGTTCTTATATTCATCTGGAAATACTGTTATGGTACATATCCGAAGATTACGAATGAAAATCGAAGATGATCCACAAAAGCCAAAGATGATTCAAACCGTATGGGGAAAGGGATATCGCCTTGGATAAAATTTGCGGAAATAGTTTGACAGGCAAGATAATTTGCTATCTTATGCAGGGGTTATTAGCAGGTTTATTAGTGTTAAGCGTGACATATTTCGGGGGAAAGGGGTTACTGCAACGCTTTTTCTTTCGTACAGGATATGTTTATGCTGAAGAGATAGAACGTGCAGAAGAACTTCAGGAATATGTCACACAAAATAAGTTGAGTGCATCTGATTATAAAATGTTGAAAAAATGGGGTACAGAACGAAATATTGATGACTTCACGATTTCAAGGGGAAAATGGCTGCTGTTTGATATTTCCTACAACGGTAAAATTATGTATGGCAGCAGAGAAATACCAAATCTGACATGGAGAATGTACCACAGAATTTCATTTAAGGATGGAACGGCAGATGTATATATATATGAAGGAACAGCGGATAAATATTTTAACATATTGATGGTCTTTTCTGTTGTACTTGGAGTCGCGGCGTGTATTGGAATTGTTGTATCCGGAATGTATGAGAATGTAAAATATATACAATGCCTTATGAAAGAGGTAAATATAATCAGCAGAGGAAATTTGCAGGGGAATGTAACTGTTCAGGGAACAGATGAAATTGCACAGTTAGCCAGTGGACTGGAACATATGAGACAAACATTGGTGAAAAAAGAGCAGATAGAGTATGACCTGAAGAGTGCACAGGAGAAGCTGGTGTTAGGAATGTCACATGATCTGCGTACTCCTCTGACTGGTTTGATGGCATATCTTGAGATTCTAAAAAAGCAGCAAAAGGAAGGTGCGGTTACTCAGGAATATATAAATAAAGCCTTTGATCGTATACTTCAGATCAGAGATTTGTCGGAGCAGATGTTTGAATATTTTTTTGTAAATTCACGACACCATATAGAACTGGAACCTGCAGAAGATATTATGTGTGCTTTTGGAGATTATCTTTCTGAACTGTGTGCTTTACTGGAATATGAAGGATTTAAAGTAAATACAGATCGGTTGGAGTGGAGACAGATATCTGTATGTATAAATACAGATTTTATTGGCAGAATTATGAATAATATTATTTCTAATATTGAAAAATATGGAAAACATGAAAATGAGGTATGTATACAGCTTTGTTATGGGAATGAAGAAGTAGGAATCAGTATTCAAAATAGTATTACCAGGTTTGATTCTGAGCATCAAAAAACAGGGATTGGGTTGCAGAATATTTCTATTATGATGGAGCAGATGGATGGGCGAATGGAAGTTAACGCAGACGATTTAACTTATTGTATAGTTTTGTATTTTCCAGAGAAAAAAGAGTATCATAAAATTTCAAAAGTATAGAGAAATCTGTTGGCATAGATGCCTGTTCAGGCAGACAATCATAAACGAGGTATCCGCAGAGTAGAAAATTATTTACACGCCATAGGCATTGGAAAAAACCTATGGCGCTTTTTATGTCCATTTCTGAAGGAGTACCGGAAATAAAACTGGCAAAAGTAAAAATGAAGAGTATTCATGGTACAGCTTCCATTCCTTATTTTTGCTGATATGAAGCAGGCAGAAAGCCAGGAAGACGATGTATCAATTGAAGGTATGAGAATCCTTTTGGCCGAAGACAATGAATTGAACATGGAAATTGCGGAATTCCTTCTGACAAATGCAGGAGCAGAAATTATAAAGGCTTCAAACGGTAAAGAAGCTGTTGAAGCATTTGAAAAATCAGGTGTTGGTGAGATCAATGTAATTCTGATGGATATTATGATGCCAGTTATGGATGGTCTGGAAGCCACCAGAGAAATACGCACAATGAACAGAAGTGATGCATCTGCTGTTGCGATTATAGCCATGACAGCAAATGCCTTTGCAGAAGACAAGAGTAAAGCGTTGAAAGCCGGAATGGACGATTATCTTACAAAACCACTGGAGTCAGAAAAACTGATTCGTGCCTTAAGTAGATTCTTATGAGATACCGGAAAGATATGATAAAAAGAATAATTCCTAAAGAAAGAGGAATACGTATGAACATTGTTTTTTCATCTGATAAGAAAGAATATAATACTATTAAAAAAGGTACTGAAATACTGCTGGCTGAAAATGACGGTTTCAACCAAAACATAGAATTGTTTGTTAAATTTCAGGACAGACCAGAAATATTGATCAATAAAAGAAAAGACCAGATTCATATCATCTGTCGGGAAATATCTCATTATTACCGCGCACTTAATTATGCCATACATCATATGGAAGAAGATGAATTTCAATATCAAGAGCATGTCTGAATGGATAAGATTCGTGATTCTGCGGACATTCTCCAGCCTGAAAAAGAGGAAACTTATCAGTTTATTGAAAAGCTGCTCAGCTCAGTAAAAGAGAATTTTTCTACCAACAGGGTACATCTTGGAATGGATGAGGCTGTCATGCTGGGACTTGGAAATTATCTAAAAGAAAATGGATATAAAAAAGGGTCACTAATAATCAGGGAACATTGTAACAGGGTCGTAGATATTTGCAGAAAATTAGAATTAAAGCCTATGATATGGAGTGACATGTACATTACAGCAAATTCTACAGGCGGATACTATGATCTGCCCGAAAACACGGACTGCTCCAAATGGGAAAAACCGAAAAAAGATTTAGGATTAGTATATTGGGACTATTATCATGCTGATACCAGAACCTATGAAAAAATGCTGGATATCCATGCGCAGCTTTCGGATAACGTTATTTTTGCAGGAGGATCTTGGATTTGGAACGGAATTTCCCCCAATTATTCTAAGACCTATGCGTGTACCAAAGCAGCTCTTTCTACTTGTAAAAAATACAATATAAAAGAGGTGCTCTGTACAGCATGGATGGATAATGGTGCAGAAACCCCGGTGGATGCTTTGCTTCCGGGACTTGTACTTTTTGCACACCTTGATTTTCACAGAGACTATGACGAAACAATCCTTAAGCAGGAGTTCAGGAACTGCACAGGCGGGGAATTTGATGATTTTATGGCACTTGACAATTTTGATTCCTTATTCTTAAATACGAAAGAGAATAAAGAGGCTCAAAATCCTTCAAAATATCTGTTATACCAGGATCCAATGTTAGGCATTTTTGATTATCATGTGAAAGAATCAGGTGTCAATACAAAATCTTACTACCAAAACATACAGAAATGTATGAAGGAATGTGCAAAAAAACAGGAAAATATCAGCTTTTATTCTCGTTTTATGAAAAACTGGCGGCGGTATTAGCTGATAAAGCCGATTTGGGCATGTGTATAAAATCAGCATATCGGTTTATACAGGAAATCAAAACTATTCTCACAGAATGGTTTTGGTTTCCTTTTT
>OBAI01002011.1_pt1 | contig 13642 bp, 10 predicted proteins | sample 1517461 | NCBI WGS metagenome assembly OBAI01 (sample SAMN04571696, study PRJEB22368) | human gut metagenome | biome: human gut; material: stool | host: Homo sapiens | place: Luxembourg | collected 2012-06-29
CAGTAACTTTGCGCGTCCGCAGACGCGCCTCCAAGCTGCTCTTCCCCCAAGATTCTGTGAAGAACCCACATAATTCCGCATTCCCAATTTCCCTTCACGCCGCCCCATGCTCCGCCCTGAACGCCGCCAAAAGCGCCCGCCCCTCCTCCCGCGTGTGCATCAGCGCGTTCCCTTGCGCCATATCCCGTGCGTACAGGTAGTCCTCCATCTCCGCAACCGTCCGAACACCCGCGCCGCCCCAGTCCGTCAGCAGCTGAATCAGGTAATTCACCGCGTTCGTCGGATTCGCCTCCGCCGTCTTGGCGACCGCCTGAATCATCAGCCCGTCCTCGAACGGGTACGCCCCAAACGCCGCCATCACCCGATTCAGCTGATTCTCCGTGAACTGCTGATGCAGCAGCACTTTACCCGCCAGTTTCGCGCTCTCCCGCACTGACCGCGGAAACGCCCCCTCGCGCGCGCCTGCCTCCGTACACGCATACGCACCCGTACACGCGCCCGCGCCCGCGTATCCGGCAGAGAAAGCAGATGTCTCCTTTTCATCATCATTCGTTTTCCCTGTTGGGTTTACGGTTTCCGTTTCTGTTTCTGTATAGTTTATATTAGTGTCGTGGAAATCGGGCGTATTTCCGTGGCAATCGGTTGTGCAATCGGTTGTGCAATCGGTTGGACAAACGGTTGTGCAATCGCTTGGGTAAACGCTTGGGTAATTCGGATTGTCACGGGGATAGTCGCGGATTTCGGGGCAATCGGCGTGATGCTCGGCAGGAGAATCGGGATGATCACGGGGATCGTCACGGATTTCGGAGTTATCAGCGGGGCAATCAGCTGTGCTATCAGCACTGATTTCACGCGGATAGTCACGCTCAACAGCGCCTTTTCCGTCGCAAACGGAGAAGTAATGCAGGCGGTACGCGGGCGGCGTGCGCTTCTTTTCGCCGGGAATGTACTCCAAAAGCCCGGATTCGCAGAGCGTGCGTCGAGCGTCGGCGAGGGCGGTGGCGCTCATGGGAAAGTAGGCGAGCAGGTACGGGTTGTCGATGCGGAGGAAACCGTCGCACCAGTCGCCGCCGCGGGCGTGCTGGTTCATGATTTCAATCAGCTTGTACCACAGCAGCTGGGCGCTGGCGGGAAGACGGGTTCGCGCGGCGAATGTGTTGAAACGGCGGATTTCAATCAAGTAGTTTACATTGCACATTTGGGTCATTCCTTTCGGATTTTATTCGCCGCTATTGCGACAGTGATATTGTAGTACGGGGAATGGATGTTCGTCAAGGAAATTTGATTTCATTTGATTTCGCTTGATTTCATTTGATTTTGGGGTCAAAACCAACTGCACTTTTTTGTTGCGCAAGGGATTTCGCTCCTGCGGGAGCGACGAGGGGGCAATGGAAACAGACGAACGTCTGCGGTCGCCCCCTCGACACCTTCGCAGTGCACATCACCATCCTTGACTTTTATCGTGATAGAGAGTGGTGGAAAACTTCCCCCAAAAAAACAAAAAGCCCCGTGCGTTTCCGCTTTCGGAAAAAAACACGGGGTGCTTTCTGTATACAATGGCTTACAGGCGCTTGAAGCCCTTGCGGCCGTCGTCGAGCAGGGAGGCGTAGGCGCCGGGGTCTTCCACGGCAATGCCGCAGCCGAGAACGACGCTGGTCTGCGGGTCGTCGGCGACGCCGCAGGGGATGTGCAGGGCGGTGTAAATCGCTTCGGGCAGGCGCGCCAGTCCCGCTGCGCCGCCGCTTAAGACGATGCCGTCATCAAAAATGTCGGACGCCAGCTGCGGGGGTGTGCGCACCAGCACGTCCTGAATGCTGCCGATGAGGGCGGCGACGGGGTCTTTCAGCGCCTCGTAGATTTCAGCGGCGTGAATCTCCTGCGTGCGGGGCAGGCCGGAGAGCTGGTTGCGGCCGACGACGGGCATGGCAAGGTTCGCTTCGTCGGTTTCGGGCTTCATCGCCGTGCCGATGTTGATTTTAATCTGCTCGGCGGTGCGCTCGCCAATCAGCAGAGAGTACTTCTTGCGGATGTAGCGGACAATCGCGTCGTCGAAATAGTCGCCGGCGTAATAGACGCTGGAGGACTGGACGATTTCGCCCTCGGAAATAACGGCAATATCAGTGATGCCCGCGCCCATGTCCACAATCATGCGGCCGTAGCGCTGGCGCAAATCCATGCCGACGCCAAGCGCCGCCGCGAGCGGACGGTCAAGCAGATAGGTACGCTTCACGCCCGCGTCCAGCAGGATGTTGATGAGGGAGTGCTTCTCCGTCTCGGTCACGCCGGAAGGGACGCTCATGACGACGCGCGGTCCGGAGAACAGGCGCTTGGACAGCACACCGTTCAGAAAGAAGCGGAGCATGGTGTTCGTCAGCTCAAAATCCGCGACGGTGCCCTGCTTCAGCGGGCGAATCGCCATGATGTTGCTGGGCGTGCGGCCGACCATGCGCTGGGCATCGTCCCCGATGGCCAGCACCTTCTTGGTGGAGCGCTCAATGGCGACTACCGCCGGTCTGCGGAGCACAAGCCCCTTGCCCTGCTGGTAAATCAATACATTGGAGGTTCCAAGGTCAATGCCCAAATCGTTCAGCTGCGCCATCGCATACTCTCCATTTCCCGGCACGTTTTTCGCGCCGTACACATCATTATACCATCAAAAACGGAAAACGTAAACAGGTTTTTTCGGGTGGATGGCTATTTTCGGGCGCTGGAACATAAAAATTCGATGAGAAAGGGGGCTGTGCATCATGGAGAAGGAGCCGTTTTTCCCGCCGGAGGTGACGGGCGGCGCATTCAAGGTGACGCTGACGGGGCGCGGCCGCGCGTGGGTGGAGCAGCATCAGGGTCTGCTGGGGTACACGGCGGAGGAGGCGCTCTTCCGCACGAAGGAGGGTACGCTGCGCATTAGCGGGGCGAACCTGCGCTTCCTGCGCTATTCATCATCAGACGCGATTGTGACCGGGCAAATTGACACTATCAGCGTGCTGGGAGGCGGAACATGAGCGGGCGGCCGTGGCTTATCGCCGTCACGGTGGATGGGGTCAATCTGCCGCGGTTTTTGCGCCGCGCGGGGGAAATGGGGCTGCTGCTGACGGGCGTGCGCATCCGCGGCAAACATCTCAGTGCCTTTGCCCGCGAGGATGATGTGATGACGCTGCGGATGATGGCGGAAAACGGCGGCTGGCGCTTCTCGGTGGGCAATCGGCAGGGCACGGGACGGCTGATGACGTGGATTCGCCATCGGCTGGCGCTGCTTTCCGCGCTGATGCTGGGCATTGGCGCGCTCATCGGCGCGTCGCAGGTGATGTGGCGCGTGGAGATTGAAAACGCCGGGATTTACGCCGCAGATTTGCCCGAATACCTGCAGGCGCTGGGCATCACCCCGCCGATGCGAAAAAGCGACGTTCATCCGGGTCAGCTGCGTGACCTGCTGGAATGGCGCTACCCGGAAACGGCGTGGGTGGAGTGCGGCTGGCGGGGGATGACGCTGCTGATTCGCGTGGTGGACGGCGTGCCGGCGGGAACGCCCTTGTCCGAGACGGGCGCGGGGGACGTGGTCGCCGCGCGGGACGGCATCGTCGATAGCATCCGCACGAAGGCGGGCACGGCGCTTGTTCAGCCCGGCGACGTGGTGCGCAAGGGGCAAATCCTCATCCGCGGCGAGGAACGCACGGGCAGCGGCGTGCGGGCGGTATCAGCGCGCGGGGTGGTGATGGCGCGCGTGTGGGACGCGGCTGCCATCCGCATGGACTTGACAGAGCTGCACACGTCCTATTCCGGGCGCACGGAGGAAAGCGTGTCGGTCGTCAGCCCGTGGTTCGCCCTGTGGCATGAGCCGGAGAGCGCGTTCCATCAGGCGGATGTGTCCCGGCGCACGCTCCCGCTGGGCGGCTTCTTCCTGCCGCTCACCTGCGTGTGGGAAAAGCGGTATGAATGTGAAATTACGAAACAAAATCGGGCAAATGAGGAAATAACTGCCGAAGCAAGCATAGCGGCTTTGCGAAAACTGCGCGAAATCATCGGTACGAACGAATCTTTGGTTGACAAGTGGGTAAATTGTAGTATGATAGATCATGAGGTACTGTTGGCAGTGGCAACGGGCGAAAGGCTTGTGGATATTGCCGAGCAGATACCCAGCGGCGCGCCAGATAAGTGATACTAATTCTCATCTAAAACATGGCATTCGCCCAGCATCTTTTCCGCCCCGGCTTTGCTTCGTTCCGCTCGCGCGTACCTCCAGTACGCCTCACTTCACTCAGCTTTGCCGGAACGAAAAATCTGCTATGCTCGATGCCATGTTTTGGAATCGAATTAGTATGAACTTGATTGTCGCCGTTTCAAATGGAAAGAAGGACATCGTTTTTGACTGAAACGAGAAAGATTCCCCTGACGCTGGATTCGATGGATGCCTATATGTCCCTGTTCGGGCTGAACGACCAGAATGTTGCGCTGGTGGAGCAGGAGTGCGGCGTCGCTGTCTCCCTGCGCGGCTCGGAGCTGTTCCTCACGGGCGAAGCGGAGGATGCGGCGCTGGCGGAAAGCGTCATCCTGAAGCTGCTGGAGATGATCCGCCGCGGCGATCTGGTTGACCGCACGCGCATCCGCTACGCCATCGCCCTGGCGCGCGAGGGCGACGTGGACCGCATCGACGAGATTCTGCGCTCCGTCGTCGCCATCACCCACCGCGGCAAGCAGATTCGCTGCAAGACGCTGGGACAGCAGGAGTATGTGCAGGCCATCCGCGACCATGACCTCACGTTCGCCGTCGGCCCGGCAGGTACGGGCAAGACGTATCTGGCAATGGCGCTGGCTGTTGTGGCACTGAAAAACAAGGAGATTGAGCGCATTGTGCTCACACGCCCGGCGGTGGAGGCGGGGGAGAAGCTGGGCTTCCTGCCCGGCGACCTGACGCAGAAGGTTGACCCGTACCTGCGCCCGCTCTACGACGCGCTGTACGACTTCATGGGCGTGGACAGCTATCAGAAGCTGCTGGAGCGCGGCGTGGTGGAGGTTGCCCCGCTGGCGTACATGCGCGGCCGCACGCTGTCGGATTCCTTCATCATTCTGGACGAGGCGCAGAACACGACATCTGAACAGATGAAGATGTTCTTAACGCGCCTGGGCTTCCACAGCAAAGTCGTCGTCACCGGCGATATCACCCAGACGGACTTGCCCTACGGGAAGAAATCCGGCTTGGCGGAAGCAATCGAAATTTTGAAGGACATTCCGGAAATCGGCATGGTGCACCTGACGCACAAGGACGTCGTCCGCCACGAGCTGGTGCAGACGATTGTTAAGGCGTATGACGCCTACTACCATCGGGAAGCGGAAGGGCAGCGCCCGTAAATCCGCCCCTTTCGGTGCAGAAGGAGTGATAACTACATGCGTAAACGCGAAAACAAGCAGAACCACCGCCCGATTCTGCGCCGCTTCACCACTTGGCTGCACGGCGCGGGCGCGAAATGCGCGCTCATTTACGCCGTCGGCACGCTGGTGCTGCTGGTCTTGTTTGCCGCGGCGTGCGCACCGCAGCGCTACAGCCTGAGCGTCGGCGCGATTTCGCACCAGACGATTACCGCCACGAAGGACGTGGAGGACACGGTGACGACCGAGAGCCGCCGCCGCGAGGCCGCCGCCCGTGTGGAAGCGACCTACCACTTTCAGGAGGGCGTGACCGAAAGCGTGCTGAGCGACCTCGACGAGACGTTCCGCCAGCTGCGCATTGTGCAGCAGTACGGGCTGACCCTGCGCGTGCAGGACGGCGAAACCGCGACGGAAACAAATCTCGCGGCGACCTTCAGCGCGGAGGAAATCGACTACGCCCTCCAGCAGGTGGAAGCCGTGTCGCTCACGCGCTATCAGGCGACTGTCCTCATGCGCGCCAGCACGGAGAATTTCGACACCATGGCGGTGACGGTGCGCCTCGCGGTGGAAAGCGCGCTGAACACCACCATCCGCGAAGGGCAGGTCAGCCAGTCCATCGCGGCGATTAAACAGATTGCGGGCTACCGCGTCGAAACGTCACTGATGCAGAACATCGTGCCCGTCGTGCTCAACCACTGCATCCGCCCGAACATGGTCATTGACCAGGAATTGACCGCGCAGGCGCAGGAGAACGCCGCCGCGCAGGTGGAGCCGGTGGTGTACCTGCAAGGGCAGAACATCATCCGCGAGGGCGAGCGCGTGCAGGCGAATCAGCTCGCCATGCTGGAGGCGCTGGGGCTGCTGGATACCGCGTCGTATGATTATGACATCTACCTCGGCGCGCTGCTGCTCATCGCGATTTCCATGTCGGTGCTGATTTTGATGCTCGTTATCCTTGCGCCGGAGGTTTTGAGGGACGTGCGCCGCTCCAGCGTCATCATGGTGGTGCTGGTGCTGTGCGAAGGACTGTGCGTGATTGCCGTCAAGCTGATGGATGTCTACCTTGCCCCGGTCGTGATGGCGGCGATGCTGCTGACTACGCTGCTGAGTGCGCGCGTCGGCATTTCCGCCACGTTCACCATGGCGCTGATTGCGGCGGGGCTTAGCGCGGGCAGTTCCAACGCCTACTCGGCGGAAATGGTGCATTTGATACTCACGGGCGTCGTCTCCGGCATCGTCGCCGTGCAGTACTTGAAGGATAAGCCGCAGCGTGTCCGCATGGTGATTGCGGGCGTGATTGTCGCGGTGGTGAATATGGTCGTCATCCTCGCCATGAGCCTGATGACCTCCAACAATATATCCGGCATGATGAACAACGCCATGTGGTCGATGGCGGGCGGCATTTTGAGCGGCCTGATTTCCGTCGGCTTCCAGCCTGTGTTCGAGGCGGCGTTCAACCTCGCCACGCCCGCGAAGCTCCTTGAACTGGCGAACCCGAATCAGCCGCTGCTGCGTCGTCTGCTGCTGGAAGCGCCCGGCACATATCACCACGCGATTGTGGTGGCGAATCTGGCGGAAGCGGCGGCGGAGAAAATCGGCGCGAACCCGCTGCTGGCGCGCACGGGCGCGTATTTCCATGACATCGGGAAACTCAAGCGCCCGCTGTACTTCAAGGAAAACCAGATGGGCGATAACCCGCACGACCGCACCGACCCGTATGTATCCGCCGCGATTGTTACGGCGCATACCCGCGATGGTCTGGCGCTGGCGCAGAAATACCACCTGCCGCCTGAAATCCAGACGATTATCATGGAGCATCACGGCGACACCCCCGTGATGTACTTCTACCACAAAGCCTTGCAGATGGCGGACGGCAAGCCGGTTGATATTGCCGATTTCCGCTATGACGGTCAGCGCCCGACGACGAAGGAGAGCGCCATCGTCATGCTGGCGGACACCATCGAGGCGGCGGTGCGCTCCATCCCTGACCCCACGCCCAAGGCGATTGAGCAGTTCATTGAGCGCCTTGTCCGCGGCAAGCTGGAGGACGGGCAGCTCAGCAATTCGCCGCTGACCTTGCGCGATATCGACGCGATTTGCGAAGCGTTCTGCAAGGTCTTGAATGGCGTGTTCCACGAGCGCATTGAGTACCCGACGGTGAACGTCCCCGCGCGCCCGCTCGTCAAGGCGGAAAAGGAAGCGGAGAAGGAAACGAAGCAGATGCAGGCGGAGAAACAGGCGGAAGCGGAAAAAACACCCGAAGCGAAGCCAGAAGCGAAGGCGGAGAAGCCGGCGGAAGCGGAAAAAACACCCGAAGTGAAGGCAGAAGCGAAGGCGGAAAAGCCGGATGTGCCGGAAAAGCCCGCCGCGCCGGTGGAGGAAAGCGAGGAAAACACATGAAGCTGCTTTGGCAGATTGACACGCAGGTTGACCCGCGCTATTTGTCCCTGATGCAGACGGCGGCGGACTGCGCCGTGTGGATGGAAGGCGTTTCGCGTCCCTGCGCGGTGAACATCCGCATTTGCGGCGACGACGCGATTCACGAAATCAACCGCGAGTACCGCGGCGTTGACCGCGCGACGGACGTGCTGTCCTTCCCGACGGTGAATTATCCGGCAGGCAAAACGGCGGGGCAGTGCGACAAGCTGCTTGCGCGCGAGCTGGATGACGAGGTGGACGCCTGTATGCTCGGCAATCTCATCATCTCCATGCCGCATGTACTGGCGCAGGCGGCGGAGTATGGGCATTCCCCGGAGCGGGAGGCGGCGTATTTGACCGTCCACGGTCTGTGCCACCTGATGGGCTATGACCACATTGAGGATGAAGACAAAAAGAAGATGCGGGCGATGGAGGAGAAGATTCTGTCCGCCATCGGCATGACGCGCGATGGCGAAATGCAGACCCCCGTCAGTGACGAAACGCTGCTGGAAATGGCGCGGCAGGCGATGCTGCGGAGCTATTCACCCTATTCCGGCTATCCGGTCGGCGCGGCGCTGCTGTGCGCGGATGGCCGCGTGTTTCAGGGCTGCAACATCGAGAACGCGTCGTTCGGCTTGACGAACTGTGCCGAGCGCACGGCGATGTTCAAGGCGGTCAGCGAGGGCGCGCGGGAATTCACCGCGATTGCGATTGCCTCGCGTGATGCCGCCCCGTGGCCCTGCGGCGCGTGCCGGCAGGTGCTCAACGAATTTGCACCGAATATCCGCGTGCTGGTGACGTGGCAGGGCGGAACGGAAAGCGCGACCCTGCCGGAACTGCTTCCGCACGGCTTCGGCCCGCAGCAGCTGACGACGAAGGAGTAAAATCAGGAGAAAAATCATGAGCGAAAATACGAAATTCCATTCTGGATTTATTACCATTGTGGGTCGCCCGAACGTGGGCAAATCCACCTTGATGAACGCGATGGTCGGCGAGAAAATTGCGATTGTCTCCAGCCGCCCGCAGACGACGCGCAACCGCATTATGGGCGTGATGACGCGCCCTGATTGGCAGATTGTGTTCCTCGACACCCCCGGCATCCACACGCCCCGCACGAAGCTGGGCGAAAGCATGATGCAGTCCGTCAAGGACGCGATGGACGGCATGGATGGCGTGCTGGTGCTGGTGGACGCGACGCAGGTGGGCGAACACGACCGCGCCATCGTCCGCGATATGGCGGGCAAGAAAGTGCCGAAGGTGCTGGCAATCAACAAGATTGACCTGCTGCCGCCGGAGAAGCTGCTGGGGCTGATTGCATCCTTCGCCGACCTTGGCTATGATGCGATTATCCCCATCAGCGCCAAAACCGGCGACGGGCTGGATGACCTGACGAAGCAGCTTGCCACGCACCTGCCGGAAGGCCCGAAGTATTTCCCGGACGACATGATGACCGACCAGCCGGAGCGGCTGATTTGTGCCGAGCTGATTCGCGAGAAGGCGCTCCAGCATTTGCGCGACGAAGTGCCGCACGGCATCGGCGTGGAAATGATGGGCATGGAGAAGATGAACGACAACTTTATGGAAATCAACGCGACGATTTACTGCGAACGCGACGCGCACAAGGGCATCATCATCGGCAAGCACGGCGCAATGCTGCAAACCATCGGCTCGGAGGCGCGCGAGGACATCGAGAAGCTGCTGGGGCTGCATGTAAACCTGAAGTTATGGGTGAAGGTGCGTCCCGACTGGCGCAACCGCGCGTCGGATTTGCGCACGCTGGGGTATGACGCGAAATAAGCCTATTTCAAGGGTGAAATAGGCGGAAAGCCCTTCTGTTTGAGGGACTTTCCCTACATATAGTGCTTTTTGTTGCGCAGGGGTTTCGCTCCTGCGGGAGCGACCAAAGGGCTTTCCGATCGCCCTTTGGAAACCTTCGGTTGCACACTCCCATGTTTATTGATTTTTATCGGGGCTTATTTAGTTAGTGGGCAAATAGCACACAAACTATAATTATTTTCAATACAAATCAAGAAACAACCGGAGGAGCGCCGAAGGAGTCCAGAGGGCGATCGGAAAGCCCTCTGGTTGCTGCACAATAGACCATTTAGTTATAAAAAACCTGTTTGCCATCACCCAAAAATCAACGCGAAAGCGAAGGAGACGACCATTATGGGCAAGTATTTCGGAACGGACGGATTCCGCGGAGAAGCGAACAAGGAGCTGACCGCTGACCATGCCTACCGGGTGGGACGCTTTCTCGGCTGGTACTACGGCGAGTGCAAGCGCCGCAATGGCGACCACACCCGCCCGCGCATCGTCATCGGCAAGGATACCCGCCGTTCCAGCTATATGTTCGAGTATTCGCTCGTCGGCGGGCTGACCGCGTCCGGCGCGGATGCGTACCTTCTCCACGTCACCACGACCCCGTCCGTTGCGTTCGTCGCGCGGCTCGATGGCTTTGACTGCGGCATCATGATTTCCGCCAGCCATAACCCGTACTACGACAACGGCATCAAGCTCATCAACGGGCAGGGCGAAAAGATGGATGAGGACACGATTGCCCTCGTCGAAGCCTACCTGGACGGGCATCTGGAATGCTTCGGGCAGACGTGGGACGAAATTCCCTTCGCGCATCAGGAGCAGATTGGCTGCACGGTGGACGATGTGTCCGGGCGCAACCGCTATGTCGGCTACCTGATTTCGCTGGGGCTGTACTCCTTCCGTGGGCGGCGGATTGCGCTGGACTGCGCCAACGGTTCCAGCTGGAACATCGCTAAGGCGGTTTTTGACGCGCTGGGGGCGACGACGCTGGTCATCAACGCCGAACCGAACGGGCTGAACATCAACCGCGACGCGGGTTCGACGCACATCGGGGGCTTGCAGAAGTTCGTGGTCGAAAACCACTGCGACGTGGGCTTTGCCTTTGACGGCGACGCGGACCGCTGCCTGTGCGTGGACGAAACGGGCATGGAAATCACCGGCGACCACATCCTCTTCATCTGCGGACGGCACATGAAGCAGACGGGTGAGCTGCTGGGCAACACGGTCGTCGCGACGGTGATGAGCAATCTGGGGCTGTTCCGCGCGCTGGATGACCTCGGCATTGCATCCGCCAAGACCGCTGTGGGCGACAAGTACGTCTACGAGTACATGACGAAGAACAACTGCCGTCTGGGCGGCGAGCAGTCCGGGCACATTATCTTCAGCAAGTACGCGTCAACCGGCGACGGCATCCTGACGAGCCTGAAGGTGATGGAAGTCATGTGCGCGGCGAAGAAAACGCTGCATCAATTGGCTTCTGACCTGACGATTTATCCGCAGAAGCTGATTAACGTGCGGGTAAAGGACAAGAAGGCGGCGCAGGCGGACGCGAAGGTGCAGGAAGCGATTCGCGCGGCGGAGGAAAAGCTGGGCGACACGGGGCGCGTGCTGGTGCGCGAGAGCGGCACGGAGCCGCTGGTGCGCGTGATGGTGGAAGCGCAGGACGCGGCGCTGTGCGCGCAGTGCTGCGAGGAGATTGCGCAGGTTATCCGGGCGCAGGGGTGGGCGTTGTAAAGCCTGCTTCGGGAAACTTGCGGTTTCGCGGCTTGCGGATTGGATGATTTTTTCCGGCTTGATTGTTCTTGCTTCGCAGGGGGGGCGCCTCTGCGGAGGCGACGAGGGGGGCTTTCCGATCGCCCCCTCGACCCCTTCGGAGCGCACTCCCATGTTTATTGACTTTTGCCGGAAGGTTTTTAGTTAGTGGGCTGTTCGGTCTGCCCCTGAAACCGCAAAAATATGCAAAAAATCAGCATAAACACCCGATTTGGCACGAATCTTGCTGCCGAACCGGGCGTTTTTCTTGCAAAAATCCATTGCAAAATCAGCAGAAAACAGGTACAATAGAGCAAGAAGACGGAAAAAACCGTTTTCCCGGAAAGGCGTGGAACGCATGGATTTGTTCGACCTGATAGGTCCCGTGATGATTGGGCCAAGCAGCTCCCATACCGCGGGCGCGGCGCGCATTGGGCTGACCGCGTATTCGCTGCTGGGCGAAAGGGTGGTCAAGGCGGATGTCGGGCTGCATGGCTCGTTCGCCAAAACATACCGCGGGCATGGCACAGACCGCGCTATCGTCGGCGGACTGCTGGGGATGCACGTCGACGACCCCCGCCTGCGCGATTCGCTGGAAATCGCCCGTCAACAGGGCATGGACGTGCGCTTTGAGCAGGTCAATCTCCGCGGGGCGCACCCGAACACCGTCCGACTGCACGTTACGGGGGAGCGCGGCACGGCACTGACCCTCGAAGCAGCGTCCGTCGGCGGCGGCAACATCGAAATCCACCGCATCAACGGTTTAAGCGTCAATTTCACCGGCAAGGCGGACACGATGATTATCCACCACATCGACATGCCCGGCGCGATTGCGGCGGTCACGTCGACCTTGGCGCGCCACCGCGTCAACATCGCGAACATGCAGGTCTATCGCCGCAAACTCGGCGGAGACGCCATGATGGTGCTGGAGCTTGACGGCGCGCCCTCCCAGGCGGACTTGGACATCATCCGCCAAATCCCCGATATCAGGAGCTGCACGTTCCTCAAAAGGAGGGATGACTGATGGACTACACGCTGCACGAATGGGTGCGCATGGCGAGCCATCATGGGTCGATTGCGCGGTGCGCGATTGAAAAACAGGCGGAGGAATCCGGGCTGGACGCGCTGGCGGTGCGCGAAAAAATGCGCCATCACCTGCGCGTGATGCAGGAGGCGGCGCAGCAGGGGCTGGATGAGCGCCTGCGCAGCGTTACCGGGCTGACGGGCGGACAGGCGGCGCTGATGATGAAGCGCCTGCAGGCAGGCAAGTGTCTGGCGGGGAATTTGCTGGGCAAGGCGGAAGTGTACGCGCTGGCGACGGCGGAGTGCAACGGCTGCATGGGCAAAATCGTCGCTGCCCCGACGGCGGGCGCGTGCGGGATTCTGCCCGGCGCGGTGCTGGCAATGATGGAAGAAAAAGGCACGACGGAGGAACAGGCGGTGGACGCGCTGTTCGTCGCGGCGGCGGTCGGTCAGGCGATTGCAACGCAGGCGAGCATCTCCGGCGCGGAGGGCGGCTGTCAGGCGGAATGCGGCTCGGCGGCGGCAATGGCGGCGGCGGCGCTGGTGTATCTGGAGGGGGGCAATCCACAGCAGTGCGCGGACGCGGCGGCGTTTGCGCTGATGAACCTGCTGGGACTGGTCTGCGATCCCGTCGGCGGGCTGGTGGAAGTGCCCTGCGTGTACCGCAACGTGGGCGCGTCCGGCATCGCGTTTACGGCGGCGGACATGGCGCTCAGCGGCATTCGCTGCCCGATTGAGCCTGACGAGGTGATTCTGGCGATGAAGGAAGTTGGCGACGCGCTGCCGACGTCCCTGCGCGAAACCGGCGAAGGCGGCTGCGCGGCGTGCGAGAGCATCTGCAAACGCCTGCATCACAAGGAGTAAGAATATGTACATCCAGCAAGTCAACCAAGACGGCGTATCCATTGCGCTGATTCGCAGCGAAAAGCCGCTGATGACGGACGTGCAGTCCGCGCTCGACCTGATGATGACGGTGCGCGCGGAGACGGGCTGCAAGCGCATCGCCCTCAACCGCGAAGCTATCATGGGGGATTTTTTCGTGCTTTCGACGGGCATTGCGGGCGAAATCCTGCAAAAATTCGTGAACTACGGCTTCAAACTCGCAGTTTACGGCGATTTCGCGCATGAAACGAGTGCGGCATTGCGGGATTTCATCCGTGAAAGCAACGAAGGACGGGATATTTTCTTCCAGCCCGACGCAAATTCGGCGACGGAAAAGCTGGCGCGGGCGGAATGAGGGGACACTGTGCCATCCGCAAAATCC
>OBAI01002026.1_pt1 | contig 13570 bp, 10 predicted proteins | sample 1517461 | NCBI WGS metagenome assembly OBAI01 (sample SAMN04571696, study PRJEB22368) | human gut metagenome | biome: human gut; material: stool | host: Homo sapiens | place: Luxembourg | collected 2012-06-29
GGGATCGGACGGAGGTGCTCACTGAGCGGGCACAAAAGACTGCGCTGTTGCGACGCAAAAGATTGCACCGCTTCGACTGTGGCGGCTCGGCAAAGTCCGCAAGCGGCCTCTGCACTCGCCTGCAGCCCGTCGTTTTGCACGCCCGCTCCGGGCGCTCGAACCGCCGTCCGATCTGATTCCTCCTCCGGTGCAATGCGGAGACAGTTGTGCGCTGTGCGCAATGATAATCATTCGTTTGCGTCCGCACATGGCAGGCCTCCGGCCTGCGGGATCGCACTGCGAAAAGAGCGGAAAGATTCCTACGCTCCACTGCATTCCGTCCGGAACGACAAATCCTGTCATCCTCAGGAGGAAGTCCAAACCAATTCCGACACAGGCATCGCCCCCTGCATCGCCCCGCAAACAGCGGAGAAAAAGGCCGTGTCCGATCGGTTTTCGGCACATTTGCCCGAAAACCGAAAAATAATTCGTAACTTTGCCGGTCAATCTATCAATTGTCGGGCACGAATATGAAGATCAAGCTCTTTACCATTCCCAACCTGCTCACGCTCTCGAATCTGCTCTGCGGGATGATAGCGACGGTGGCGATACTCACCGACGGCGACCTGCATCTGGCCTTCTGGCTGCTGGTGCTGGCGGCCGTCTTCGATTTTTTCGACGGCTTCACGGCACGGCTGCTCCACCAGTCCTCGCCGATCGGGTTGCAGCTCGATTCGCTGGCCGACATGGTTTCGTCGGGCGTCGCACCGACGGCCGTCATGCTCACGCTGGCATGGCAGGCCGGCAGTTCGTGGTGGGCGGCCGATACGGGAGGCCCTTGGAGCTGGATCGTACTGCTGCTGGCCGTCGGGACGGCGCTGCGGCTGGCGAAATTCAACATCGACGACACGCAGCGCACCGAGTTCTGCGGACTGCCTTCGCCCGCGGCGGGCCTCTTCTGCGCCTCGCTGGGTCTGCTCCACGCCGAAGGGATGCTCTCGCTGCCCTATGAAGCCGTACTGCTCGCCGCGGCGGCGACGGCCTGGCTCATGATCAGCCCGATCCGCATGTTCGCACTCAAATTCCACGGCTTCGGCTGGACGGGCAACCGGCTGCGCTATCTCTTTCTGGGGGCGTGCGTCGTACTTATTCTTACGCTCGGCGCATACGCAATTCCTGCGATTTTCGTTCTCTATGTCGTAGTCTCGCTCGTCCGGTGGCTCCTGCAAGGGCGCAGGGCGGCCGAAGCCTAAGTAAAGAAAACGCATGTCGAAACGGCTCGGAACATATCTGCTCCCGGCAGTGCTGCTCTTGGCGGCGCTGCTGCCGGGGCGTGTCTGTGCCCAGCTCGACGCCCGTTCGCTCATGCGAGCCCAGCAACGCGGCGAAAACACCAACCTCTACGGAGTACCGAACCCCGCGCCCGAAGACGAGGAGGGGCAGGCGCAGCAGCCCGTCGACTCGACCAAGGAGAAGCGCATCAAAAAACCGCTCGAATCCTACTTTTTCAGCGATTCGATCCGGGCGCTGCCCAACTTCAAATGGAACGTCTCCCAGGATTACAACCGCGTGCGGATCGAACCGCTCGACACCACGCTCACGGCGTGGCGAATCGACTACCCCTTCTACCGCAACGGCGTGGGTGATGCGCCGATCGGCGCGCTCGGCCAGGGATCGGTTCCGCTCAACTATTTCGAGCGGCCCCAGTGGCAGGATTTCAGTTTCGCCTCCCCGTTCCACTCCTATATTTACGACATGCGGAACGCGCCGTTCTACAACGGCAAACGTCCCTTCCTGCAAATGACCTACATCGAATCGGGACAGAAACGCTACCGCGAGACCAATTTCGAGATCCGCCACGCACAGAACATCTCTCCCTCGACCAGTTTCAGCATCGACTACAAGTCGCGCGGCACGCGGGGACTCTACGAATGGTCGCGTACCAAGAATCAGAACATCGCCGTGACGGTCGCCCACACGGGCAAGCGCTACTCCGTACATGCCGGTTACGTCAACAACCACATCGAGACGCAGGAGAACGGCGGCGTGGTGGGCGAATGGGCGATCCGCGACACGGTCTTCGAGATGCCGTCGGGCGTACCGATGCGGCTGACGAACGCCAAGGCCGAAAACATCTACCGCAACCACGCCTTCTTCCTCACGCAGTCCTACGCCATTCCGCTGCAACGCGTCACCGAAAACGATTTTTCGCTGGCCGACCTCTCGGCCGTATTCATCGGCCACTCGATCGAGTACGACATTTGGAGCAAGACCTACACCGACATCTTCGGCACCTACACCGACGAACGCGGGTCGAAAGACGAGAACGGCAACTTCGTCGCCACCGAGGGCCACGAGTATTACGACAACTGGTTCATCCACCCCGACGCCTCGCGCGACACGCTCTGCGAACGAAGGCTTTCGAACCGCCTGTTCGTGCAGGCGCAGCCGTGGGACCGCAACGGCGTGATCGGCACCATCGACGGCGGCGTGGGGTTCGACATACACACCTACTCGCAGTTCGCGCTCGGCGACTACATCACCGGCAAATACCGCCGCACGCGAAAGACCAGCTATTTCGCCTACGGGTCGATCGCCGGCAAAATCAAGAAATACGTCGACTGGGACGCCAGCATGAAGGTCTACCCGTCGGGGTACAGAGGCGGAGACATGTCGCTGGGCGCACACCTCGCGCTCAAAGGCTATCTCCGCGGTCACGCCCTGATTCTCGAAGGACGTTTCTCGAACGAGAAGCGTTCGCCGGGTTACTGGCAGGAGAATCTCTTCTCGAACCACTACGTGTGGTCCAACTCCTTGGCCAAGGAGAATGAAACCCGTATCGAGGCTTCGTTCCGCGTGCCGGACTACGCGCTGGAACTCGCCGCATGGCAGGGTGTCGTAAAGAACAAGATCTATTACGGCCCCGTCGGTCCCGGCGACTCCAACGTAGGCGTCCTGCAACACGACGGCAACGTCAGCCTGACGAGTTTGTATGCCCGCAAGGATTTCCGCATCGGCGGACTCCATCTGGACAACAGGGTATTGTTGCAGTGGAGTACAAATCAGGAGGTCATACCCGTTCCGCTCGTGAGCGCCTTCCTCTCGTATTATTACGAGTTCTGGGTGGTGCGCGACGTGTTGAGGCTGCAAATCGGTCTCGACGGCCGCTACAACACGAAGTATTACGCCCCGGGCTACAATCCGGCCCTGTCGGCGTTCTACAACCAGCGCGAAACTGAGGTGGGGAACTATCCCTACACCGACGTTTTCGTCATGGGCAAGTGGAAACGAATGCGCATCTTTCTGAAATATCAGCATGTCAACAGGGGGCTGTTCGGCAACGGCGACTACTTTTCCGTGGCCCGCTACCCGCTCAACCCCGGCATGTTCAAGATGGGTATTTCGTGGGGATTCTACGACTGATCGATCGGTGTACTGTACGGCACGCAGAGAGCTGCCCGCAACGTAAAACTTTATGTTAAAAAAGACATTTTTAACGTTCGTGTTCTTAACATTGCTGACTACCTTCTACGGTCTGAACGCCAATTTCGGCCCCTACGGCAACCGCACGGCAGGCAGCTTCATCGGCAGCGCCGAAAGGACGGAGATCGCCCACACCATCTCGGTTTACGACGAACTGATCCGTTCGGTCAGCGAAGAGGAGGGTTACGACTGGCGTCTGATGAGCGCCATCGCCTACCACGAATCGCGTTTCTCGCCCGACATCGTTTCGAAACGGGGCGCCGCCGGACTGATGCAGATCATGCCCGCCGTGGCGCGCCAGTTCAACGTGACGGGCGACCGGCTCCTCGATCCGGAGACCAACGTCCGGCTGGCGGCACAGGTGCTCTCGAAGATCGACGCCGGACTGCGTTTCGCGCCCGGCACGCCGGACGACGACCGGATGAGCATCATCCTGGCCGCATACAACGGCGGCATCGGCCACGTCAACGACGCACGCCGGCTGGCGCGCAGCCACGGCGAGAATCCCGATTCATGGGAGACCGTGGCCCGCTATCTGGCGCTCAAAGCGCTGCCCGAATACTACGAGCAGCAGGAGGTACGCTGCGGCCGGTTCACCGGCGGCAGCCAGACGAGGGCCTACGTCCGCGACGTTCTGAAACGCTACGACCGTTACTGCCGTATCGCAGCACGTTGAGAACCCGATCCCGATTCCGGAATAGAAAACAGCGAGGCAGTTTACCTCGCTGTTTTTTTATCGAACTGCCGCCAGCCGAAATTCAGTACGCGCCGTGCGGAAATCAACGGCCACCTTCGCTGCTTCGGGATCGCGCCAAAAGCGGCAAAAGATCGAGCGGCGGAACGAGCGGAAGAGAATCCTTTCGCCGCACACCTACAACAGCAGCACGGCGAGCGTCGCGACGATGAACCCGCCGGCATAACCCGCGGCGACCTGGCGGATCGTGTGGCATCCCAGCCACAGACGTGCCGAGGCGAGCGCACCCGCCGCCAGCACGGCCACGGCCAGCGCACCGGTCAGGTTCCCTGCGTTGCCGAAGGTCAGCAACACGAGCAATGCCGCGGCGGCTCCCTGCGCAGCCAGATGAAGACTTATTTTCCAGTAGAAGGTCACCGCCAGACAGAACAGTTCGCAACAGGCGCCCGCCAGCATGAATTTGCGCACGATCATCGCCGAAGGAATCCGCGCCACCGTAGCGGCGCAGAGCAGGTAGCAGACGATACCGATCGCCAGCGGCAGAATCCGCTCGCGCCGGTCGTCGATCGCAAGCGACGAAATACGCCCCACCGAGCGGAGCAGCCCCACCGAGAGCAACGGAATGACGGCCGTGTAGAGCACGGTCACCCACAGCAGGTAGAACTTGACCGACGCGGGGAAATAGGAGAGCTGGGTCGGTCCCGCCACCAGCAGCAAGATGACGTAGAGCGGCATCACCAGCGGATGCAGCACCACCGACACCGCTCTGGACAGGCGCGTGGGCAGGCTGCGGTCGCTACGGCGCAGTGCGGAAGAGGGATCGGCAATTCGGGATTCGTCCATCAGATCTGTTTTCGCAGACGCGCCACCGGAATGCCCAGCATTTCGCGGTATTTGGCCACCGTGCGGCGCGCGATGCAGTAACCTTTGTCGTTGAGTATATCCATCAGCGTCTCGTCCGTCAGCGGACGGCGCTTGTCTTCGTCGTCGATGCAGCTACGCAGGATGTTCTTGATCTCGTAACTCGAAACCTCCCCGCCCGATGCGGTCTGCATCGCCTCCGAAAAGAGCGATTTCAGGAGGATGATCCCGAACTGCGTCTGCACGTACTTGCTGTTCACCACGCGCGAAATGGTCGAAACGTCCAGTCCCGTGCGGTCGGCGATATCCTTGAGGATCATCGGGCGGAGCTTCGACTGGTCGCCCGTCTTGAAATACTCCTGCTGGAAATCCAGTATCTCCTGCATGGTGCGCATCAGCGTGTCGCGCCGCTGCTTGATCGCCGAGATGAACCACTTGGCCGAATCGATCTTGTTCTTGACGAACTGCACCGCCTCGCGGTTCTTCTCCTGCACGCGGCCGTCGGACGACACCATGTCGCGCATCATCTCCACGTAACGGCGGTTGATCCGCACGTCGGGAACATTGTAGGAGTTGAGCGACAGTTCGAAACGGCCGTCGTGATAGTCCAGGATGAAATCGGGCACCACGTAGGGCGCGGCGTCCGACCCGCCGTCGGAGTAGCCGTTGGCGGGCTTGGGCGAGAGGTGGCGGATCTCGGCGATGGCGTCGCGGAACTCGTCCTCGGTGACCTGCAACCGCGAGATCAGCTTCTCGTAGTGTTTTTTTGCGAATTCGTCGAAATAGGAGGTCAGGATCTTGCGCGCCAGCCGCCGCGAACGGGTCGTCATAGGCAGTTGCGAGAGTTGCAGCAGCAGACATTCGCGCAGGTTGCGCGCACCGATACCCGCGGGTTCGAGGTCGTGAATGACTTTCAGGATCGCTTCCAGCCGTTCGGGCGAGACCTCTTCGCCCAGCGTAAAGGCGATGTCGTCGGCCACCGATTCCAGATCGCGGCGCAGATAGCCGTCTTCGTCGATGCTTCCCACCAGATAGACCGCCAGCCGCATCTCCTCTTCCGAGAGGTTGCGGTAGCCGAGCTGTTCGATCAGGTACTCCTGCAACGAACGACCGCCCGACAGGGGAATCTGACGGGGCTTGTCGTCTTTCGAATAGTTGTTGGCCCGCATCTTGTAGGCCGGCGTGTCGTCTTCGCGCAGGTATTCGTCGACCGATATTTGCTGGGGTTCCTCCTCCTCGTTCTGCTGTTCGGCCTCTTCGAGCACGATGTTCTCCTCGATCTCCTGCTTGATGCGCTGTTCGAGCTGCACGGCAGGCAGTTCGAGCAATTTAATCATTTGGATCTGCTGCGGGGAGAGCTTCTGCTGAAGCGTCATCACCTGTTTCTGATGAATAGCCATGGGTCGATAAAATTAAAATCAATGCACACGAGGAAGGGAGCCGCCGCACACCCTCCGCACACCCCGTATACCCGATTTTCGGTCGGCGGGCCGCTGCGCCTAAAATTCGGCGTGCTGCGGGGTGCGGGGGAAAGGTATCACGTCGCGGATATTGCCCATGCCCGTAACGAAGAGGAGCAGTCGCTCGAAGCCGAGTCCGAAACCGGAGTGGGGAGCCGATCCCCAGCGGCGGGTGTCGAGGTACCACCACAACTCGCGTTCGTTCATGTTCAACTCCTTGATACGGGCACAAAGCTTGCCATAATCGGCTTCGCGTTCCGATCCGCCGATGATTTCGCCGATTTTGGGGAATAATACGTCCATTGCGCGTACCGTCCGCCCGTCGCCGTTCTGCTTCATGTAGAAGGCCTTGATCTCCTTGGGGTAGTTGACGAGGATCACCGGACGCTTGAAGTGCTCCTCCACCAGGTAGCGCTCGTGCTCCGATTGCAGGTCGCATCCCCAGTCGCACGGGAACTCGAACTTGCGGCCCGAAGCTTTCAGAATCTCGATGCCCTCGGTGTAGTCGAGCCGCTTGAAATCGTTGTGCAGCACGAATTCCAGCCGTTCGATCAGCTCCTTGTCCCACATCTTGCACATGAATTCCAGATCCTCGCGGCAGTTCTCCAACGCATAGCCGATCAGGTATTTGAGGAACTCCTCGGCCAACTCCATGTTGTCCTCCAACTCGTAGAAGGCCATCTCCGGCTCGATCATCCAGAACTCCGAGAGGTGGCGCGGCGTGTTGGAATTCTCGGCACGGAACGTGGGGCCGAAGGTGTAGATGCGCCCCAGCGACAACGCGCCCAGCTCGCCTTCGAGCTGTCCCGATACGGTCAGGTTACAGGGTTTGCCGAAAAAATCCTGCGAATAGTCGATCCGCCCGTCCTCGGTGCGGGGCGGATTGTTCAGATCGAGCGTCGTCACCTGGAACATGGCGCCCGCACCCTCGCAGTCGGAGGCCGTGATGAGCGGCGAGTTCCAGTAGTAGAAGCCGCTGTCGTTGAAGAACTTGTGGATGGCGAAGGCCATGGCGTGACGGATGCGCAGCACCGCGCCGAACGTATTGGTACGCGGACGCAGGTAGGCGATGTCGCGCAGGAATTCGAGCGAATGGCCCTTTTTCTGCAACGGATAGGTCGCAGGGTCGGCCGTGCCGTAAATCTCGATCGAAGAGGCCTGCACCTCGACGCCCTGGCCCTCGCCGGGCGACTTCACGAGCCGGCCGTCGACACGGATGCAGGCGCCCGTGGCGATCTGACGCATCGTCTCGTCGTCGAACTTCGCCAGCTCGACGACCACCTGAATGCTCGCCACGCACGAACCGTCGTTCAGGGCGATGAAGGCGACGTTCTTGTTGCCGCGCTTGGTACGCACCCACCCCTTGACGGTCACATCGCAATCGACCGCATCCGACTTGATCAATTCTACGATTCGTAGTGTTTTCATAACGTTCTATCTATTTTAGCATTTTGCAGAATTCCGGCGCAGACGACCGCACGGGCGGAAACGGAACGGCCCCGATTCCGCGGTCGATCCGCATCGTCTTCTCCCCGAGTTACAAAAGTACAAAAAAAACGCATACAATCGATCGTATCCGACGACGATTTATTACGACTCCGCACTGCCGCCGACACTTCATCCGCTATTTTCGCAATGCGACCGGACCGGCCTGCCGGCCTGCCAAAACCCGCAACTCCCGCTGCGACACTGCGGCGCCACGGCGCCGTGCGGGCCGAGCCTTCGCCTGCGGAGCCCCGCAGTACGCGTCCTCCGCAGATTTCGCCTTGCAAATACGAAAACCGCCGATCCTTACGACGAAAGCCTTTGCAGACTGTGCCCTTAGGACGATAAATCAGAATTTTCAATTGCAAGGCATCACTTTTGCGCTCGGCAAAAAGCAAATAAATTTGCATTGCCCTCGTTTATTCGTATCTTTGACTTCGTCTTAGATACTTCGCCTCAGCCATGCAAATAAAATAAATTTGCATGGCGCTCGGCTTAATCGTATCTTTGTCCTCGACCTCCGGCATGAAGAGGCGGCGGGCACTGCGGTACGATCGGACTCGCTCCGTTCTCGCCGGCCTGCGACATTGCGGCCGGTAATTTAAGAATATCGAGATGAAACGATTCATTACACTCTGGGCGGCTCTTTTCGCCCTTGCGGGCGCGGGAGCGCAAACCGCCGAGGTATTCCGTTCGGAATTCGTCCCCTTCGACACGCGCGACGACGCTGCGCTGCTGCGTCGGGGCAACATCGCCCATTACGAAACGTTCTCCCCGCAGATCGTCGTGCAGCAGGCCGACACCACCACGGTGGGACAGGTCGTCGAAGTACCGCTGCTGCTGACCGACCGCGACATCTACCTCCATTTGGAGAACGTCGGCTCGGCTTACACGCTCCTGGTCAACGATACCCGCGTAGCCGACGTCGAGGACGACCGCACGCCGCGCGAATTCCTCATCTCTCCCTACATCCGCCCCGGACGCAACGCCGTGATGCTCGACCTGCGCCCCTCGAAGACTCCGCAGTTGCAGGCCGACGCGCCGGCGCCGCGGCTGGCCTACGCCAACAGCTACCTCGTCTTCCAGCACCGGCTCCACATCGACGACTATTCGGTGGCGCTCGTTCCCGACTCGACGCGCAAATACGGCGTGCTGAAACTCGACATCGTGGTCGAGAACTCCTACAACGGCGAAGAGCCGATCACCGCCGGCTACGACATCTACGATCCGAAGGGCAAGTTGCTCGACTACGGTTCGCGCGAGATCATGGTGGAGGGCCGCTCGCGCGACACGGTGCACATCGAGCGGCTCATCTACCACGCCTACGCCAATCAGTGGGACGACAAGCGGCAGCCGCTCTATAAAGTGACGCTCTACACCAAGCGCAACAGCATGTTGTGGGAGTATATCCCCCTCTACGTCGGCTTCGGAGAGAGCGAATACCGCGACGGCCGCTTCTACCGTTTCGACAAGGAACTTTCGCTGCGGCCCCAACGCTACAACGCCGCAGCCGACGAGAAGACGACCGCCGCCGAGATGAAGGCGCTCAAAGCCCGGGGCATCAATACCCTGCTGCCCGATTATCCGCAGCCCTACTGGTTCTATACGCTGGCCGACCGCACGGGGTTCTACGTGGTCGACTGCGCGGCGATCTACGCCCCCGACGCGCGCGACGACCGCTCGGTAGGCGGCACTCCGTCGAACGACCCGCGTCTGACAGACGAGTATCTCGGCCGCGTGAAGGCGATGTACCACCGTTCGCGCAACCACACCTCGATCATCGGCTTCGCGCTGGGACGCGATTCGGGCAACGGATACAATATGTATAAGGCCTACCAGTGGCTCAAATCGGTCGAACCGTCGAAACCCGTCTTCTACGTCGGCGCCGACGGGGAGTGGAACAGCGACGCCATTCCGTTCCGAGTGCAATGAACATCGAACTGCTGGTCGTCGGAAAAACCGACTCGAAGGAGGTCGAAGCGCTCGTGGAACTCTACGCGCGCCGCGTGAACCGCTACTGCCGGTTCGCCGTCACGGCGCTGCCCGACGTGCGCAACACGCGCTCGCTCACGCAGAACCAGCAGCGCACGGCCGAGGGCGAAGCGATCCTGCGGCAGCTGGCCGCCGGCGACCATGTCGTCCTGCTCGACGAGCGCGGCGACGAGATGCGTTCGGTGGAGTTCGCATACTGGCTCCAAAAACGGATGCTGGGCGGCGTGCGGCGGCTCGTGCTGGTCATCGGCGGACCCTACGGCTTCTCGGATGCGGTCTACGCCCGCGCCGACGGCCGGCTGTCGCTTTCGCGCATGACCTTCTCGCACCAGATCGTGCGGGCGATCTTCGCCGAGCAGATCTACCGCGCCTTCGCGATCCTCAACCACGAACCCTATCACCACGAATAACCCATGCAGCCCCACCGTCCCGCCATCGCCGTCGTCACCCCCTCGATCCTCACGGGTCTGGGGCTGGAAAGCATCCTGCGCCGCATCATCCCGATGGCCGAGGTGGAGGTCTACGACCGTTTCGAGCGTTTCGCAGCCGACCGCCCCGACCGCTTTTTCCACTACTTCGTCGCCTCGCAGACCTTCGTCGAACACAACGCCTTCTTCCTCGAACGGCGGCACAAGAGCATCCTGCTGACCGACGGCGCGCCGCAGTCCACGCTGCGCGAACTGCATTGCCTCGACATCGCCCAGAGCGAGGAGGGGCTCGTGCGGCTACACCAGCACGCCCACCGCGAGGGCTATCCCGACGGGACGGCCGCCGCATATCCGGCCACGCACCCGACGCATCCCTCCGCACGACCTGCCTGCGACCCGCACGGCCGCACGATGGACGAGACGGTGCAGCCATCCCTCACGCAGCGCGAAATCGACGTATTGCGGCTCGTCGTGGCGGGGCTGCTCAACAAGCAGATCGCTCAACGGCTCGACGTCGCCCTGACGACGGTCATCTCCCACCGCCGCAACCTCGTCCGCAAGCTCGGCATCCGCTCCGTGGCCGGACTGACGATCTACGCCGTGACCAAAGGGTACGTCGACGCCGAGCAACTGGGAGAACAGTAAAAGGGCACGTCCGACCACCGCTATCGCCGGCATCCGAACGGCTCCGCGAGCTGCGCGAGCCGCAGCCTCCGCCGCCGGAGGCTCGTTATGGCTCCCCCTCCGCAGGTTGCGGCACGCCTCCACCTCCGCCGTCTTTTTCTTCTCCTTACAAATGAGGATTGCGGGAACGGAAATAATGTCGTTACTTTGCCGTGAAATTCAATGCGATGATTCCGACACCGTTCCGCCGCCGTTTCTGCGTATGCCTCCTGCTTTGCGTCGCCGCGCTATGCGCACACGCCGAGCCGCGTCGCACCGTGCGCACGCACGACGAAGCACCGGAGGCGATCGACACGGCCGTAGTGATGGACAACGTGCAGGTGACGGCGATCAAACAGGGACTTACGCTGCGCAACCGCCCCGTCGCGGCCTCGGTCGTGGGACGCGAGACGATCGAGCGGCGCGGCGTCACCGCCATCAAGGAGCTCTCGCAGCTCGTTCCCAATTTCTACATCCCCGACTACGGTTCGCGCATGACCTCGTCGGTCTACGTGCGCGGCTTGGGTGCACGCATCGACCAGCCGGTCATGGGCCTCAACGTGGACAACGTCCCCTACCTCTCGAAGGACGACTACGACTTCGACCTGGCGGACATCGAACGCATCGAGGTGCTGCGCGGCCCGCAGAGCACGCTCTACGGCCGCAACACCATGGGCGGCGTGATGAACATCTACACCCTCTCGCCGCTCGCCTGCCAGGGGACGCGGCTGGGTGCGGAGTATGCCTCGGGCAACACGCTGCGGCTGCGCGCCTCGACCTACCAACGCCCCTCGCCCCGCACGGGTGTCTCGCTGGCGGCGCGGTTCATGCACGGCGACGGCTTTTTCACCAACGAATACACGGGACGCACCTGCGACTGGGAGCGTTCGGGCGGGGCACGGATGCGGCTTCAATTCCGCCCCGACGAGCGGTGGAGCATCGACAACACCCTCGCGTTCGGGATGCTTCGGCAGGGAGGCTACCCCTATGCCTCGGCCGTGACGGGGCGCATCGCCTACAACGACCCCTGCGGCTACCGTCGCACGACGCTCAACGACGGCCTGACGATACGCTACGCCGCCGACGGGTGGGAGATCGCCTCGATCACCAGCTACCAGTACAGCGACGACCGCATGACGCTCGACCAGGATTTCCTGCCCGACTCTTATTTCACGCTCACGCAGGCCAAACAGGATCACGGGCTGACCGAGGACATCGTCGTCCGTTCGCGCGGCGAGGGGCGCTACGGCTGGCTGGTGGGCGCCTTCGGCTTCTACCGCCACCGCTCGATGCAGGCGCCCGTACTCTTCAAGGAGGACGGATTGGAGCGTCTGATCGCCGACAAGGCCGAGCAGTACACCGGCCTCCGGCCGCATTTCGCCTCCGACCGCATGGCGCTCGACAGCGATTTCCGCAACCCCGCGTGGGGGGCGGCGCTTTATCACGAGTCGCAGTTGCGGCTGGGACGCTTCGACCTCTCGGCGGGGTTGCGCATCGACTACGAGCGCACACGTTTGCACTATCTCAGTTCGACCGACATCGACTGCACGTTCGGCGACGGACGCATCACGCCCTTCACCGAACGGGGCACGCTGCACAAGTCGTTCGTGCAGCTGCTGCCCAAAGCAGCGGCCGTCTACCGCATCAACGACGGCAATTCGCTCTACGCATCGGTCGCCAAGGGTTACAAGGCGGGCGGATTCAACACCCAGATGTTCTCCGAAGTGTTGCAGAACAGCGTCATGGAACGCATGGGCGTCTACTGGGACCGTCACTACGACATCGACCGCGTGGTGGCCTACAAACCCGAAAAGAGCTGGAACTTCGAGGTCGGCAGCCACTTCGCGTTCGCAGACGGCCGCATCCGCGGCGAGGCGACGCTCTTCTACATCCTCTGCCGCGACCAGCAGCTCACCGTCTTTCCCGAAGGGCAGACCACCGGACGCATGATGACCAACGCCGGCCGCACCCGCAGCCGCGGCGGAGAGCTCTCGGTGCAGGCGCTCGTCGCACGCCGGCTCGACCTGCGGCTGAGCTACGGCTTCACCCACGCCACCTTCGCCGAATTCCGCAGCGGAAACGCCGACTACGCAGGCAAGCGGATTCCCTACGCACCGCGCCATACGGCGGCTGCCGTGGCGGAGTACACGGTTTCCGTCGGCCGCAGCTGGCTCGACGGAATCGTCCTGAGCGTCGACGGCCGGGGCGTCGGGCCGATCGAATGGAACGAAGCCAACTCGCTGCGGCAGAAATTCTATGCGCTGGCAGGCTGCGCGATCCGGTTCGAACAACGGCACGGCTCGCTGAGCCTCTGGTGCCGCAACCTCACGCAGACACGCTACGACGTCTTCTATTTCGAGTCGATCGGCAACGCCTTCCTGCAACGCGGCCGGCCGCGCGAATGGGGCGTCACACTGACAATCAATTTACAACATAACGAACGATGAAAAAATTTCTCCTTCTGGCCCTCGCGGCCTTCGCACTGGCCGCCTGCAACGACGACGACACCCCCGACGAGTTCGTAC
>OBAI01002033.1_pt1 | contig 13525 bp, 10 predicted proteins | sample 1517461 | NCBI WGS metagenome assembly OBAI01 (sample SAMN04571696, study PRJEB22368) | human gut metagenome | biome: human gut; material: stool | host: Homo sapiens | place: Luxembourg | collected 2012-06-29
CCTGTTAAATCCAAGCGCCACTACCAGAATAAGTACCATATATAATATAAATAGGGAACGCAGTGCGTTCCCTATCTGTTTATTACTTGTAACCTATAGGATGGTTATCCAGATACTTTCGTCTCGGTCGCGCGCCGCTGTCATGGCGTTGATGAGCCGCTGCAGCCAGATACGGGAGTTCACCACCATGCCCTCGAACTTGTTCTCTCCCACAAGGATGCAGCCTTGCGTATCATCAGGATAATTGCCTGCATGGATGCGGATGCCCTCGAAATTCGGCACGCCCACCAGCAATGGCAGCCAACGCTTGAATCTTGGAGAATACGATATGACCACAGGATAAGTACCCTCAGGAATGGCAGTATGGCCAGGTACCTTACGAGCCTTCACGCCGCTCTTGCGGCTATAGCGGGCATCAACTTCCTCAGGCTTTAGCTTGATGCCCAACAGATTGCGCCATGTAGGCTCCATGGTATCGCAGAGATATGTATCCTTGGACAACAGTTGGCTGTCAAAGGTATGAACCAATTTGCACTTGTCGTCTTTCTTCTTGCCGGGCAGCGAGTTACGATTTACACTACTATCGGTCAGCAGATAGAGTCTGCCGATGGTATAAGTTCCCTTTTTAGCTATACGCTTTAATACTATTTCCATTTTGTTTGAATGTTAAGTGTTAAACTATTTTACGTTGAAACCTCTCAGGTCGAGTCCGTCAGAACGGAATAATAGCTTCTTAAAACTGAATAACTGAATACTGAGTACCTTTCCGCCCTGCTCTCCGTCAGCTCCGTCGGCATTTGCTCCCTTCGGAGGAATTTTCTCGATATAATGGCGGTACACCCAGTTTCTCAGCATCTTCGCCGTACCCTTCTTGTCGAAGTCGTTCTGCAGACGCACCATTTCAGCCTGCGCATAAGTGAAGGTGTCAGGCAATTGCTGCAGCAGGTTGGCAGGTCCTCGCTTGCTCGATTTCTCTCCTACCTCATTAGCCTTGGCTATGCTGGCACCAAAGAAAATCATCTTGCACCACAGGTCGTAGCTCTCGCTCCATCTGATGAACTCTTCTATTTCGGGTTCCCATTTGCAGCCGTTTGCCACGTATAGCACGCAAGCCTTGAGAAAAGCAATTACGTTGCCACGGAAGGAAAGATTCTCGAACACCCTGTTTTGCGACATGCGCGAAAAGTCGGCGTTCTCATCCTTCAACTTTTCTGCCAGGGCGAAAGCCTCAGCACAGTCTATTCTACCCGATGCCTTGCACAGATTCTCTATGTACGGTCTGAGCGCCTCTCTGAAGGCATCGTCGTATTCGCCGTATACTGGCATTTCGGCACCGATTTCCCGCTCCGGGATGGTACAGAAGTTGATGCGGCTGATAGGTCCGTCGGTGAGCACCTTTGAGAAATATCGCTGCCCCAGCTGGACGGTGGTCGATGCATTCCAGTTGAACCGGATGGTGATGCGCTCGGTGATACTCGATGTGCCCACGCGGGTCTGACCGTATGAGTTCCCAGGATCAAAGGCAAGGCACATAATCTTGAACTGCTGGTTGCCCTGTCCCTTGAGGGCATCGAACTGGTCTATCTCGTTGAGCGTTGTATAGAGGAAATGTTCCTGAGCCTCAGCCGTGCGCATAACGAAGGCCGGGTTGGTCATATCGGCGTCAATCTCCTGTATGATGAGGTTTTCCGGACGCTTGCGCTTATCCTTGTTGGCACCCTTGCGTGTCACCTCTTCTTTCCATTCCTTCTCCTGTTGCAGGTTCTCACGGTCGCGATGTCTGATGTCCTCCATAATCATGTTGATAGGCATCTGCACACAGTTCTTGCCTGCGCCCGTACCCGCCAGCAGACAGCACATCAGGGTAGCCTCGTGCTCCACATTGTCGATATACTTGAAGGTGGTCTTGCAGAGGTGTGTGGCAAGTGGCGGGAAGATGGCGTGTGCCACGGCAGGCTTGTATACGTCCGGTGTCTTCGATAGCAGCAGCTCCACGAGTTTTGGAAGATGTTCGGGCATCGGAGGCGGAGCTAATTTATCATCTTCCGCATTGATATCCGTGCCGCCCTCGGAACTCTCGGCTTTTAACGCCACGGCATCCTTCTGGGAGGACTTCTCTGCTTGGGCATTGATGCGGATCACGGCTTGCGACATCGGCTTCGAACTGTCACCATATTTCGCATAGAAGTCGTGGATGAGCTGCTGGCAGTCACGTTCCTGCGAGAAGGCAGGCATCTTTTGTGCCACCACCGCCTTCAGTTCCTCTTCGGGCATCACTCTCGATGCGCCTGCACTCATGATTGCCAGGAGCGATGAGTGGCGGGAGCCTGGGGTGTTGATGTCTACGTCCTTCAGACCTGCTGCATTGCGGAAGAGGTCGAAGGCTGCGAGGTTCTTGCCGGTTGCCACAGTGCCAGCGTCCTGATGAGCTCCAGCAGGGCTGAGATGAGCAGCATGAGCAGCATTGCTATCACAAGGTTGGGCAGGCTGAATAGCAGAGCCAGCAGAAACAGCATGATGGCTGTCAGAGCCAGAAAGTCGATGGTCTTGAACATTTTGTTGAGTGTTGAATGTTGAGTGTTGAATGTTGAATGGTTGGGGCTGAGTGCCCTGTTGCTGTCTTCCGTCAATGGTGAGGCCACGAGTCAGGTAGGCTTGTCTGCGCTTCTTCAGCTCTTCTTGTGGCAGCACCTCGTACCAGTGGGGCGAGCGATAGATTTCCGACTCCTTGTCGGTGATGAAGAGCATGCGTTCTGGCGTGATACAGCTCTCGTCATAGGGCACGCCCAGCGCCTCGCAATAGGCTCGCTGCGTCTCCTCGATAGTCATGCCGACGGGCATGCGGATGTCGATGTGCAACTTCTTGCGGGCTGAGTACTCCAGGTGCAGCAGGGCTCCGTTCCAGATGGTGTCGCTGCAGTTCAGCTCCCGTGCCTTCTCTATCGCCTTGTCCACATATTCCTTGTCGTCCACATCGATGGTGGTCTGGAAGAGGAAGCTTTCGGGCACGGCATTTTTCTGCGAACGCCTGTTGTCTCGGAACTGGTAGTAGTGAGCGCAGCGGAAGGGCAGCTGCTTCTTCAGTTCATCGTTACCCCCACGAATGGCAGCTACCAGTTCTGCCATCCAGGGATAAGCGATAGTCTTGTCGTAGACCGAGAGTGGCTGGGAGCTTACGCTCCCTTTATTGCCATTCTTGTACGGATTATATGCTATAATATGTTCCATTTTTTTTGAATGTTGAATGATTCATTATTAATTACCCCTTGATATCTGCCTCCTTGAATCCGGCAATCAGTTCCTTGTGCTCTACCTTGAGGTAGCGCAGCATGTCCTGCTTGTCCAGGTCACGGCTGAAGGTATAGTTCACCTGCACCGTGCGCTTGGTGGTGCGCACCACGGCATGCTTGGTCTTGAAGATTTCCTCGAAAAGCTTCTCGCCCGTACGCTCGTAAGGCTTGAAGTCGAACTCATCGCCTCCCTTCTCGCCAGAGCATACCATTCTGCCCGGTATCACCTTAGGCTGTTCGCAGATAACCTCGGTATCGTTCCATGGCGCCTTGCGGAAGGCGATGGTACCGTTTTCCTCACTGATGATGGCTCCGTCCACCTTCTGGGCGTTGAGGAGCTGCTTCTTTGCTGCTTGTTTCATAATTGTAATCACTTGTTTAAAAGATGAATAATGTTAGTTGATTCGCGTATCGTTGATATACAGGCCGTCGGCAGCATATCGGATGTCCATCGGCTTTTTCAGAGGGTCATAACAGACTCTTTTCATCATGACACATTCATAACACCAACATCTGTCCTCGTCCTCCATCACAGGCTGGATAAAATCCTTGACCCACTTGTAAAACAACTTACGCTCAGGATCCTTCGAACAGCCTATCGTCATATCTCTCACCACCTGAGAGTCTACGAATGTCATACTTCTCCAAGCCAATTTACTATTTCGATTTACCTTGTCAGCATTGCCAAAGAATTCACCGAAAAACAAACGAGGTTTAAAATCCTTCGGAACCTTTTTGGTTTCCGCTTCCACGTATATTTCTACCACTTTTCCCTCCGTGTCGGCTAATACTGGGAACAATTTATCTCTGCCGATATCTGTGATGGCAACCAGGTCCTCGATGCAAAAGAACAGTCCTTCGTCGTTTTTTACCACTCTCAATCCGCCAAACTGCGGATGATAAAACACATAAGCGTTTCCTTCCATATTTATATATAATGTTTATGAGTTGGACTGCGAGATATTCGCCAAATTTCAGTTTCAGGAACGGTACCGGATTCCTATAAACAAAAAACGCCCGCAACCAGACTTTACTTGCCTGATTACGGGTGCAAAGATAAGGGTTATTTTTGTAGCCTCCAAGATAATAACCATTGGGTTATTTTATGGGTTATAAGGTTATTTTTCGGGTTAAAACTTAGCGCTAATTTCTTACTTTTTTTCCTGTTCCAGCAGTTTTTTAAGCCTAACAACTACAGTCACCATCTTGTCATAAGGACGTTTTGTTTCACTCTTCATTGGCTGAAATTCCCATTTGTCGAATGGTTGAAAATAGCAGTGTGTAGTCATTGGCTTTAGGGTTTTAGACGTGAAATCTATTCTGAGGTGCTTAGGGTGAATGCGATGAATCCAATTATCAAACCCCTGATAGTCATTATCACCTATCAAATGCATATCAGCAGCCACCCTAAACACGGCTATCCAATGAGACTTACTCTCAAAGATATAGCGACCATTATTATCTATTTCCAACATAAGAAGGTCTATGGCATGAGCAAACAGATCGTCGGTCACTTTCTTTGTATCTAGAAGTTTCGCCTGTTTGAATTTCCTGTATTCATCAAGTGAATATAGATGTTCATCTACTCTTGACAATTCTTCTTCTATGATATGCTCATCCATACGATTAAAATGCTCTAAGAGCGTTCTAATCGCCAAAACACTATCATAATCATTCACATTCATTACCTCATCTATCAACTTATGTAGATGATATTGTATATCATGCTTCTGTTCTTCTACTGCTTCTGGAGAACGTTGGGGTGCTTCACACACCATGATGCCATCATAATCATCAACAAAATTCTCAGTCATATATATATAACTTTCAAAATGGCATTCTTTTTTTCCAGATAAAGGAGGTGGGCAGGCATATACAGAACCTGCTTCGGCTAGTAGATTCTCCAGTCTTGCTATAAGTTGTTTTACGAATTTTTCATCTCTTATTTCATTTTTACGATTCTTCATTATACTACGGATTATCAAGCAACACGCAAACCCCTCCCAGCGAGAGCGTAGTATTCTGCTGGGCGGAGCTTGCGTTCTGTTTGTTTTGTTATTTATTGTTAGTTGTATATCAGTTTAAAATTCTCCTCCTGCTATCTCGAAGAACTTGCCGAAGAAGCCCTTGATTCTACCAAGTACTTTTTGCAGCTTGCCCTCTCGGTTGGCGTTCGGATCGAATGGATTGATAGGTGGCATGATGGCGTTCAATTCCAAACCACCCTCTGGCACGTAACCTCGCTCCCAGGCAGTCTCGATGAACTCCTTGGCGGGACCTTTCTTCAGGTGTTCCTCGCTCACGATGCGATCAAACTCATTGCGCTTCTCTGCATCCACGTATTCCTTCCACTTGTCGGTAACCTCGCTATCCGGTGTCAGACTCTCGATGAATCGGTTGATAAGATCTTTCTTGTCTCGCAAGTCTGGGCTGGAGTCGATTGCCTTGTTGATTTGGATAGTCAGTTCGGCGATGTCGGCACGGTCGCCCTGCATCTGCTGCACAAGGAAGAGGATGTAGTCGATGTTCACCTCTACTTGCTTCACCAGTTCCATCTCAAACTCGATGTCGTCGTTGATGTTGGTCTTGTCGCCGCTCTCTGCGTTCTCCTTCGCCCAGTCTCTCAGCGAGAGATAGATGCTCGTATAGTCCTGCAGGTTTCGCTCACTGAGGGGGTCTTGCCCGGCAAACTGGTCGTAGCTGGTAAGCAGGTTTCTTATCTTCAGGATGCCGCCGTAGAGCTTGATGAATTGCTTCTTGTCTGCATCTGTGAGCGGCATCTCGCCTGGCTGTGCCAACTCTCTCAGCTCTTCGAGATATTCGGTATAGCCTTTCACGTGTTCCTGTCTCTCCTCGCCGTTCTCGTCTTCCGTCACCTCATCGTAGCCATCGAAGTAGTCTTCGAATGGGCGCAGGATGCTCACGCCCTTGGCGGTAGGGTCGCCGAAGAGGGCAAGGCACTTGTTGGTGGCATCCTCCAGGTTGCGGAAGCATACGATGTTGCCGTAGGTCTTTACCGAGTTCAGGATGCGGTTGGTGCGGCTGTAGGCTTGCAGCAATCCGTGGTAGCGTAGGTTCTTATCCACCCACAACGTGTTGAGCGTGGTGGCGTCGAATCCTGTCAGGAACATGTTGACCACTATCAGCAGATCTATCTCTCGGTTTTTCATGCGCTGCGAAACGTCCTTGTAATAGTTAGGGAACTTTTCCGAAGAGGTATCGTAGGCGGTGTTGAACATCAGGTTGTAGTCCTTGATGGCTGCCTCCAAGAAGTCTCGGCTGCTCTGGTCGAGTCCGTCGGTGGAGTCGTTGTCCTCGTCTTCCTCGCCGTCGGCTACTTCCTCGTTGGGTGCATAGCTGAAGATGGTGGCTATCTTGAGCTGCTTGTTCTCGGGCTGCTCTGCCTGTAGCTCTTTCAGTTTGTTGTAGTAGAGCTTGGCAAAGTCGATGCTCTGCACGGCGAAGATGCTGTTGAATCCGCTAAGTCGTGTCTTCTGTCGCTCTTCCTCCACCTTTTTCTTCTTGTCGGTCACCACTTCCTCTATGTTGATGAGCTTGCTGAAGGTATAGCTGCTGGCTCGCTTGGTCTGCTGGTCGAAGTGGTCCAAGATGTATTGTGCCACGTTGGTGATACGGCGGTCGTCCTTCAGCGCCTCCTCTTCTTCGATACCCCAAACTTGGTCGTCCTTCACGTTCTCCTTCTCCTTCATGGTGGAGATGTATGCCACACGGAATTTCAGCACGTTGTGGTCTCTGATGGCATCCACGATGGTGTAGGCGTGCAGACGCTTGCCAAACACGTCTTCGGTGGTTTTCAGCGTACCCTTGCTCGAAGCGGAGATGTTCTCCACGAAGATTGGCGTGCCGGTGAAGCCGAAGAGGTAGTATTTCTTGAATCGCTTGGTGATGGCGGTGTGCATGTCGCCAAACTGCGAGCGGTGGCACTCATCGAATATCATGACCACCTCCTTGCGGTAGATGTCGTGGTCGGGGTTCTTCTTGATGAAGTTGGCGAGCTTCTGTATGGTGGTGATGATGATGCGGCTCTTGCTGTTGTTCAGTTGCTTTTCCAGTTCCTTGGTCGAGGTGTTGCCGTTGGCAGCGCCCTTCTGGAATCGGTCGTACTCCTTCATCGTCTGGTAGTCGAGGTCTTTTCTATCCACCACAAATAATACCTTTTCTATGTAAGGCAGTTTGGAGGCGAGCTGTGCCGCCTTGAAGGAGGTGAGGGTCTTGCCCGAGCCTGTGGTGTGCCAGATGTAGCCGCCAGCGTCTCTTGTGCCGTAGAGCTTGGCGTTGTGAGCTATCTCTATCTGGTTGAGCAGTTTTTCGGTGGCTGCTATCTGGTATGGGCGCATCACCATCAGAATCTTTTGGTCGGTGAAGACGCAAAACTTGGTGAGGATGTTAAGCAGGGAGTGGCGGGTAAGGAAGGTAGCTGTGAAGTCCTCCAAGTCGCCGAGCACCTTATTCTTGGCATCTGCCCAGTAGCTGGTAAACTCAAACGAGTTGCAGGTCTTCTGCCGTGGCTTCTTGCCCTGCTTGGCTTGTTCCCGAATATGGCTGTCACGGGTAGTGTTGCTATAGTACTTGGTCTCCGTGCCGTTGCTGATGACGAAGATTTGCACGTACTCATAGAGCGAGCACCCTGCCCAGAACGATTCCCTGCCGTAGCGGTTTATCTGGTTGAAGGCTTCCTTCAGGCTCACGCCTCGGCGTTTCAGTTCGATGTGAACCAGAGGTAGACCGTTTACGAGGATGGTCACGTCGTAGCGGTTGGGGCGCTTGCCGTCATTTACCTCGTATTGGTTGATCACCTGGGTGGAGTTGTGGTGAGGGTCTTGCTGGTCGATGAGGTAGATGTTTTTCTGCGTACCATCGTCGAGGGTGAAAGCCTTGATGTTGTCACGCTGTATGGTCTCTGCCTTGTCAACAATACCCTTACCCTCGTTGGCGATTTCCGCCTTGAAGAAACGCTCCCACTCATTGTCGGAAAAATGGAAGCCGTTGAGTTTTTCCAACTGGAGGCGAAGGTTCTGTATCAGCTCGTCCTCGTGGTGGATATGGGCATACTCGTAGCCCTGTCGCTGTAGCTGGGCAATCATCCCCTGCTCCAGCTCCGCCTCGCTTTGGTAAGCCTCGGCACGAGGGGTGGTACGCTCGTATTGGGCTACCACCGTGCTCTGGGGGTTCTCTGAAACAATGTCGTTTGCTTGCATAAGTTTTGTACTTAGGGGGATTAAAACAAAGGTGTTCGATGATTTTCGAATGCGAAATAAGCCCCAAGAGTCATATTGATAAATTCCACAGGGTTATCCAATATCTTGACTAATTGTAGTTGTGGTTGTGTTCCATTCATACCTATTACCCTATTTAATGATACCGAATTGTTTGTTACGGACAACATCATAGAAGGCATATCTGCCTCTGATATATTCAGGCCAGAAATTCGAGAAAACTCTTTTGCAAAATAACCGAATTGCCCCTCAAATCTCAAATAAAGCGTAAATCTATTAGTTGACGTATCATATACATACGGAGTCAAAATGTGTAAACCCATTTTAAAAATGCCACTAGTCATCCCCCATGCTTTTGTTACTGGGTCATGCTCAGAATTCACCTGCATGCGATACCAATGAAAGCATACTTTTTTAAATTGTTTTTCTGGTTCTCTATCAACATCAAAATTAATTGAATCCTGACCAAACTCACAAGATACTCCAGAATAATTGATATAATAATCTGATTCTCTTGCTTTATACAAGTAACGGAGCTTAAAGCTTTTGTCACGCTTGTATAGTGAAATCTTCACGTTCGCTGTATAATCACGTGGAAAATTATATTGTAATCTAAACGTTGCAGAATTAAGTAATGTATCCATTGTTTTCTATTTTTTAAAAATTATTATATTTCATCCCAAGTAAATGTTGGAGGGGATTTGTAATCCCCACTACTATGCTGCTCCCTTGCGCTTGAAGGTAAGCAGCTTGTCTCTGTAGTGCTCGTACTGCTTGCGGCGTGCTGCGATTTCGGCAGGGAGACCAGACTGGAGGGAAGTGGTCAGGGACTCGAAGCGGTCGAGGATATTTGCTATTCGCTCTTGCTCTTGGAGGGAAGGAACTGGAATTTTCAATGCTCCCAACACTTTCATCGGAACACTTTTCACCGTTCCACCTAAAGCTTTCTTCATATATGACTTTCTTATCGATGTTTCTTTCAATATATAAGCAAGATATTTAGAAAGCACTACCTCTGCTTTAGGTTTGAGGGCATATAATCCTTCCTTTATATTCCAATCCTTAGGGGTTTTATCTATAACCACAATTTGACCAATTGTTCCTGTCCCTGAAAAAATCAAATCACCAGCTTCTAAATTTGAACGATTGTTGCACAAAAGTAGTGCTTCATCATTGATTTTATCGGTATCAGCATTGTAAATGATTTTTCCATTCTTCATTTCTTTTATGGTCACATAGTAATTATGAGCATCAGAAGTATTCAACTTAAAGAACTTTCGAGGATTTAAGCCTGTGTTTATAGACCATAACACTTCACTCATTTTCTTCCACTCTACTTCTTGCCCCCCCACATTCTCGAACGAGAGCAGCTTGTCACGATAGTACTCGTATTGTCGCTTGCGACAATCTAACTCCGCTTCTAGCTCCGCTTCTAGCGAAGTGAACTTGTCGAGGATGCGGACTATCTCGGTTTGCACCTCGATAGGAGGAAGAGGGATTTCTATTTGCGAATACTTGGAGATCCATTGGCGAGAGTGCTCTAAGGTTTGATATTTGATACATTTCATAGCATAATATACAAACCTAAATGAGACTTCCCTTTCACTCGAAACTCGTAACATTTTCATGGCAGAACTTTTCACTTTAAAGTTAAAATCTACCCAATGAAAGGAGGTTGTGAAATCATCGAAAATGATAACAGGATTTTCCTTAGAAGCCTCAAATATCCCATTTGTTTCGTCAGTATAACCAAGAATAAAAGTTTGCCCTGCTGTCAAAACAGGCATGCCTTCATTCTGATAATCCTTACATTTTACAATGTATTTCGTTGGTTGTTCATAGTCAAGAACATCCCCCAACTTCACGAATTCCACTCCATCTGGGCAAAGCTCCTGTATTAAAGTTTCAAGATTCTTCATGCTGCACCTCCTTCCAACTGCATTACAATCTCATCAATATCTTTTCTCAGCTGCTCCTCTCTTGCCACAATCTCAGAGATACGAGTATTTAACTCCGTAATGTCGATTTTCTCACGAGTATCCTCCTGCTCCACGTATGTAGAAACAGAAAGGTTGTAATCCTCCTCGGCAATATCGGCAGTGGTAACCACATGAGAGAAGTGAGCAATCTCCTCCTTGGTCATGTAGGTATTGTATATTTTTTTAAGATTATCCAAAGAAAGTCTATTCTTATTTCCCTCATGGATAAACTCATTGCTTGCATCTATGAAGCAAACCTTATTGTCAGCTTTATTCTTCTTCAAAACAATGATGCAAGTGGCAATAGATACGCTAAAGAATAGATTGGCAGGAAGCTGAATAACAGTATCCACGAAGTTGTTGCTTACCAAGTACTTGCGTATCTTTTGCTCCGCACCGCTACGATACAACACGCCAGGGAACTCTACGATGGCAGCCGTGCCTTCGGCACTCAACCAACTGAGCATATGCATGGTGAAGGCAAAGTCTGCCTTGCTTCTTGGGGCGAGCACGCCAGCAGGAGAAAAACGAGGGTCGTTGATGAGCGTGGCATCGCTATCACCATCCCAAGGCACGGAATATGGCGGGTTGGACACGATGGCATCGAATGGCTCGTCGCATTCGTGCAGCGGATTCTTCAAGGTATCGCCGTTCTGAATGTCAAAATGGTCGTAGTTCACATTGTGCAAGAACATGTTCATACGACAGAGGTTGTAGGTTTTCATGTTAATTTCCTGACCATAGAAACCATCCTTTACGTTCTTGGCACCCACCACACGGATAAAGTTCAAGAGCAAAGAGCCTGAGCCACAGGCAGGGTCATACACCTTGTTGACACTCTGGCGTCCTCCCGCAGCTATCATCGCCAAGAGATAGCTTACATCGCCAGGGGTATAGAACTCGCCTCCCTTGGTACCCGAATTGAGGGCGTACATCTTGATGAGGTGCTCGTAGCAAAGACCGAACACGTCGATGCCGCTCTCGATATACTTGTCGAAGTTGAGGTCTCGGATGCTCTCCAAGAGCGTAGTAAGCAACTCGTTGCGCTCGGCAACGGTAGCACCCAGACCTTGGTCGTTGGTATTGAAGTTGTTAAAGAGTCCTTTCACGTCGTTCTCGCTCGGTTTTCCTACGGCACTGTTTTCGATGGCACGGAAGTTATTACTCAGCGTAGTGTTCAGCTCCGTGTTATTCTTGGCTGCGTTCGCCACATTGATGAAGAGCTGTGAAGGGAGGATAAAGAAGCCTTTAGCATTGATGATTTGCTCTCGTGCGTTCTCCGCCATCTCATCGGTCATGTGGGCATAGTCGGCATTCTCCACGCCAGCATCACGCATCAGCTGGTTGCAATAGTCGGTAATGTTCTCGGAAATGAATCGGTAGAAGAGACCGCCCAGGGTATAGTCCATAAACTGCACAGGGTTCACCTTGCCTCCATGCACCAGATTGGTAGCCATCTTCCAAATCATGTTGCTAAACTCGGTCTTCAACTCCTCTGTACGAGGGTTGATATTGATATTTTCTGCCATAAAATCTTAGTAAATAAAGTAATTCTGATTCTTTTGTATCTAGGTTTACACTCACATTATTTTCCGTTTGGAGAGAAGCTGAGTGTAAACACATTTTCCCCAGACATATCCTCCAAGGTTATCACCCACTCTATCTCCCCATTCTCTGGGTTGACATCGATGGCATACGCCGTGCCTTCCTTCTGTCCCTCGAAGCGCACGTCGAAGCGCCAGAGACCGTTCTTCAAAATCTGGTCTCTGGTAATCTTGATGGTTGAAATCTTGGAAATATCTATGTCGAGGCGCTTGCCTATCTCCTGATAGCTAAGCACCCATCGGGTCTTACCTTTAGAAATGTATTCATAGGCTATGCCATCCTTGGTGAAGCCGATACCCTCAGAATTGGTAATGGCATAATAACTGGGAGCCTCGCTGTCGGCAGGTGGGCTGACAACCGGGTCGGCGATATCGGAGCTTACATCATCCTTGCTGCAACTGGCAAGGGCAAGCGTAAAAAATGCGGCTACAAGAGCCAGCTTCCCCAATATGGGGGGGGTAAATCTACTGATAATCATAATGTTATCGTTTTATTATCACTTATGTGGCAATATACCACACCACAAAGTTACGATTTCTTTTGGAAACTGCCAAGGATTTCGGGAGAAAGTTTCGAAAAAAGTTATTTTTGGATGCAACCCAGTCGCCATGTAAGGGCGCCTTGGCGATTGCCATTATAACCAGGGCTTAGAATGCCTAAAGTGTACTCAGTACTCAGTACTCAGTTTTTTTCGCGATAGTTACCTTTCCTATGGTTACATATTGTAAGTAATTATTTTATATTATATATTATTATATATATATAATAATATATAATATACTATATATACAGAGAATAGTAACAACAGCGAAAAAAACTGAGTACTGAGTACTGAGTACGTTTCCCGTAATCGGGTATTACTTCGTAATGTGCTGATTTATATAGCAAAACATAGTTTCTATGCCGCAAAAGCATAGAGATGCACCGCATAAACATAGAGTTCGTATTTAGAACTAACTTTCAAATCGTAAGTTTGCTGAAAATCGCTCCTTATCACATGCCTAAATTTGGTAGGTACCGGATTTATTCGTATCTTTGCACCAGCAATCGAAGGAAATGCCTTAGGTGCCTGAAGGCGGTCTTCTATTAAGACCAACACGGGGTTATAAAAGATGGCAGGCGCCGGTCATCAATGAAGACCCCGAAAACGGCAGGAACGGGGCGTTCTGGGGAGTTGCAAAACAAAGGACTCTAAACATACTACAAACGACTATGATTAATTACAGCATCGTAATGCGTAGCGTGAACGCAAATCTTCTGGAAATCAACCAGGCTAAGTCACGCATCAACCAGGCTAAGAAGGAGGGTAAGACCCCTGACCCAAAGGACCTGGAACTCGTGAAGACTGAGAAGCAGAACGCTTTCGCCATCTCACAGTACACCGACATCATGACCATCGAGAAGTTTGCCAAGC
>OBAI01002039.1_pt1 | contig 13491 bp, 18 predicted proteins | sample 1517461 | NCBI WGS metagenome assembly OBAI01 (sample SAMN04571696, study PRJEB22368) | human gut metagenome | biome: human gut; material: stool | host: Homo sapiens | place: Luxembourg | collected 2012-06-29
AATACATGGGGGCTACTCGCCCCCAAACCCCTCGGTGTTTTCAGGTATAGATTATAAAGCCTGAAACCCCTCAAATTTTTGCACTTCTATTGAGAACTTGCCATGTGTACGGATGCATACATCATTGCCGTATATTCTCCCCAAAATCTGATGCCAATCCATTTACGCTCACTCCATCAACCTGTTTGAACTCACATTGATTTCTATGCCCCTGAACTGACCTCAAAAAGAAAAAATTCTGGATTTCCTGAACACAAGCCTTTTTTCCAAACTTGTTCTTCCACAGAAAATCGAACTTTTTTTTATGACATTCCGGCATAACCTTCACACCATAGCCTTTTTCGTGCCCCCCATTTGGCTGCTCACAGATCAGAAAGCCAAGTAATGAAGCTGGAATCTTGCTTGGAATACCCTATTCCGACGGAATTGCGGAAGGCTGCCAAGAAAGATTCCGGCTTCATAGCTCGCATGGAGCGGTACTTGGTATCTGGCGGAGCGGCCTTACCTTTGCACGGAAAAAGCGTATCGGTGAAGGCATGCCACCAGGATATAAAGAGGGTGAGGTTCTCCATGTGGAAGAACAATTACATGATAGAAAAATCACATCACGCTGAGAGCTGCTTCAGTACCAATATCTTGGTGGGCTTGCTGCCATCAAATTCGTAAATCTCCATTTCTCCCTCCTTGTAACCGACGAAATGCAGTTTTTGAACCCCTTCTCCTTCATCACAGGCAAATAACTCAATCTTCTTAAATCGGCAAGCTAGCAGAATGCATCCCCATCTGTTGGCTATACCTTCCTTTCCCTTGCTTTGTATGATGGCCAGCCCACCCAGTTGCTGCCTGATACCGAAAGAACAAGTCTTTCTTAGATAGAACTCGTCTTCTCGTTCCCCTATAATCCTGAAGCCTAATGCCTTCCAGAACTCCAAGCTTTCAGGGTTGGCAGCTAACTCGTAATGAGTCTCTTCTTGATGTGTGATAATCCTTGTCATGAGCGTCTATAATTAGTTGTGAATCAAACATATTATCAGAATATTTTCTGATGAGTCCTATCTTTCTTTTCTGACCTTTGGGAACATAGAGGAGCTTGTTCCTGAAAACAAGAACCTGAATGTCACAAAGATTGGCACCATGCTTCTTCATGATCTTGCCCAGGGTGATACTGTTTATCCAATGGCTCTTTCTATTATCCATCGCTTCCAGTACTTCCTTTTCAAACTTTTCCATGTCCTTTTTCTCCCATAAATGAAGCAACCATTTCAAACTGATACCCCTTACCATGTCAAACAGTACGCATCCATAGCCATGAATCTTGCAATATTCCATCAGGGCATGCCATTTGCGTTGTACAGTTTGTGTAGAGAAAAGATGGTAAGGTACCAGCATCACCATCACCACACTTCCATCCTCCAAGACCATCATATAGTCGGGGGTGAATGTAAGCGTAAATTCCTCCTCATATACAATCTCCTCGGGATATTCCACAAACTGCTCAATCCAGCTGCTCTTCTCTGCCATCTTCAAAAACAGTTCCTGCTGCCTATTGTAGAATGGCACCTTTCTATCGAGCTTTTGGGATTCAAATAGCCCGAACTTCATCCTATCTATTCCATCTTCCATGCGTGGATATAGATAGGAAATATCATACGCCCATACAGAACGCAGACTTCTTCTTTTCTCCCCTGTAAGATGTATGCATTTCCCCGGGAAGATGACCGACTCATACATTCTGAGTATGAGATCAGCCGGCTTGCTGTTTGCTCTATTCATATACTCCTTATTATTTTATATACTCCGATTTTCGTCTGCAAATATAGACAGAATAGTTGAAGCCACCAAATCTCATTAAGAGCTGTTAACAGGTACATTTATTGGTAACAGTAAGAAAGAAAAAGATAAAGAAAATATATAAAAGAAAGAGAAAAAGAAAGAAAAAATTCTGTTTATTTGACATATTTGCGTTATTTAACTGTTGATTTGTAAAAAAGCCAGTCATACCCCTAAAAAGGGCAAATTAATCAAAAAAATAATTCAAAGGAGATACGGCATTCATATATTTTTCTTATCTTTGTCCCATAATCGTAGCAAACACTTAACGATGAAAATGAAGAAATTATCATTCTTGTTGTTTCTGACCCTTCAGATGGGGATGGCTCAGGCTCAGGAAAAGCTTGTGGCACTCAGCTTTGACGATGGTCCGACCACAACCCTACAGTTCATATGCTTGATGTGCTCAAGAAACATCAGGTAAAGGCATCCTTCTTCGTGATAGGAAAAAACATCACCCAGGAGAGTGCCAAGGTCATGATTCGTGCTCAAAAGGAAGGTCATGATATCGAGAATCACAGTCTTACACATAGCCCCATGTCACAACTCTCTGCTGATTCCATCCGTTATGAAGTGAAGACTACTTCTTCTCTCGTTAAGAAATATGTCGGTAAATCGCCAGTCTTTTTCCGTCCACCCTATATCAATGTCAACCAAACCATGTATGACAACATCTGTCTAGGGTTTATCTGTGGCGAAGGATGTGAGGACTGGATATCTTAAGTTGCAGCTGATGAACGAGTAAGGCGAATGAACCAAAGTGCAAAGGACGGACTCATCTTCCTGCTCCATGACTTTGAGGGAAATGAAGCAACCGTGGAAGCAGTGGATTTAATCATCCCTATACTGAAGCTGAGAGGCTACCGATTCGTCACGGTGAGAGAACTCTTCAAGAAGAAGGGCATCAAATCTCAGAAGAATCTGATATATACTGACGTGGTCCATCCTTCCCACCTCATCAAATAGGAAGATAAGTATAACGTATTCAATTAAATACAGATATATGAAGAATTTCAATTTTTATGCACCCACTCAGGTGGTGTTCGGTCGTAACACAGAAACACAGGTAGCAGAACTCGTCAAGATATACGAAATGGCTAGATAATAACCTCAAAGACTCAAAACAAAAGATAATAGAGTTCAATATGAATGCCATAATTGAATGAAAAATCCGAAACAGATAGCTGCCAATATTTCTGTTTCGGATTATCTTTTTCAAATTCTCCTTTATCTTCTTATTCTTTCAGAACCTGTTCTATCTTGCGTATCCAGCGCTCGTCGATTTCCACCTTCTCTGCATAAGACTTGAAGTTCATCACCACAGCTTCCACTTCTTCAATGATATGAGAAGCATTTCTGATATCCTGTCTTTGTGCAAAGAGCAGCAAATCCTGCTTCGTTATATTCTTTCGCTTTCCAAGAACTGTAAGTTCATGGTAACGGTAGAAATGTGAATCTGGATCAGCAGAAAACACAATGTCGTAAGCTGGTGATATATGCCATTCTCCGTTGGGATACATCATAAATGAGAAGTTCTTGGTATGGTCATCAACATTCTCTGCAAGAACATTAAACACCATTCTCCTATATTGCTGACTCTGCTCTTCTGCAGACAAATTCAGTTTTCTACCCACCACAAACAAATCTTCGTAAGTATCAGCCAAGGAACTCATGGCAGCTAAAGTCTGAGTATATATTTTTCTGCCCTCTATCCTATCGAAGCGCTGTGTCAGGAAATTCTGGGTTCCTTCAATCTCTACCAAACGAGAAGGCATCATGTTGATACCGGCATCCTTGGCCATCAGATAATAAGCCATTTCTACCCTGGTAAAAGGAAGTTCATTCTTCCTGCTTGTATCAAACTTCAATATATAATGTTTAAAGTTGGCTGGCAAATCGGCTTGACCAGAACGAATAATACCCGTAGTTTCATCCATGCCAATAATCGCCTTAGGACGCTGACCACCAGCGGAAGTTCCCACCTTGTACAGATCTTCCATGATAAGGCTGTTGCTCATATCAATGCTTACATCCTGCCTGTCCAGAAATATCTTATTGGCAAGTTCATAAAGCGAAGCCAATTCTATATTTACAGATGCATCCTCCTGGATATGAGCAGGCTGAAATTCCAAGGCACCCATTGCTCTCTTACCGATGAAAGACAGTCTATCCACTGCATTTACCATTTTTGATTGCAGATGATTGGCTTCCATCCATTTCTGGAAGACCACATTTCCCCAATGGTCAGGCAAAGAATCTGCTATGAACTCAGGCAAACCTGCATAAAGTTTTTCTCTGTTTCCTGACATAGGGAAAGTTTTTTGAACATAAACAGAATCCAACGGTGCTACCAATGGAGCAATATTCCATCCATACTGCATAAAATCCTGTTCGAATTGAAAGACAGAGCAGCTCCGCTTGTCATCCCAAGACAACAAGCCCACATTCTTATCCCACAAATTCACCTGCACAACATTATCTTTCATGCCTTACCCTTTCCTTCTTTTCATTCATTTTCTTCACTTGGCTAGGCAGCATTGGCAGTGGCGGCAAGAGTTTCTCTGCTTCCTGCAGGAATCCAATGCTCCTCAACAGAGAAAGAATAGTGCCAAAGCCTATGTTCTTAGCTTCGCCTTTTTCAAACTGGCTAATGGTGAAAATGCTCACACCAGCCTTTACAGCCACCTCTTTCTGAGTGAGATTGCTGAACAGACGATATTGCTTGAATCGTCCTCCCAATTCTGATATAATCTCAGAATTAGACTTTGCCTCTATACCATATTCCGTAATCATGATGCAAATATAGTTATTTCTTTATTTATCGCCAAATATCGGGTTAAATATTTAAATATCTTTAGTTATTAGAAAGAAATAATAAAGAGATAAAGGAGTAAAAATAGGCAAAATTTAAGTTTTAAAAATTATTAGGAAAAGAAGTGGCGATAGTTACATAAAAAGTCGTACCTTTGCATTCCATAAAACATGTAACATAAAACATGAAATAGATGTTAAACGTTATGGAACAGCTGAATAACCCATTTGTTATCTACGGATATAAGGGAGCAGAATACTTCTGCGACCGCAAGAAAGAGACAGAAGTCATCATGAAGGCTTTGCAGAGCATGTGTATCACGGCATCAGCTCTGCCGATGGTACTCAAATGAATTGAGCAGTCCATCGCATACCCCTTATTTGGAATTCCCAACGTATATTCTCGAAACATCGGTTCAAATTTCTTGATGGTCAGATAACCATTCTGATAAAGCAAAGGCAAGGCATCCGTCATTTCCTCAGTAGATAGGTCGAAGGAACTCAATACCGCCTACTGCCCTTCCAGAGAAGCCAAAAGAATCTCTTCATAACTAAGCTCAATGGATTAAAAAGCAATATGAGCACATACCTCAGAGAAAAAGAAAGGAGCAATGCTATGCACCGCTCCTCTATTATTTATTATTCGAGAGCCTTGACATATCAGATATTGATGATATAGCAGACATAAAATTGTGCATTTTCCTTGCAAAATCAGCACCATTGGATTCTGTGACAATTTCTCCTTCTGGTGTTATCTTTATGCCAAAGTTATTGGCAACCTTTTGCATGTAATCTTTACGCTTTTGTGAACGTAACACATCTACTCCTGAGAGAAATAATTTTTCAATGGTCTCACCATCATCCGAAAGTAAAATTTTTGTCTCGGATTCTTTCTTGACAAAAATTTCTATATTGTCATTTAATACCCCCACAAAAGGTGTAGATACAGAAAACCATCCTGTACCTTTATCCTCTCTAATAGCTGTGTTATCTTTCTGCCATTGGTAGTATTCTGCTATTCTATTATCTATCCATCCCATACATTAATTCACTTTCAAATGTTAGCTTTGTCTGTAAATTTCTCACATCGCTAATAGTTCAAGGAAATGATAATCCTTCCTTAATCTTCCTTCACGATAGGATACAATTCTATGAATTCGCCATTATGGGACTGTCCATCATTGATGAGCTTTGCAAACTTCTCGCCTACTGTATCAATTGTATGGAAACCAGGCAAAGCCATGTTGCCATTCAAATCAGTGGTAGTTGGACCAGGGTGTACGCTGAAAATCTCAACAGGTATGTTGTTCTGCTCAAACTCCATTGCCATCACACCCATCATGGCATTCTGGGCAGCCTTGCTTGCCACGTAAGCCAGAGGATGCCAATACGGACTGATTTCACTAGGAACGGTGATGTTGACGATTCTACCCTTGTTGGCTTTGATGAGCGGAAGAAGGGCCTGAGTCACGGCCAAGGTGCCAAAGTAGTTTACGTCAGCAGTCTCCTTGATATCCTTCATGTCTGTCTCCCAGCTGGTCTTCGACATATCACCAGGAATACCGGCATTGTTCACTAGAAGATTGAGTGAAGGATATTTATCATTGATCTCCTTTGTCGCCAAACTGATGCCGTCGAGATCACAGAGTTCAATTTTCACCCAACCAAGCACTGTACATCCTGCATCTTTCAACTTGTTCATAGTCTCCAAGGCTCTTGCTTCATTGCGGGCACCGATAATGATATCCCAGCCACTTAACCCTAGATACTTACTGATTCCCAAGCCAATACCTTTGTTGGCTCCTGTAATTAATGCTGTTTTGTTCATTTCAATCTATATTTTTGTGTTAAATATTTCCTAAATATATTTTTCTCATCCCTTCTTCTTGTGCAATCCTTCGGGCAGTAAAAAGAGTCTCAGTAGGTGTAGGTACAGAATCCTGCATCTTGTACTGTGGGAAAAACCTGCTAAAATGAAGAGGACAATCGGCAAAACCATTGTCTCTGAGCCAACTGCACATATCTCTTATCATGCTCTCGCTGTCATTAACCCCTGGAATCAGCAGGTTTGTTATCTCCAGATGCACTCCTGCTTTCTTCATCGTTAAAAGCGTATCCAATACAGGCTGTAAATGACCGCCACATTGCTTCTGATACACATCTTCAGAGAATGCCTTGAGGTCGATATTGGCAGCATCAATGAGTGAAACTATCTCCCTAAGAGGCTCCGGGTTGATGTAACCTGCAGATACCAGGATATTCCAAAGTCCCCTGGAATGAGCCTCCTTGGCGATGTCATAGATGTACTCATAATAGGTAAGAGGCTCCGTATAGGTATAGGCAATGCCCGGCAAATGATGCTTGACAGCAATATCTACAATATCAGATGGAGACAACTCGTAGAAATCTACAGCAGACGGAAGTACCTGCGAGATGTCGTGGTTCTGACAGTTGAGACAACGGAAGTTGCAACCTGTACAGGACAGAGACAGACAACGGGTTCCGGGATGGAATTCATTCAGCGGTTTCTTCTCTACAGGATCATCTGCCAAAGCACACGGTTTTCCGTAAACAACAGAGTAAAGCATTCCGTTAAAATTCCATCTGCTGCCACATTTTCCATGCTTGCCTTCCAAGATAACACAACAGTGGGGACATAATTCGCACCTTACTGTATCAGAAGCATACTCTCCTTCCCTATCAACTTTCTGATAAAAACGACATTCTTTCATACCCAAACCATTTCATGATTACACAATCATCTGAATATCGGCTACTAGAATACAATAGCCTCATAAGTATAAAGCTCAGCTGTCTTCCAGCCATCCCAACCTATTCCAGCCTTATCCTGAGAGCAATGCCCCAGGAATTCTTCCTTGGTCCATGATACTTCATCAGCCACCTGTGGAAGGAAAGTACCCGTATGATAGCCCTTGCGTATGAAAATACCCTGCTTGCCCAGTTCAAACTCATCTATACTTTGGATGCGTTTCATCGGCGTGAGTACTGAGATTTCGATATCAATATCATCCAGTTCCTCCATGGTCACCCCATAAAAGCGTGGATCCTCAAAGGCTGCCGCCTTTGCCATGTGCTCAACTACCTGATATAGTGGCATGTCTTCACCAAAATGGCCGATGCAACCTCTGAGTCTTCCCTTTTTGTGCAGAGAGACGAAGGCTCCACACTTTGTAAGAAGAACATCAGATAACTTGCCTGGCTCATACTTCTTACCTTCAAGAGTAGCCTTGATGGTATGATAAGCGATAGACTTGAGCATCTTTCGGTCTTCAGAAGTTAAATCAAAACCACTGGTTTCAGTAGTAAAAACAAAAGAATGATACCCTACAACCTTGTCTTTTCCTCCATATGGGGAATCACCGGAGTTGCAGTACATAACATGATGTGGCTTGATATTTGATTCATTTTCTGTCATCATCAACAATGTGGCAATAGGAGCCATGCCACATGCACTCGTTGCCAGATGGTCAATGCCAAGCTCCTGATTGTGAAGGGTGGCGTTCACAAATGCTTCTACCTTTCCTGTCATGATGCTATCTTTTGTAAGTCCATCTACAATCTCAGCATCCTTGTATGCAGGATAGTGCGAGAAGTCGCTGCTGATAACAAAAAGATTCTTCTCATTCAGGTAGGGCTTCAGGGTATCAGCAATCTTCTTCAAGGTCGTCAATTCCTGCGTGGCAATGATGATAGGAACAATGGATGGTAACTTTTTCATGTGATATTGCAGAAATGGCAGTTCCACCTCCAGGCAATGCTCGCTCTCATGTGCTTCTTGAGCATAAGTAATAGCATCACTCTTTTCCATAAGGTCTTTACAGAGCGCGGTATCTACAGGAACATTTCCCAGAGGAGTGGCATAGGCAGAAGCACCTATATTTACTGATGCCTTCCCCAAATACACATGATGGCTAGGTCCCAGGAGAAAGATGTGCTCATATTCAGCATCCGGATTGATGGCAGCAAATGCCGATGCTGCAGTCACCCCGGAGAACACGTAGCCGGCATGAGGTACGATTACAGCCTGTACATTCTCCATCAATGGGTTCTTGCACCTAGAGAAACAATTCTGAACATCCTGGCGGAGTTCTTTGGCATCGCCAGCATAAAAACTTCCTGCTACAGCAGGTTTGCGAATCTTAGCTTCCATCATAATACTTACTATTATTAATACGATGAATATGATTTTTCTCATAACTCAAGATGATGATTTAGATGGCAAGATGCCACCTGTTTGCAAAGATACAAAATATCAGGTAGAAAAGAGTAAAATAGGATAAGATTTATATTAAATTTAATTTCCTCCATATCATCCGAACCATGATGCTCTCATTAGATGGTATATATTTGACTTACCCCCACAGTCAGTGCTTCCCTAAATCATCAACGTCAAGCACAACTTAAAGGTTATTTGATGTAAAACAATGAGAAATATTTGGCTGTTAGGACAAAAATATTATTTTTGCAGTGTCTTTGTGAGGCGTTGTCATCTCTGTCTTCATCATAAGATTCGTTTGCCCCCTACGACTCGCAATGCAGTGCAGATTAAACATCAAAATAACCGGTATGAGAGGGGCATCTCATATCAAAAAAATGAAGAGTCATGAAGAGAACTCTACTAGTATCAGCATTCTCAGCTATTGCCATGGCTGCAGGAGCACAAACTGAAGTGGCAAGTGCTGTCGGTGAATTTGATTTCATCACCAAGAATTTTACAGTCGGTCAGAAGACAATTCCGTATTCCTTGGTAAAAGACTCCTGACTGCATTGAGGGAGCCGTGAATATATCTAACTGAGGATTCGGATCTGTCTTTTTAAACATAGTCATTCTTTTAATTGATGGTGTAAAGATACGAAAAATATTCCAGATAACAGCATAAAGCAGAGATTATTTTCGTGAAATATAAACATCTTAAACAGGCCTTACTTTTTAAAGTGGACTCAGTAAAGAACATGCAAATACTACTTAATGATTCCGATTAATAGTTAAATAACAATAACAAGCAACTAATTGTTGCTCAAATATTTGGAATTATCGTTCAGAAAGATTATCTTTGTGAACGATAATAATAAAGCATAACATTATGGAATATAATAGATTAATAGATAGAAAGGCGGAGACAGACCGAATAACAGAAGCTCTGAAACGAGAGAACACCCAATTTATCGTTATATATGGTCGTCGCAGAATAGGAAAATCTACGCTCATCAAATATCTTGTGAATAGTCAAGAACAGGCTATTTACTTCTTGAGTGATACTTCTACAGAGGCAGTACAGCGATCTGCTTTTGCCAAATCTGTGGCAACAGTCATTGATGGGTTCGACAAGGTTATCTATCCCGACTGGGAATCACTTTTCCGCAGTATGAACAATCAACTATCTCAGAGAATCATGGTATGTCTGGATGAATTTCCTTATCTCGTAAAAAGCTGTGAGGCACTTCCTTCCATCATTCAAAAGCTCCTGAACGAGAAAATCTTAAAGTTTGATTTTGTTCTTTGCGGTTCTTCACAACAATTGATGCATGGCTATGTGCTCAATCGCCAGTCACCACTTTATGGACTTGCCAATGAGATTATCAAGATGCAACCGATTGCGGCTCAATATATGAGGGAGGCAATGGAGTGTGATGCCGTGCAAGCGGTAGAAGAATTTGCAATATGGGGCGGTGTGCCTCGCTATTGGGAATTGCGTCGTGACTATCCTGATACAAAAACGGCGATTCGCAAGGTGTTGCTTGATCCACAAGGCCCCTTGATGGAAGAACCTCAGCGACTGCTTCGTGATGATATGCGAGATACCGTTCAGGCATCAACCTTACTCACTATTATCGGTAATGGCGCCAACAAACTTTCAGAAATAGCATCCAGGGCTGGTAAGGAAGCCAACTCCTTGTCAGAGCCTCTGGGCAAATTAAGAGATTTAGGGTACATAAGAAGAGAGGTACCTTTTGGCGACAATCCGAAAAAAAGCAAAAAGGGACTTTACCACATCAACGACTCACTTCTCAGATTTCATTATCAATTTATCGTGCCTTATCGTTCTATCCTTGAGTTGGGAAAGATTGATACGGTGATGCAGGTTGTGGAAATCCAGCTACCGCAGTTTATTGGCCAATGTTGGGAGTTACTATGCCGTGATTACGTAAGTGGCAATATCATAGATGGCATTGCCTACAATGTGGCTTCCCGATGGTGGGGTAAAATTTTTCCGCCAGAAGAAAAGGATGGTAAAATGGTAGAATTGGACGTTGTAGCAGAATCAATAGATAAGAAACATATATTGATTGGCGACTGTAAATGGACACACAATGATAGTGCTGACCGCCTGATGGAAACTCTTGAGCAAAAGGCGAAATATCTTCCTTTTATTAAGAAAGGACAGCAGGTACATCTTGTCTTGTTTATGAAAGAAGCCCCTACTTATATGACCGAAGAAGCTAAGATACTTCTACCTGAAGACATCATGCAATAGGAAAAAGGGTCTATACACCCTTTTGTCGAAGTGTATAGACCCTTGGAACAACCGCAAAGTATGGGTTGATAATTATTTTTTCAGATAATTGGTATTCCTGTCAGCTTAGGACTTTACCACATTTCTTCATTTTTATCATCTGGAATTCCATTATTAAACTCTGGTTGCGACCCTGTCAGCATCTGTTGGGCTTTTATCTCATGCATCTGCATTTCTGGTCTTATATATTCTTTCTTCATATTGTGCTATTTTTATTTGATTATTACTTTCTTGTTGTTCTTGATGTATATGCCCTTTGTCGGATTGCTTATCTTTCTACCTTGGAGGTCGAAGATTCCTTCAATAGTGCCATGACGCTGCACGTCAGTACCCATAATGGTGATTCCATCTATGCCTGTTGTCTCGCTGCCGCCACCGAATACAAAGCTGCGAGTGAGTGCTGCCGATGATGGGGCTTTTGCTGCATTTTCTGATACTTTCAGATAAGCCTTTCCTGGAGTCGCCTTGAGACTTGTTCCGTCGCTGCTATTGTTAACAACACCGAGGTAGAAGCCGAGACCTGCTTTTGTTTTAGCATCATTATATGTGAGACGATAGAGTATATAACCATTTTCTGTTACAATCTGAGCTTCAGCTGGTGTAGCCACAAGGTCAGAGGAAGCTTTTTCCAACTCATTTGTCTCGTTTGCCTTTGCATTGATTGCATTGACATACTCTCCGTTAGTCTTCAGTAGCACACCCTCTCCCTTTGCCACTTGGTCGTCGCTGCGTTGTGTCAATGTCAGCTTGCCACCGCTTACCGTTGCGTTATAGACATTAAGCGTTCTGTCTAATTCTGCTGGAACAGAAAGGGTTACATCGTTTTTCAGATTGCTGAATGTTGCCCAATATGTATAGTGGCCATTTGCATCCTTGTCGCCCTGTGCTGCCTTGATTACTTTATAGTCAGAGCCGAGAACGGGAGATGGGTCTATGCCTAACTGCTGTCCCCATACCTGCTCGCCTAAGCCTTTGCCATTCAGTAGCCATGCCACCTCGCCACTATTAAACAGCTCTATGGACTTTCCCTCAGCCCTGCCAATCTTATCCAATTTATCTATACCGCCTGCGGCTGTGCCACTAAGATAATAGCAATTTGTTATATAATAAGAGTCATATCCGCACACTCCGCCGACATTATATTGTCCGCTTACAGAAGCTGTGTTATAGCAGCTTTCTATTCTGCCATAGTGATGGTTAATTCCGCACACTCCGCCGATGCCGCCAGATGTAACTGTTACGCTGACAGTGCCTTCATTAAAGCAGTTTTTTATTGTGCCATAGTTATTTCCGCACACTCCGCCTAATGGTGCCTTTCCTCTGACAGAACCTGTATTTTTGCAATTTCTGACAGTGCCTTTATTATTATTATCGCCATTATCGCCGCACACGCCACCTGTTCCTTCATACTTGTTGCCAATTACAGTGCTGCTGTTAGAACAGTTTTGGAGTTCGCCATAATTCACTCCGCATACACCTCCCCCCTGCGCACCGAACTGAAAATACGAATCCAAAACTCCTACGTTGGAAATCTTGCCGTCGGCTCCTATCCAGCCAAACAAGCCAACATAATAATCTGCGTCAGGATGATCGAAATACAATCCGCTAATGGTGTATCCCTTGCCATCAAAGGTGCCAGTATATGTATTATTAGCTGAACCTACAGGTGTCCATTCTATAAAGTCGCTTCCGCTTACCAGATCTTTATTTTCGTCAAGAACGCCCTCGTTCACGGTAATGTCGTTCATGAGGATTGCATTGGCAGATGCATTCTTTTCCCCGCTTGGAAGCGTACCATTCACCAGACCTGCAAACCAATAAAGTTCTTCTCGGTTACTAATTTTAAATGGTTTTTCTGCGGTGCCTTCACCTTCCGGTCTTTTTGGAGTAATACTTTCCGCCAACATCATGGTTGGCATAATCATGGTTGTCACGAACAAAAGCATCGTGAAAAACCATCTCGTTCTTACAAAATTCTTTTTCATATTTTTTGTTTTGAACCTCAAATCCTCAACCTATAGGGTTTAGTGGGATTTTGCTTGCAAAGCGACAAAATTCATTTTATTGTACATATTTCTTGCACAACAGAAATGTCGCAGACACAAAATCCCCTTACCCCATAAAGCGACTTGAGGTAATACGCTGGTTTAACCAGAAAAGCATGGTCTTTCACCAAAGTCTGTCTTGAACAGGTTGGCATAAGCATTGTTGTCTGAGTAAATATTCAATACATGCCTACGTGATGTCTTAATCCATTTCGCAGGAACAGAGATGAACTTGAACACAAAGGTCTTGATTCTGCTGGTGGCACGCA
>OBAI01002046.1_pt1 | contig 13442 bp, 8 predicted proteins | sample 1517461 | NCBI WGS metagenome assembly OBAI01 (sample SAMN04571696, study PRJEB22368) | human gut metagenome | biome: human gut; material: stool | host: Homo sapiens | place: Luxembourg | collected 2012-06-29
GCACTATTTCTACTTTATCTTAAAAAGTACTAGATCGTGTTACTGAAAAATGGACTATGAGCATTAGCAAGCAATTCACCGATACGCATTCCGGTCCCAGTTTTCCATTGCCTCGCTGTATTCGCAACGCACGGTGACCCGGTTCTGGCTGTCCAGGGTGCAGGTAAACAGGGTGAGCGGCCACTCTCCGCTCGTCATATCGTCCACACTCCAGGGAGTCAGTGCCTCCGTTACCGCCACATAGTAAGAAAACCGGTTTCCCACAGCATCTGTAAAAAAAACCTCGCTTCCTTCCGGAAGAGTTCTTAATCCCCCAAAATGAGACTGATAATTATGCGCTGCGATTACCAGATCCCCCTTGTAGGCGCTTCCGGAATACCGGCAGGGTGCCAACCTTAAAGAAGAATAACTCCAACTGCTGATAACCGGAAGTTCCAGATCCAGCGCCGGAATCTCCAGAATTCCTATACACGCCACATCACCCAGACTTTTCAGCGTGTATTCAGGCATATCCATATCCGGGTTCAGAAGATAGTCCGGTATGTTCTGTTCATCTTCTTTATCCGAAGCATCAGGACTCTCTGATGCTTTTTTGTTTTCCTGCAGATATTCTGCCAGGATTGCCTCCTCGCTCTCCCGGGCACGGTGTCCGTCCCACAGATTATACACCAGGAGCAGCACTGCTGCTGTCACCAGAATCAGTCCTGCTCCTTTTAAAATATTTCCAATTCGATTCTTTTTCTTATCCTGCATCTTTTTATTTCTTTTCTTCCATGGATTTTCGCAGCTGCTTACCTACTAACAGACAGATCACACCGGCCAGCATAAAAAGAGGAACCGGCCACCAGAGCTGTCCTGTCTGTGGAAGCTTCTGAGAAGAATTTCCACCATTTTCTCCAGACGTTCCCGTTTTATCTGTTGATTCTGATTTATCTTCTGAATCTGCTGTTTTAGTGTTTGTCAGCACAACGGTGTTTCCCTCTCGGCTGGTACTCACAGTATAGCCTGACGGTACTTCTGTTTCCACCACGCTCCAACTCACCTGTGATGAAAGATCTTCCCAGGTATAGGACCACTGATTCTCCTTTTCCAGAATCTGACTGTCCGCAACTGTTGTTGTTCCATCCTGATCTGTTCTCAGCAGATCAACCTGCACCGAAGCCGGACGTTCTTTTGCCTGATCCTGCTTCCATACCTTCAGCACATGGATCTTTGTCTGGGAAACTTCTATATTATCACTTTCTTCCTCGTCATACTTCATGTTTACCTTTATATGTAGCGGATCTTTCTGCGAAGCATCCGGAAGTGCGATCAGCGAAACAGGCGGAACAGATATCTTTGCCTTTCCATTTTCCTGCAAGTCGATTGCCTGACCTTTTACCAGATAAAGCCCATTTGAAAGATTTTCAAAGCATACGGTTTTGTCACTTCCTGATTTCAGCACTGCATCTGCCTGGATTCCGTCACGTTCCGCATAATCCGCAAGCGTACGCGCTGTTCCTCTCCATTCATCTGATTCCAGGGAAACCCGATAATTCTGAAATTTTTCTGTCAGTGCAAAACCACCTGTATCTTTGTAGTCTGCCACACGATACAGCGAAAACTCCAGACCCTCGGCCGGACATCCAAGAGAAATACTTCCCTTTGTCTGTTCTGCTTCCGCCGCAGCCAGAACCGGTGTGTTCATCAGCATCCCGGAAAAAACAGCGGCAAAAGCCAGCATGCATATCATTCTCTTTATTCGACTGTAACAGCTCTGCCTGTATTGGTACTTCATCTTCTTCTCCCACTGATTTGTTTTGTTCTGATTCGTTTTACTCTGGTTTGTATGGTTGCTTTTCTTCTTCTGTTTTTACTTTTCTTTTTTCTTTTTGGAACGCGCTCCGACACGTCCACTGCAATAAAACTGATGATAAGAAGCGGAATTCCAATGCCTACTGCAACAAGCACAGTACTCACCTTTGCGGCATCCGATGTGATCCTCGAATTATCTCCCGACCGGTTTGCGATCCTGTGACCGCGCACCAGCAGTCTCTCTGTGTTGATTCCATAAGGCGTACAGGTAAGAAGCGTACACAGATCCTCGCCTTCCTCAATGTTCAGAAGTCCATAATCGATCGGTTCCACGATATGAATCTGGTCGACTTCATATGTAAACACCTGATCATAAATATGAAGCAGAAAAATATCACCCTTCTGCAGTCTGTCAAGATCCGTAAAAAGCTTTGCACTCGGAAGTCCCCTGTGCCCGGAGAAAACACAGTGCGTTCCACTGCCTCCAACCGGCAGGCTGGACCCTTCCATATGGCCGACTCCCACCTGTAAAACCGAAGCATCCACTGTGTGATAAAGAGCAAGCTTACAGTCTATTTCCGGTATGGTGATATACCCCATCATTCCGGTTCCGTCTATATTCAAGAGACTCTTATACCACTCATCCTGCTCCTCCGTCGGAGTAAAACGGCCTGGATTTGAAATCAGCGTTTCATTATATTTTTCCGCCTGCTCAAATGCCAACTTCTTTTCCTGCTCATCCATCTTTTCAATCCGGTCCGAATACTCTGCGACCGCCTGCGTCTGATGCTTGAAGTTCCAATAGTTACTGACTGTCGGATACAGCAACAAGGACAGACCTGTAAGAAAGACCAGCACCGTGGTAATTGTTGAAACATGCTTTCTCATCTTACAATCCTCTCCTTGCTGCTGCACAGGGAATAAAACCATTCCCCGCACAGCGAAATTACTTTAACTATTTTTCATTCGTTGCTTTGTGATCAGTACCACACCGGATACAAGTGCAAGAACTGCACCCAGGAAGTAGATCAGAGATGTACCATTGCCACCTGTGGTTGGAAGGATGGTACCGGTGTTGTTCAGGACTTTGACATAATCCGTTATAGCTTCTGAAGTTTCTGTACCGTTAGCTGAGTTCTTAAGAATAAATACCGCTCCGGCATCATCAATCTTAATTTTTATTGGAGCAGACAGCTTATTATAGCCGGCTGGCTGCTGTGTCTCAGTAAGGTAGTATGTATCAGCATCAAGACCTTGGATTTTGAATTTACCGGAATCTGGAGTAGTTACTGTTGTCACTGTTCCTGATTCACCAGTCTTTGCTACACGGTAAGTACCTTCTGCTGCATTCTCTGCTGAAGTCTTTACCAGATTAATTGGATTTTTTCCATCCTGATTTTTACTTAATGTAAAGGTTGCCCCTGCAAGTGCTGTTTCTGTATTTCCTTTCATCGTGTATTTGAATACTGGAATACTATAGGTTTTTGTAGTTGTTGTACTATGAGTTGTTGTACTACTGTCTCCATACTTCAGCCATGTTTCATTCACGTTACCAGTTCCTGCAATTATTGCATTCTCATTCAGAGTTGCAGAATAGGTAACAATAATCTGGTCATTGCTTCCAAGTGTATTACAGAAAGACTGAGTAAATTCAATTTCAAATGTACAACCATCGGTGACATTAGCAGATGAATCTGTAGCTATTTTTAGTGTATAATTTGTCGCATCGACATTTTCTCCATTTTTCGTTACAGTTACAGTGCCACCAAATGTTAATCCTGCCTCCATCTTATCATGCAGTACATAGTTCTGTGCACCTTGCTGTGCTGTGATTGTAGTCTGGAAGTTTACAGTCTGTCCGATATCAGCTGTGTTGCTCTCACCCCATTCATCTGCTGTATTTACTTTAGAGTCTTCCTGAACTTTCTTTTCTACTGAAGGAACATCATTCTTTTCCTGGATTTCTACTTCTGTAGCTGTTGTATTAAGAGAGCAAAGTGCACCAGCACTGGAATCCACAAGATAATATCCTAACGGAAGATTATTAAAAGCAACAGTTGTTGTAGCAGCTGTTTTAGCAGTACAATCGATTTTCTTTTCTATTGCATAGGCTAATGCTTTCTTCGCAAATTCTGCAATACGTACTTTATCTGTTTCACCTATCCAATTTACATAACCATCTTCGATTTTCAGATAATCTTTTCCTTCACCAGTTGTAATAAAATCATTCCATCTATCTGCTACTTTATAAGCATAATTTCCTGTATCACCTGTTCCACTGAAACTCTCCAACTCTAAAATTCTATAAATCTTATATGTCTGGCCCGGTATTGCATTATTAATCGTAATCTTTCCATTTCCTGTAGGTGCAGCTGCTGCTCCACTTTCTGCTGCGCTTACCACGCTGGCCATTCCCAATACCATCATAACAGAGAGCATAATGGCGGCAATTTTCTTAATCAGTTTCATCTTCCTTCTCCTTTGTATTACCTGTTGTTACAGGCTCTTCTTTTTATATTGATCAGCATCTGCAGTCCGGCGAAGAATATTAATACCGCTCCTGCAAGCCTGAAAATAAGGGGACCATAACTGCCTGTAGAAGGCAGTTCTTTCACACGGATCTGGTTGGTAACCGTCACCGTGTCTCCACTGACTGCGCTGTTTCCCCCTGTTGCCGTACCTCCAGTCTGTGGTTTCTCATACGATGTAAAATATTCCATTTTATTCACAGCCGCAGCTGTGGCAGAATCTTTAATCGGATTTCCGTTATCATCAAGTTCAAAAACATAATATGTCTTTTTCAAATCCAAATTCGTGAATTTTGCTGTCTTGGAATCTTTCTCTGCTGCATTATATGTAATGGTAATCGTCTGAAGCGGTGCTGTGATTGATGTAGTTCCGGCTGGATTTGTTGAATTTGTCGTGTTTGTTCCATCTGCATTCTCATACAGTCCAAACGTATATGTTCCACTCACCGGACTCGAATTATGACCACCTGCATCCGTGAACTTCTTCTCCACTGTGATCTCACCTTTGTGGTTGAGGACAGTCAGTTCATAGGTTGACTGATATTGTATATTAATCAATGCCTTCCCGGTTTTCGAATCTTTCAGCTCCATCCATTGTTTCACGTTTACCGGATAATCTGACTCACCATCTACTATCCTCGGAACCATAATATAAATTGGTTTACTGTCTTCCACATATCCCGTCGGTGCCGTTTCCTCGGTCACCTTATAGATGGTGTTATAATCCATTACATGGTTTGAAGCTGATCCTTCTCCAAAGAGAATTTCCCCTTTTGGATCTGTCGTTCCCGTCCACTCCTTAGCATTAACTGTGTCGACTTCAATTTGACCATTTTTCACTGTGCACGGAACCATCTTAAATACAGCCCCCTGCAATGTGGCTGACAGATTGTTCTGATCCTTCTTGACAATCTTCAGTTTGATATTATTTCCGGTTGTTACGGTTCCGCCGGCAGCATAGGAATAATTATTCTCTTCCACACTGTCTCCTCCGGCAGAAGAATAGTTCTCCCAGTATGCTTCATTTGAGAAGCTTACTTTCTGTCCCGGTGGGGCATTTACTGTTGCGGTATAGGTGATCGTAACCGGCACATCACGGGGAATCACTATTTTCAGCGTATTATCCGCATCAAGTGAAGCTGTATAATCCGTGACAAGAGCACCTGTCTTTGAATTAATTACTTTGATCGTTTCCGTATCCAGAATCAGCGTGGGACTCAGTTTGTCAATCAATGTAAGTGTCGTGCCATCTTGTGTCGAAAGTGCCGATCCAAATTGATTTGCCTCAATTGTGAAATTTATTTTCTCACTTTTCGGATTTGTTGTCGTAAATGTTTTTGCAATTTTCTTCGGTGTTATTTCTGCCGGAGAAGTCGCTGTGCTGATATCCTGTCCATCTGCTGTCTGGAGTGTAACCTGATTTGTAAATCTCTTTGTTTCTCCTCCAAGCAGCACATCAGGATCAGTCACCCTGCATACAACCTGAACATCAACAGAATAATCATCTCTCTTTTTCCCTGCCGTAAAATCACCCAGTTTGATCAAAGCCTGATTGCCCTTGACATAATAGGTTGTTGTCTTAGATTGTCCTCCATTATCCGTTGCAGCTAAAATTGTTTTTTTTGTCCAACCAGATGTCTCCAGGTCTGAATCCTCTTTTGAGTTAATTGCATCAAAGTTCTGGCCTCCAACCCATTTAATTCGAATATATGCCAGTTCCATACCATTCGGTATTGTCTCCAACACCCGATAGGTTCCTGACAGTTCCCCTGCATAATTCACCTTAAATGCCCAAGCCGCATACTGTCCTGCACCTAGCAGTGCATTTGTGACGATCGTATCGCTATTACCCTGATCTGCACCATCTTTCTTGCTGGTTACTGTTGTTCCATCATAGGTAAATGTCTGTCCAAGTTCCTTCAGGATGTCTGCGCCTCCGCACAGAAGCTTATCCGCACTGCCATGGTCAATCCAGGTATTGCCATTGTCGCTTGTACTGATATGATTTCTATATGTAAAAGCATCACGATATTTTGTCGGCAATGACTGAGGTTCTGTCCTGACAATAAAATATAGTTTATCCTCTTCAAAAGTAATCTGTTCCTTTGCCTGTAACGACAGTTCACTGTAATTATCCGTACCTGTGAAGCTTTTATCATTAGTCAGTTTTATTGAAAACTTACCAGTTACATCTGTAAGTCCTCCAGTCTTCTGAAGTTCCTCCAGACTACTGTACCCAATGATCGTCTTTCCCTCCGGCAATGTTCCCATATAAATTCCTGCCAGTGAATCTGAATGAAGATAAGAGTCTGTCAGACCTGAATCCTTTGATATGGCATCCCGGAAATATGTGCCATTCAAGATTGCTGTTCCTGATACCTCGATCACCCAGTAGAGTTTTCCATTTTGCCAGGTTGCCGCGCCTGTTTCTGGTTCCTCATAATACCAGGCATCCTTTTTGACATTCATTTTGAACGAACCGGAAACGGTTATCTCTTTTTGGGAATATATATTGCTGATATCAAATGGCGCACCATCTTTCACTGCGTTTCCTGACAGTGAAAATATATTATTTACCTTAGCACTGCTGAAATTAGCGTTTGCCGGCATTGCATAGTAGGTAAATCTGTAAGCATAGTTCTTATCACTCCAGCCGAGTTCACTCGGTTTCAGTTTAAACGAACTTAAACCGGAAATCTTCACCCATTTTGTGCCTTTTGGGTCATATGAGTTCGTAGTTGCATTGTACTCACAGGCTTCTACTTTTGCATATCCGATATAGTTCATCTTATCATTGGGAGTAAGCGCATCTTTCATTAACACATTTGTCGCGTCCCACTCACCCAGTGTCTGATTGACATCTACGGTATATGGGTAGCTTCCGGCAGGGACGGTGAAAGAGGTATCTTCCGAAGAATCTGGCTTAACAGTTCCAGATGTCAGGTCATATCTATCACCTGTTCCCATTTCAATCGTCTGATTTGACGTGGTTCCGTTTCCGACTATTTTCTCATCCCATTTATAGTTTCCGACATTTGCGCTATCCCAATATCTGTTAAGAGCATCTCCAAAATTAGATTTCGCATTTGATACATGTACATAATATCGGTTTTTCACATCTACATTGTTTGTCTGCATTGCAGCCAGTGCTTCCGGTTTCACAGTAACTGTGTAAGTTGCATAATAAGAATCACCTGGATTTACGGTTATCGGTTTATCACCTGCCCCTGTAATCTTAAAACGAGTTGGCTTATTATTTGGATCATTCCAGGGCGTTACATAGTTATCATCACCATTTGCCCAGCTTACAGTGTAATCTCCTATATCTACCGGTGCATACGCAGAACTTCCATCTTTTTTCACATATAAATTTAACGACTCACGATCATAACTGATATATGGGAGTGCCTTTGAATCCGTATGAATATTATCCGACTGATCATCCAGATAATCTCTGAGCTCAAGATTCTTCAAAGCATAATTACTGTTATTCTTATCCAGATTAAACTCTATTTTATATGTGATCGTATAAGTTCCATCACTGTTCCGAACAATATTTTCATTATGACTCTTCGGCATTGTGTAGTTGATTTTCGGTGTAAAGGATGCATCATCATAAACTCTCTTATAAGTTTTGGAATATACGTCTGCTTTATTTTTTATCTCATTATCATTCAAACCAACATTATCCTTCAGTTTGACATAATATGTAAGCGTGCGGATCTCGCCTGCCGCCATATCACCAATTTTCCAGACCATACTTCCCGATGCAGTAGTAATATCTACCGCTCCTGGCGTTGGAACAGGATTGGTTGAATCAGTCGTCGTATTTCCCAGATAGACTGTTCCATGAGTCTTGCCTTCTGCAATCGTCTCATATGGATTCTGTCCATTCTGAACGGTTACAAGAGTTTTTGCTGTCGTATCAATTCCCACATAAGAATCCACAGAAGTCTTATTCTCAATCGTGTCAACCACTGAGACATCCGGGCATCCATCTTCCCCTGCCGTCACAGTAATTGTATATGCAAGGTAATTTCCACTTTCTGTGGATATCGCCTGCTGACTGACGCATGTTTTCTCAATGTTTATCTTTCCATACTTCGCAACGGCATCAGGACCGAGATTTAAATAATAGGTCTTACCTGCAGTTGAAAGTGTTGTTGTACCATCTGGATTTAACTGACTCAAATCCACATTGCCCTCTGCATAAAAATCGCCGGCAATTGTAGTTGTAGTATCTCCCTTATCCAGCAATCCCTGGAGATAGGACCTATCAAACTCGACAACAATTTTTCCATTCTCACAGGTAACGGTTCCTACCTGCTGGTTTCCCTCCATAATTTTGCCTGCTGTTTTTGCATCACGAAGCAAAGTCGGAAGCTGATATGTCAGTTTACAATTATAAGAATTTAGTAAATTACTGATCTGCACGTTCTTATACTTAACCTCCAGTCTGACTGGAGGGTTTCCAGATACCTCCGGAGCATTATTCTCCTGGCTAAATTCCTGCCATGTTCCATCCTCTTTTTTGTAAGAAAGTTTGACATAATCACGTTTCTCTGCAGCTTCTGGCACCTCCGCACTCAGATCAAATCCGCCTGCTATACCTCCCTCTGGCATCACTGCCTCGTCTGCTGCCGCTGCAATGGCATCCTCTTCTCCCGAGGCAAAATCGACGTCCATCTCCTCTTCCGGGTCTTCGGTAATCTCGACATTATCGACGTCATCGCTTTCCTCTTCGATTGGCTCGCACGATACAAAGTCTATATCCTCTGAATCATCACTGGGGATGGTACTTTGGACGGTGTTTTCGTTCGCTTCCTGTATCGGTGTTTGTTCTTCCTGTATTGCGATCTGTTCTTCCTCTTCACACGTCGTCTTCTTTTCCAGCGTAATTGCCGGAAGGATCAGTACATATACTGTACAGAAAACAACAACGCAAGAAAGGCACAGCATTATTTGTCTCCAACGTTTCAGCCGTGCCTTATCCCTTAAGATTCTTCTGATATAATCTGTTCCCTTATTTTGCACAGTTCCACCTACTCTTTTCTGGTGTATCTGATGCCTTTCTTTTCCGTCTTTTCCTTCGATACTTTTTTATATAATACGGACATTCCTTGTCCAGGTTTTACGATCTGTTAATTCTGTCTCATACTTCCTGCCGCATTCAATGGCCAGATCCGAAATACGATCTGCCCTTCAATCTGATCCTCTGAGACATCTCCTATGGACGCAGTTCTTGAATCGACCGACGTAGCTCTGTTGTCCCCCATAAAGAACCAGTGTGATTCTGCCACCTGATGCGGAAGCTCAATATCACAGTTCCCAAGTGACATTTCTTTAAGATATGGTTCATCAAGTGTCTGGCCGTCAACCGTTACCACTCCACCTGCATCAATATCAACCCACTGCCCAGGGCCTGCAATCACACGTTTGACCAGAAGCTTGTTGCCCTGCCAGAATGCAACAATATCTCCGGTTTTCAGATGTTTGTTCTTTACTGAGATTACGATCTGCCCCCGCTCCAGGGTCGGTGACATGGAAGAACCATAGATCTGCAGAACCGGCATCCACAAGGTCGCCACAAGCACGGAAATCGCTGCCACAACGATCAGCACTGCAGCTGTACCGCGGAAGGTCTGGCGATAAGCCGCGCGACGATTTAATCTTTTTTGTTCTTTCTCAGCTTCTTCTATCGTCGGAGCTTCTTTTGAAGGATTTGGCCTTCTCATATCACAGATCAGATCGATCAGTTCTTTTCTGCTTAAATGCCTAAGGTCATTTTTTCTCTTTTTGTTCTTTATATTCTTTTTCATACTCTAATCCTGAGATTTTTTAAACTGCCCACATTCATATTACAATTACTCATAAACACATATGATAGAATTATAAGTAATTTGGCATATCGTGTCAATTCAATAAAATACGAACTTTGGTCAATCTCTTATGGTATGAAAAAGACCGAAAAAGCTTATTTTCTGAAGCTTCTCGGTCTTTTTTATTATATTCAGTCTTACAATCTATATTCTGTCGCTTTTATTGCTTCTCTATTATTCTACATTCTTTGTTGCAACAATAAATGTCTGTTTTTCATCATTCCGCTGACATTCAGATTTTCAATACATATAAATCTTGGTTTTCGATTTACGATCTCAGATATGGTCTGATTCAAATAGTTTTTACGGATATTTGTTAATCTGTGATTTCGTTTTAATAAAAGTTTTTCCTTTTTGATTACATTATTTGAAATACTCAATAACCATGCATATTCATCAGAATGTCTAAGCTTTGTAAATTCTTTTCTGAGTTCTGCATCTGAAATGAATTTTCCGCCTTTTTCATAGTTTTCTATTTCCCTTGCCAAAGCCCAGTTATAGGCAAATCTTGAAGCACCGGCGTACTGAAACAACTTAGTTTTCTGCACGTTATTTGGTGTCAACATTACTTTTATGGCTTTTACCATCTGCTTCATAAAAAAACTGCTCACCCTCTCACTCCTTGCAATTTCAAAAATAAAAAAGAGCGCATTCTATAACAGCCTTTCGACTGATATGAATTCGCTCTCCTCTCACAGCTTCACTTTCCAATTACTTGTTTAACGTGTGTTCGCTATAACATGTTGCACAAATTATTGCAAGTAATTTTCATAAAAATATACTCTTTATACAAAGTATACATTTTACCTATTTGTGTTATGTATATTTTTCTTCTTTCTGGACTTGCGGACGATCTTTCGAATCAGGGATACCACAAGAACAATTATTATAATAATGATCAGGCCGATACATACTATGATTGCGGTAAATTTATTCGGTTTTTTCACCAGATCAAGTATATTTTTGCTGTCATCCACAACCTTACGATCATGGGTTGTCGCATAGTATTCAGATACATTTGCAATGCCGTCTCCATCTGCATCATCAAAAGACTGCATATATCTTGCAATCGCATCCCATGCTTTCAGCTCCTTATTGCCTTCCATGACTGCATGATCTTCCAGATTTTCAATTGGATTTCCGTCTTTATCCTTTGGCTCAAGAGACAGAAGTCCGTAAGACATTTTCATTACAGAACCTAACATCTGTCCGGTGTACAGATCTGTTACAACATGATACAGCTTATCATCCTCAATCTCTGTCCTTTCTCCATCTGCTTTGGTCAGATAGCAGTCTGTCACTTTATTCAGAATCATTCGATGCGGGTTGTATGTAAAATTCAGGCCACTGCAGTATAATCTTGCAGTCGTCATAAAATCAGAAATAGAGGCGTCCACTTCAGCCACCAGCTTCAGTTCTTTTCCTGTCAGGTATGCGTTGATCAGAGGATATCCGGCTACTCCGTCTTTGCCAATTCCAAGTGAAAATGAATTGTATACATCTTCTACGGTAATATCACCCTTTGTATACGTGTCACGTACAGTCCCACTCGGTACAACCGCTACATCTACCGGGTCTCCATCATAATACTCTGAATTTTCCACAGCATATACGTAGGCATCTGCCATGATATCCCCAAGATTCAGTTCTTTATGCTCTGTGCCCATTTCCTCCAGACTGTTAAATTCCACATCGTTCTGTGCAAGAACTTCTTTTCTTGTGTAACCAAAGTCTGCAAGGTAATTCGTATCCACCGTATCCATCAATGCGTCGATGCGCTCCTGTGTTGCCTTATCGGCTTTTACATCCTCAGATACAGGAATCAGCTCATAAGCGCTCAGATTCCAGCGTCCGTCGGAATTCTGCGTCATCGAAAGAGAGCCAAGATTTCTTCCGTATTCACCGCAGGACACGATGTATGTGTTACCGTGCCGGATTGCCTTCTGCAGCTCTGAATGTGTATGTCCACTGATGATCAGATCAAGATCCGGAACCGCCTTGGCAAGGAGTTCGTCCTCAGACTTGCTTTCATCTTCCCAGGTTCCACCATGAGAAACACAGGCGATCATGTCTGCTTCTTCGTTTTTCTTGATTTCTTCTACTGTTTTCTTAACGGCCTCAACAGGATCCTTGAAAGATAATTCACAGGTTGGTGCGCATTCCAGGGCATCTTTTCCGAAGACACCTACAACGGCGATCTTTACGTCACCTTTCTGTACCATTACATAGTCCTTCACACCATATGTTTCAAACGCTGACTGTATCTGTTTCTGACCGTCGTTTAGCCCAGCCTTTTCCATGCTGTCCCAATCCACATTGCACACTACGATCTCAGGCAGTGTCTCTCCGGAGCTTTTGGCCGCCTTAAGCATGTTGGCAAGCCCCTGGGATCGATAGTCGAATTCATGATTGCCAAATGTAGTCACATCATATCCAAGATATCCAAGCATTCTAAGCTCCGCTGCCTCAGTATCATATACCGTCTGGATCAGCGTTCCCATTGAAAAATCACCGCCATCCAGTATGAGTGTATCTGGATCTTCTTTCTTTTTTTCATTAATCAGTGTCTTTATTTTTGCAAATCCGCCGACTTCTTTTTGTTCTCCATTTACGATCGTGGAAAAGCTGTCCAGGTGGGAATGCGTGTCATGAGTAAACAAGACATCTATCTGTTTTGTATCATCTGCCGCCTTCACCGTAACAGCCTGTGCAAGCGGCATAAGCATTGCAATGGTAAGCACGACTGACAAAATACTTTTCCGTAATATCATAGATTTCACCCTTTCATCCATAACTTTCTGACATGATTTGAGTATACGTGATTGCCACCATGTTTGTCACGTATAATTGCGTTAGAATAAGACAAAGAAATCCTGTACAGAAACAGTTTTACTGCAGCCGTACAGGATTCTTCTAAATTCTTTTATTCTCTTTATTTTGCTCTTGCCATTGCTTCCTGATAATCTCTTGTGTCTGTGAAGATTTCTTCTTTCCACGGATTCTTTTTCTGAGCTTTCGCACGTTTCAGAATGTATGCAAAAATAAATACATTTAAGGCCCTAAATGCGTAGGTTGGTGCTTTGTTGCGATATGCTCCACGGTTACGGTGTATTGTTCATATTCTGTTTTCGGGAATCTTTATGAAATCTTCAAAATTGCCCGGTATGCTATCCGTAAAATCAAAGAAAGGACTTGATTATATGGATATGATTTTGAAAACGACTGACCTCTGCAAAAATTT
>OBAI01002063.1_pt1 | contig 13348 bp, 10 predicted proteins | sample 1517461 | NCBI WGS metagenome assembly OBAI01 (sample SAMN04571696, study PRJEB22368) | human gut metagenome | biome: human gut; material: stool | host: Homo sapiens | place: Luxembourg | collected 2012-06-29
GACTAACACCTTAGCAGGGTGCCCCTATCGGCCACTCAGGCATGACTCCACTGTTGCGTTACGACGCAACAGCATGTAACTATAGCATCTATCCGCGTGCGAAACACCATATTGTGAAAAAATGAGAGAAAAACGTGTGGTGATGTCAGTGGGACTCGAACTCGTGAGCCGTGTCGAGCGGTCTCATCGATATGCGACACGCCGGTATGCCCGCAGGTTTCGCCATATTCGAACATTTGTTCCAAAACTGCCGAATCGTTGTCTATCATGGAATCATGAGCACGGCACCAAGAATCGCAGCGGCCAAACGTGACTGGGGTCACGATGAGGTCGGATGCACGGTGCTGCATATCGACATGGACGCTTTTTTCGCATCCCTCGAAGTGGCGCGGCATCCGGAATACGCCGACAAACCGGTAATCATCGGCATCGGCAACCGTTCCGTGGTGTCCGCGGCGAACTATGAGGCACGCAAATACGGCATCAATTCGGCGATGGCAAGCTCCCGGGCAAGAAAACTATGCCCGAACGGCGTCTTTCTGCCGGTGGACATCCACTACTACCGTGAGATGTCCCGACGTATCTTCACAGAGGTGTTCTCCCGCGTCACCGATCGCATCGAACAGGTTTCCGTGGATGAATGCTATATGGACGTCTCCGGCGCGCTGCTGCGGTGGAAGAGTCCCCGCGCCATCGGAGCTTGGATACGCGATCAGGTCGCCAGACGGTACCACATCACCTGTTCCGTCGGCATCGCGGCGAACAAGCTTGTCGCCAAAATGGCTTCGACCAATGCCAAACCGGATGGCATGCTCATGATCCCCGTGGCCAGACATGCCGAATTCGTGCAGATGATGCCGTTGCGTGGCATACCTGGCATCGGTCCGTCCTTGGAGAAACGACTGAACGCATGGGGCGTTGATTCCGTGGCTGACTTGGCGAAGATGAGCATGGAATCGCTTGAGCAGGCGACGGGGTCAGCCATCAGCGCGCGCGGGTTGTACATGGCGGCACGCGGATTGGATGACCGCCCTGTCGCACCGCGTGCGCAGGAGAAATCCGTCGGCGCGGAACGCACGTTCGACAAGGACACCCAAGACATGCGGCAGGTGACATCCATGCTCCGCTGGTGTTGCGATGATGTGGCCGGCACGCTGCGCAGACGAGGGTTGATGGCGCGTAAGGTCATGGTGAAGCTGCGATTCCCGGATTTGAGCTATGCGACGAAAGGACATACGCTGGACTGTCCGACGGATGCGGCAAGCATGCTGTATCCGCAATGTGTCGCATTATTGCTGGCCATGATGGGCATGCCGGAAAGCTCTATCGACGCCATTTCCTTGACCAGACCGGTGCGACTTGCCGGCATGAGCGCGGGCGGTTTGGTCGAAGCGGCGGATGCGGCGGTTCAGCTTTCGCTTGATGACATGCTTGAAGAGCAGAACGAGGCGCAGCGGGGTCGTGGAACGGATGCCGAACCGTCGACCCAATCGGAACGGCTACGCGGTGCGGAAGCGGCATTAGACGCGGTACGGCTCAAATACGGTAAAGGAAGCGTGCGTCTTGGCATATGGCGTACGGGGCCATCAGGTAATCTTGAACATTGAGAGTGATGTGGAGCATGAGAAGAAACAGGGGGAGTGCCATGAGATACAGGGACAAGGCGGTGCATGCCCGCAACCCGGAAGTGCTGGTTGCAGGACGTCGCAGGCTGGCCATCGTCGCAGCCGTCGTGCTTGTTGTATTGCTGGCGGTAGGTGGGTGGTTCCTGACGCGGTGCTTGCATTCATCACAGTCCCAAGCCGGGCAGGGGGCCGCAACGCAGATGGGCGTGGCCAAGCAGAAAAAGCATGTGGTGAAAAAGGCCGAGCCGAAGGAACATCACGGCAATTCGCCGGACTGTCCGGATACCGATTGCATCGCCATGATGGTCAATGGCGATCTGCTGTTCCACCCTGGTCTGTGGGACAACTTTGCCGGTCCCAATACCGCGGCGACGGACGGTACGGCCTATGACTTCACCAGTCTGTTCGAACCGATGCGCAAGTACATCGATGCCTCCGATATCGCGGTGTGCGAATTCGAAACGCCGATCGCGCCTCGCGGTGGCCCCTACACCGGGTATCCGGTGTTCAACATTCCCTCGGAGGTCGCCGACGCGGCCGCCAAGGTGGGGTATCGCGCATGCACGCATGCGTCGAACCATTCGTGGGATCAAGGCGCGGATGGCATCACACGCCTGTGGGATACCCTCGACCAGGACGGCATCGCACAGACGGGCTCCTACAAGACCGAGGAAGACTCTACCAAACCGCTGGTCATCGATTCCCCGACCGGTGGCGGCAAACTGGGCCTGATCGCCGGTACCGTGTCCCTGAACGCGCAAACCCCCGATTATGATTGGCGCGTCGACCGTCTGCGCGAGAGCGGCGATCCGAACCATCAGGCCGACATCGACAAAGCCGTGGCCAAAGCCAAAGAGGCCCGTAAACAAGGCGCCGACGTGGTGGCCATCGCCATGCATTCCGTGCAGGAATATCTTGACTACGCCGACTCGTGGCAGCAGTCCGAAGCGCATGAGCTGGCCGACACCGGTGCGTTCGACGTCATCTACGGTGCCGGATGCCACTGCGCGCAGCCCGTTGAGAACTACAACGGCACATGGATCATCTACGGTCTGGGCAACGCGGTGACGGTCACGTCCTACATTCCAGGCAACGAGGTCAACAACCAAGGCGTGACGGCCCGCGTCCAGTTCGCCGGCAAGAAAGGCGTGGCCGGCTCATGGCGGGTCAATCGCATCGATTGGGTGCCGACGGCCAATGTGCGTCAAGGCCAATACCAGTGGTGTCCGATTTCGGACGACCATCCGGATGGAGCCTGTTGGAACGAAACAGAAGATGCCAATCAGAGACAACGTATCTGGAACGTGATCTATTTCATGGGCGCGGACCAGAACGTGGTTCGAGAGTGGAACATCACCGCAGAACAAGCTGGTTCATCTGGAAAGTAGTTTCCCGTGGCAGAATATGCCTCGTATTCGTTAATCGACCTGTATGGAGCGTTTCCGCTCGTGATGTGAGGTAAAGATATGGATGGAGTTTTCGAGACCCAGCCGGACCGTACCGACTTGCCGCTGGTGGTCATGCCGGTGGTCATCGAATCGATGATCGGACCGTTCAAACAGAACTTCACGATGCTCGAAAACGTGGCCCGCGTGCGCATGTACGAGGATTTCACACTGGACGAGGACACCATCGTGGAACGCTGCAAGGATGCCGACGCCGTCATGGTCATCGGATTCCACTGCGCCGATGCCATCCTCGACAGGCTCGACGCCAAGTGCTATGCGTTCGGAGGCACCGGCGTCGCCAGCTACATCAATCTTGAGAAAACCAAGGAACGCGGCATCCGCGTCTGCAACGTGCTGCATTACGGCGATCACGCCGTCGCCGAGCACGCCATGGCGTTGCTCATGGAACTGACCAGGCACGTCGGAGCGCTTGATATGCAGGTCAAGCAAGGCGATTGGGACGGTGCCGACGGTTTCGAACTGTTCGGCAAGAAGCTCGGCATCATCGGACTCGGCGGCATCGGGCAGACCGTGGCCGGCATCGCCAACGCTTTCGGCATGAAAGTATCCGCGTGGAACTCCCACGTGCCGGCACAGGTGTTCGAGAACCTGAATGTCACTCCGGTGGAAGACATGAACGAGTTGATCTCGAATTCAGACGTGGTCAGCGTGCATATGCCGTTGCTTGACTCCACCCGTGGCATCATCACGGCGAAGAACCTCGACGCGTTGCGTCCGGGAACCCTGTTCGTCAACACCGCCCGCGCCGAAGTCATCGAACCCGGCGCACTGCTCGCAAGACTTCAACGCGGAGACATTCCGGCAGCCTTGGACGTGTTCGATCATGAGCCGCTTGCCGCCGACGATCCTTTGTGCAAGATTCCCGGCATCGTGCTCACCCCGCACATCGCATGGCGCACCGACGGCGCGTATATCGGCATGACCAAGCAGGTGGTCCAATCCATCGCCGCCTTCTTCAAGGGGGAGGAATTCAACGTCGTCGTCTGAAAAAATAACCGGGAAGCAGCATATGCGCGCGGTCGGTGAGGTTAGGTAGGTTGAACAGCATGCAGACCATACTCGATTCCGCCGATCGGCCGGCGCACGACGCCTTCGTCGAAAAGAAATCGGAATTCATCGGAGACGCCTGTCATATCAGCTCGTTGGATGAGGCGCTCGCTTTCGTTCAGACGATCCGTGACCAGCATCCGAAAGCCCGGCATGTCGCCTATGCCGCGGTGTGTGGTGGATCCGATGGACGTCTTGCGGAACGCATGAGCGATGATGGCGAGCCGTCCGGAACCGCCGGCAAGCCCATTCTCGACGTACTGCGGGCAAACGAAATGACTGATTGCGCGGTCGCGGTCACACGGTATTTCGGCGGTATCCTGCTTGGTTCCGGCGGCCTGATTCGTGCGTATTCCACAGGTGCGTCAATTGCGGTCAAGGCTGCTTCCAAGGCGAAAATCGTACCGTGCGGCGAATATCAGGTAACTCTTGATTATCCGCAGTTGGGCAGCTTCCAGAATCTGTTGTCAACGGTGGAAGGCGAGCAGACCGACGCGCAGTACACTGACCGCATCGCCTTGACTGTGGTGGTTCCGCAGGAACAGGCGAATGTCTTCGAATCCCGAGTTGTGGAAACTTTCAACGCCACGGTCGTTCCGCAACTGGTGGGCACGTCCAACCGTCCGGTCAAAGTATGAGTTCACGTTGTGAGCCGCATGCATATAGTGTCGTAAGGTGAAAATATGAGTGATGAGAACGAGCAGCATGAGAATGATTCGCAGGCCGACGCCTCGAACGCCGATGAGACCGTGGATTTCGAGCCGTTGACCGCCACATACGAGCGGCTCCGGCATTCCACTGATTCCGCCGCATTAAGCGAGTTCGCCAGACGTCCGCTGCCGGACCGGAGCGACCAGGCGGCGTTCTCCCGTGCCACCGCATTGCTTGAGGCTGTGGCCGGCAACGCGCATACGCCGGTGGAGGACCGCGTCTTCCTTGCCGAAACCATGCCGTTCCCGAACATTCTGGTCAAGCTTTCCACCGACGAGTCTCCTGAAGTACGCAAAGCCGTTGCGGGAAACGCCGATGACAAGAACTGGCTGGTGGGCCGACTGACCAAGGATGAGTCGCCCGAAGTGCGTGCCACCGCGCTGCGCAACAAACGTACGTCTTGGAAAATGCGTCTTGAAGGCGCCGAAGATTCCACCATGGATTCCGACACGCTTGATTTCCTGGGCTCGTTGGGAACGCAGGTCGAACCGGACGCTCCGGTGGTGCTTGCGACCATGGTGCGCAGGGCCGTCGCCTTGAATCCGAATGTTTCCGATCGGATGCTCCAGCAGTTGGCGCAGGACGCTTCAAGCGACGTGCAGAAGGCCGCTCAACGGCAGCTTGCGGAAAAATAATTGCATACGTTGTCATTTTTATGAGATTCCTGCGCGTGGTGCGCATGTTTTGGTCCTAGACTGGGAACCATGACAGAACAGACCGAAAACGCAACGCGTCTCGCCCGTCCGCTCATTCGTCTGGCAAAGCTGGTGGGTGTCGCCACCAGCTACGTCGGTATGAGCCATGATTACCACGAAATCGAAGACGATGTTCTAGTGGCGGTGCTCAAGGCGCTTGGTATTGACGCTTCCAACGATGAGGCGATCAACCAGTCCATCACATCCATCAAGTCCGAACGTGAAACGCGCGTGGTGGCTCCCACCGTGCTGCATATCGTGGGCAAGGAAAGCAAGGTGGAGGTGCACGGCGGCATGTTCGATGTGCCGGAAGCCTCCATCACGCTGGAAAACGGCAAGCAATTCACGGGCAAAATCTCCCATGAGGGCGGTGAGAAAATCGCCCATGAGATTGATGGCAGCTTCTTCTTCACGTCGTATCTCGTCCTGCCCGCCGATCTGCCCGAAGGCTATCACACCCTCGAGGTCACTGTCGGCAGCGAGACGGAGACTGCAACCGTTATCAGCGCTCCTGAGAAAATCGAACTGCTCGATGATATGAAGAACGGCTCCCTGTGGGGGTGGATGAGCCAGCTGTACTCCATCCGTTCCAAGGGATCCTGGGGCGTGGGAGACTTCGAAGATCTGAAGACCATGCTGGTCGAGGCCAAAAAGAAGACCGGCTCCGACTTCATGCTTATCAACCCGATGCACGCCGCGGAGCCGGTGCCTCCGCTGACGCCATCGCCGTATCTGCCGATTTCCCGCCGTTTCATCAATTTCAGCTACATCCGTCCGGAGTCCATGCCGGAATATCTCACGCTGTCCCACGAGGACAGGGCTGAAGTCGATGCGCTGCACGAGCAGGTCGAATCGCTGAATGACGACGCGCGGCTGATCGATCGCGACGCCATGTGGCGCGTCAAGAAGCATGCGCTGTGGGTCATCTACAAGGCCGGCCGAACCAAGGCTCGCCAGGCCGAATTCGACCGTTACCTCGCCGAATGCGGAGATGAGATCGAATCCTACGCCACCTGGTGCCTGTGCTACGACAAGTGGGGAGCTCCCTCCGACGACGCCGATAATTGGGTGCGCAAATACAACCGTGATTCCGAAGAAGTCGCGCAGTTGCGTGAGAAGTTCCCGGACACCCTTGAGTTCTACCGCTGGCTTGAGTGGGTCGCCACCGATCAGTTGCACGCGGCGCAGCAGGCCGCCCGCAAGGCCGGTATGAAGATCGGCATCGTCGCGGATATGGCCGTCGGCGTGCATCCGGCAGGATCCGATGTGTGGTGGAATCCGGAACGCTTCGCCAAGGGCGCCACGGTCGGTGCCCCGCCGGACATGTTCAACCAGCAGGGCCAGGATTGGAGCCAGCCGCCGCTTAACCCGATCGCCCTCGAACAGACCGGATTCAAGGTGTACCGGGATATGGTGCATGACATGTTCGCCAATGCCGGTGCGGTGCGTATCGATCATATCCTTGGTCTGTTCCGCCTATGGTGGATTCCGGAAGGCAAGCCCGCCACTGATGGCACATATGTGCATTACGATTCCGATGTCATGCTCGGCATTCTCGCGCTTGAGGCTTCCCGCGCTGGTGGCGTGGTTGTCGGCGAGGATCTGGGTGTCGTGCCGGCCTATGTGTCCAAGTCGCTGTCCGAACATGGCATTCTCGGTTGTGCCGTGGAATGGTTCGAACAGATGGACGGTGTGTTCCGCACTCCGAAGGATTGGCGTCCGTACGCACTGGCGTCCGTCAATACGCATGACATGCCTCCGGCGGCCGGTTACCTCGAATATGGCCACGTCAAGTTGCGTGAGCAGCTCGGCCTGCTGTCCGGTCCGGTGGAGGAATTCCAGAAGTCCGCAACCGCCGAGCACAATGCCATGCTGAACATGCTGGTCGAGGAGGGCTATCTCGACAAGGCTGCTCTGGATGACGAAGCCGCCAACGAAAACGAGATTGTCGACGCGCTGTACCGTGGTCTGAAAGGTTCGCCCTGCAAGCTCATGGCCGCCTCCATCGTCGACGCGGTCGGTGAGAAGCGCACGCAGAACCAGCCGGGCACCAATAACGAGTATCCGAATTGGCGTATTCCGCTGGCCGATGGCGAAGGCAACGTGGTGCCGCTCGAAAAGCTCTTCGACGAACCGCGTCTGCAGGAGATCACCGCCATCATGCGTGGCTGATCTTCTATAGGCGATTCCATGGGGTGTCCACAGGTCCGACGGTCTGCGGACACCCTTGTTTTTCGTGTTGCCGAATGTCAAGGCAGGCGATATACTAGTAGACTGTTGTGTTTCCCTACGGGGTCCTTCAAAGCGCTTTTCCCACTCGCCATCGAGGACTTTCAGGGAGCCCACGGATAATGAGACCTGAAAAACGGCATTATTCCGCGCCCAACCAACGCGTGTAATGCTGATGGATGGTCCGGAACACAATATATAGAAAAGGTACATCGTGAAAACTTTCACTCCGAAGCCAGCTGATCTGACTCACGACTGGTACGTCATCGACGCCACCGACGTGGTGCTCGGTCGTCTCGCCACTCAGGCGGCAACCCTGCTGCGTGGCAAGAACAAGCCGACCTACGCTCCGCACGCCGATTCCGGCAACCACGTGATCATCCTCAACGCCGACAAGATCGCTCTGACCGGCAACAAGTTGGGCAAGGAACTGTACATGCACTCCGGTCGTCCGGGTGGCCTGCGTCGCGATAGCTACGGCAAGCTGCTCAAGACCAACCCTGAGCGCATCATCAAGTCCGCTATCAAGGGCATGCTGCCGAAGAATCGTCTGGCCAAGGTCCAGCTGGATCGCCTCCACATCATCTGTGGCACCGAGCATCCGTACGCTGGCCAGAAGCCGCAGGTTTTCGAGATCGCTCAGGTCTCGCAGCAGGCTAAGTGAACCGAAGGGAGATAAGAAACATGGCTGAAAACACCAACAACTCCGCGGTTCTCGAGACCGAAGAGGAGCTCACCTCGTACACCACCGAGACCAACGCTGGCGCTGGCACCGGTACTTCCGCTATCGCTCCGGGCTACGGCACCGGTCGTCGTAAGGAAGCCGTCGCCCGTGTTCGCCTGGTTCCGGGCACCGGCAAGTGGACCATCAATGGTCGCACCCTGGAAGAGTACTTCCCGGCCAAGCTGCTGCAGCGTGAGGTCAACTCCCCGATCGTTCTGCTCAAGCTCGAAGGCAAGTTCGACGCTATCGTCCTCGTTGACGGTGGCGGCACCACCGGCCAGGCTGGCGCAATCCGCCTGGGCGTTGCCCGCGCTCTGAACGCTATCGATCGTGATGCGAACCGCGCCGCCCTGAAGAAGGCTGGCTTCCTGACCCGCGACGCCCGCGTCGTGGAACGCAAGAAGGCTGGTCTGCACAAGGCACGTCGCGCTCCGCAGTTCTCGAAGCGCTAAAGCTTACAGCAAGCTTTATTCGAAACCCCTCGGAAACCTATGGTCTCCGAGGGGTTTCCTCGTTATTGTGGGCAAGCGTTAGATGCGTTGGACGCAATGGGCTCGTTAGATGTGTTGGACGTATCTGGCAGACGTTGCAGATGAAGCATCCGCATCTCCCTCATTCGCGGCCCACCCGTTACCGGACGTTTCGGATGGGCCGTTTGCGTATTGATGTATGCGCCGATTCGTTGCGCCGTCCGCTGCGCGTCAATCCGTCGAAATCTGCTTCATCGCGCTGATGCTCAGAGCCGGCAGCGTCCACAGGGTCGGATCGTCCTCGGACAACCCGTCGTCAGCGGAGTTCAGACTGTCGGCATTCTCATCCATCTGCCAATACATGGTATTGAGACGCTGCAGATGGTTGCGGAATCGCCCGGCAGGTTTGTCCTCCGCTTCCTCATCGAACTCGGCCAGCTTCTCGATCTGCGTGCCCTGTCCGGGATATTCGCCGGCGATTTCCGCCGAGGACCAGATCATTTCCCATTCGATGTCGTTGGGCAGATGGAATCTGACGTTCTCGTCGGACCCATTGACCAGAATGAGCAGGCTTGGCTCGTCGGGGGAGAGCAGCTGCATGGCGAACGATCGGACCGAGGGATTCGTCCAATCCGCATCATGCGGCGTCTTTCCGTTCGGCAGGAACCAGTGCACGCGGTCGGATTTCTTCAACAGTCCGATTTTGCTCAGTCGGGTGAAGAAATCCTCATGGTTGTAGAGGTCCCGGGCCTTTCTCAGCGCTATCAGCCGGGAAGTGAGGTTGAACAGCTTGAGCTCCGCGGTCTGCTCGGTGCTGTACAGCCAATCCCAATCCAGCCATGTGGTCTCATTGTCCTGCGTGTAGGCGTTGTTGTTGCCGTTCTGCGAGTTGCCGAATTCGTCGCCGGCAAGCAGCATCGGCGTGCCCAGGGAGAGCAGCAGCGTGCCCAGCATGTTCATGATGGCCCGTTCTCGTTGCTGTGTGATGATCGGATCACTGCACGGGCCTTCATGTCCGAAATTGACGGAATGGTTGTTGTCGCTGCCGTCCCGGTTGTTCTCTCCGTTGGCTTCGTTGTGCTTATGCCGATACTGGGCCAGATCGGCGGTGGTGAAGCCGTCGTGGCATGCCACGTAGTTCACGGATGCGGTCGATCCGCGTCCGGGGTCGGTGGCGAACAGATCGGCTGAGCCGCATAGGCGCGTGGCCATGGACTGCATGGTCATGTCGCCGGTTTCACCACCACGTGCACGTTCCACATCGGTCAGCCAGAAGGTGCGTGTGCAATCGCGGAAGCGGTCGTTCCATTCCGCGAAGGGGATGCCGAATTGTCCCGTTCTCCAGCCGTTCGGGCCGCAATCCCACGGTTCCATGATCATCTTGAGGTTGCCGAGCAGCAGATCGGAGCGCAACGCGTACAGGAACGGGTGGTATCGCGTGAATTCGCCGTCAAGACGCGCCAGCGTCGCCGCAAGGTCGAATCGGAATCCGTCGATACCAATGCGTTTGGCCCAATAGCGCAACGAATCCACGGCGAACGTGGTGACGTGCGTGTTGGTGAAATCAAGCGTGTTGCCGCAACCGGTGGTGTCGTACAGGCGGCTGATCTTGTCTTTGGTGCGTCGGTAGTACGAGAGATTGTCAAGGCCTCGCCAGCAAATGGTCGGGCCTTCGGGGCCTGATTCGCAGGTGTGGTTGTACACCACGTCCATGATGACCTCGAAACCGGCCTCATGCATGGCCCGCACCATGTCGATGACCTCCTGCCGCACGGCGCCCGCTCCCGCTTCCTGCGCCTGCTTGGTGGCGTACGAGGCTTCGGGGGCGAAGTAGCCGAGCGTGGAATAGCCCCAGTAATTCGTGCGATTGCGTTCCTGCAGGAACAGTTCGGATTGCTTGGCTTGGATGGGCAGCAGTTCGATGGATGTCACGCCGAGGTCCTGCAGATAGGAGAGCGTGGCCGGATGGGCGAGGCCGGCATAGGTGCCGCGCAATTCCGGAGGAAGCCATGGGGCGTTCGCGGTGAATCCTTTGACGTGCAGTTCGTAGATGACGGTTTTGCTCCATGGCACATGCGGGTGGGATGGTTCTCCCATATGCTTGTTGATGTCGCGGTCGTCAATGGCCACGGAAACAGGCATGTGTCCCAGAGAGTCCACGGTGCTCATCGGTCCGAACGGCGAACCGGCGACCTTGCCGTTTTTGATCTCGCATTCGTAGGCGAAGGCGCCCGGGTCGAGTTCCATCTTGCCTTCGATGCCTTTGGCGTATGGGTCGAGCAGCAGTTTGTATGGATTGAAGCTCACGCCATGGTTTGGATCCCATGGGCCGTTGACGCGGTATCCGTATTGCATGCCGTCCCATGCTTGCGGCACGTGCACGTACCACAGTCCGTAGTTGGGACCGTCCATGCGGAACAGTGTTTCGCGAAGATTGAGCGAGGGAATGCGTCTGGTGCAGATGCGCTGTTTTTTGGCCTGATCGATGAACGTGAGTCCGGGTTCGTTGAACAGCCGTGCGGCGTCGGCATAGAAGGCGCTCGGTTGGTCAAGTGGTTCAAGTACGCAAAACCACACTTGGTCTGCTGTTTCTGAGCGGACAACGGCGTCCGCGCCACCATCGTCGGTGAAATAGAGACCTGGTCGGGTTGCGTAGCGGTGCAAAGGTGGGTTCTTCATAACCTCATTCTAAACACTTTGAAATTATCTGTTGACTTGCTATGTCGAGGCTGTCGACGCTCGTGCCGGTCTGATCCAGACGTGAGCTTGAACTCGAGCAGGTGCAGGACTTCCTCGACGGCAAAATCGCCGCCGCTTCCAAGGCTGTCGTCAAAATCGGCGCCGGACGCTGTTTATTCGTCCTGAACAGCTTGGAATTAGCGAAAAAGTATCACGACATGACGGCAAATGCGCCGCCGACATCGCCGCATAGCGCATATCCTAATCACAAAAGGGAAAAATCAATCGTATTCATCGTTATCAGGAGGTAATTTTATGACGAAAGCAATGTCTGAATTCACTACCGATCTGCAGCATTCCGGTATGCCGGCGAAGGATCTCGACGAAACCATCGAATTCTATACGAAGAAGCTTGGTTTCGAACTGGCCGGACTGTTCCATAACGGCGAAAATCGTTGTGCATTCCTGCGTTACGGCCATCTGACCATCGAAACGTGGGAGGGTGATCCGGCTCCGCTGACCACTGGTGCCATCAATCATTGGGCATTCGACACTCCCGACATCGAAGCTGCATTCGAAAACGCGAAGGAACTCGGGCTGAATTTCAAAGATAACGAAATCCAGCATATCGACAGCTTCTGGGAGCATGGCATCCGCTACTTCAACGTGTACGGACCGAACGGCGAAACCATTGAATTCTGTCAGATTGTCAAATAACTATCGTTAGATGATTGCCGTCAAATAATCGTTGAAAACAAATACAACAGGCGAAACAGACGGAAGCAAACAAAGAAGCGTGCGCTGAACCTTATATACGGGTTCGGAACACGCTTCTTTTTGTTATGCAATCGATGTGATTAATGCGATTAATATGTGCGCAAAAGCGGTTACATATCGCATAGTTCGCGTACGTACGGCTCCACAAAACGCAGAGCCGCGCCGATAATGTCTTGATGGTCGAGCGCCATTCCCTTGCGCAGGGTGAAATCCGTGGTGCCGAATGGCGTATGTTCCACCACGCGTTCGCGTAGTCCGGCCATATCGTCATCATCGAGATATTGTGCTGCCTCACCGCTGATGATCACGTCACCGGCCAGCACCGAGCGAATATTCGTTACCGCCAGCGCCACATAATCCAGCCATTGCGAGAATCGTTCGCGATGCTCCTGCTCGCCTTGTTCCAACACCGAGAAGAAGCCGGGCAGGCTTTCGCCGTCTTCCATCAGCGTTTCCGGCGAGCAATACGTATCCATGCAGCCCTGTTGCCCGCAGTAGCAGGTGTTGCCTCCTGGAATCAGCGTCATATGTTCGATTGAGCCATTGCATTGGTTGGGCCCTTGGTAGAGCGATCCGTCTATGATGACCGCGCCTCTGGGGCGTCGCTCGAGGTAGATGCAGACGGCATCCTTCAGATTGTGGTCGAACCAGAGTTCCGCCATGGCAGAAGCGTCGGAATCGTGAATCATCAGCGACGGATAGTTGAGGCCGTGGCTGAGTTCGTTGAGTTTCAGGCCGGTGTTGTTCATGATTTTGCCGAAGGTGATCGACTGCCCGTCTGCCGATACGATGCCTTGCATGCAGAAGGCCACGCCTAGCACCGTGCTGCCTTGTCTCGCCAGTTCCTGCGCGAAACCGTTGATGATGTCGTTCATGCGCTGGTAGTAGGCGTCGTTGTTACGATAGGGGAGTGTGCGCTGTC
>OBAI01002080.1_pt1 | contig 13280 bp, 13 predicted proteins | sample 1517461 | NCBI WGS metagenome assembly OBAI01 (sample SAMN04571696, study PRJEB22368) | human gut metagenome | biome: human gut; material: stool | host: Homo sapiens | place: Luxembourg | collected 2012-06-29
TAAAAAACCGATTCAGTGCTACCAACACTGAACCGGCTCAGATCTCCGAAGAGATGCTCATTTTGCAAAGATATTGTATCATCTTCGGAGCAGGCGCACAACCAGAACATTTGTGTGGCTGTTATTTTTGTACCCAATTTTACATATTTTATAAAACCGAGGTGATATCATGAGTGATCGTATTGGAGCTTTATATATACGAGTCTCCACAGATGATCAGGCGGAGCTTTCTCCTGATGCTCAGAAGCGCCTGTTGCTGGATTATGCTAAAAAGAACGGCATCATTATTTCCAATGATTTTATCTTTTCCGAGAGTGTTTCCGGCCGGCATGTGCAAAAACGTCCTGAGTTTCAACGTATGATCGGCATTGCCAAACAGCCGTCACATCCGATTGATGTGATACTGGTCTGGAAATACTCCAGATTTGCCCGTAATCAGGAGGAATCTATCGTATACAAGAGTATGCTCAAGAAAGATCATGTAGAAGTAATAAGCGTATCTGAGCCCCTTGTGGATGGTCCTTTCGGTTCACTGATTGAGCGCATCATTGAATGGATGGACGAATACTACTCTATCCGGCTCTCCGGAGAAGTTCTGAGGGGCATGAAAGAAAAAGCTCTCCGGAATGGATACCAATCTTCTCCCTGTCTCGGCTATGAGGCCGTAGGACACGGAAAGCCTTTCCAAATCAATGAAGCCGAGTATGCTATGGTATCTTATATCATGGATCTGTACGATAATCAAAACATGGATGAAACCGCCATTGCAAGGAAATGTAATGATCTGGGATATAAGACCAAGCGTGGAAATCCTTTCGAACGAAGAACCGTTGACCGGATTCTGCAGAATCCTTTCTACTGTGGAATCGTGTCCTGGAACGGAGTAGAGTTCGATGGCGCGCATGAAGTCCGGATTTCAAAAGAACGTTTTGACCGGAGGCAGAAATTGATTGCATCCCGCAGGCGGCCGATGAAAGCCCGGAATGTTTCTACCTGCAAGCACTGGTTATCCGGACTACTGAAATGTTCTGTCTGTGGAGCTACGCTCTCCTATACAGGCAATAACAAGTGTCCATACTTTCAATGCTGGAAATATGCAAAAGGATTCCACAAAACTTCTGTCGCACTGTCTGTAAAGAAAGCCGAAGAAGCTGTGACCGCATATTTCGATCAGATTCTTTCCGGAACTGATTTTACATACGTCCGTAAGGACCAGCCTGCTGCAGATGAGACTGCTGCCATTGAACAGCTCCAAAAGGAACTATCTAAACTCTCTGCCAGAGAAAGCAGGATCCGTGATGCATACGAAAGTGGGATTGATTCATTGGAAGAATATAAAGCCAACAAAGAACGGCTGATCAGTAATCGGCTACAGCTTGAATCTGAATTGGAAAAGCTCCGAAAAGAGCAGGAAGAAAAAGAAGTAAGCAAGGAAGATGTGCTTCATGAGATTAAATCTGTGAATGATATATTAAAGAATCCGGATGTAAGTTATGAAGAAAAAGGAACCCTGATACGTACAATCGTTGACCAGATTGTATATGACAAAGAATCCGGTAAGATGTACTTTGACATTATCGTATCATGATTCCAGTTCTTCTTTTTCCCCTATAAAGAGCCCGGAACGCGCATAAATACTGGGTTTGTGGCACTATTATAGGGTATTGCAGTCCGGGCCACCATACTGACTCATGATGAACTGGGCGATCTTTGCATTTGGAGTCTTAATATTTACCGGATACTGCAGTCTTTTTTCATAATTCCACATAAACTATCTGCACCCTCCTTCCGTTTCCCATGGGAATGGCTGCTGCACCCATTTCCATGTATCCCCACCAGATTCCAGTGCAGCATCTACTGTCAGTGGGCCATAACACTGCGCATATTCTTTCAGCAGTTTCTGGCGTTCCTGTTCACACTCCTGATAAAAGGAGATTGCTTCTTCACAGCATGGATGTGTATCCAGATAAAGCAGAACATCATTTACTGCAAAACTGACTTCGTTGATACGGTTCATTAATTTTTCTTTTGCAGTACACTGATTGCGATACATCATCTCTGCCCACCTCTCTTTCCACAAAATGGTTTACAGAGCTGCGGAAAAACAGTTCCGACCTTCAACGCATATCCAAGATCATATGTCGTAGTAAATTTCTGGCAGGGAACATACGCCATGGCTGCTTCCATCTGATCGATGTGTGTATACATTTCCGCATCTCTGGTTTTGGCATCCGGAAGGTGACACGGACATGGTGAAGGGCGGGATGGCTGATTTCTGGAATTATTCCGGCAGGAACACTGCTGCCCGGACATCATCTCTTTTGCCATTCCACAGGTTGCATTATATGGGCGGCCACATGGACGGTTCATCTGATAATTTTCCATGAGCAAATCCTTTCTGTCACAAATAATATGTCTCTATATTTTATGACATAAATATGGAATGGTGCGCATATCTGCCCATAAAAACAGCTCCCTTCACCGGGGAGCTGCACATTTCTTATCGCATTACTCAATCACATATGCATCTACGATTTCTCCGTAATATGCAATGTGTGTATCTCTGTTTGCACCTGAAAATGAACTTTCTACATTCTGTGGGTAAAACTTCTCTCTGTTTTCCTCTGTCATGGCCTCTGTATCCTGTGTCTGTTTATAGACTACTTTGCATTCCAGTGTCAGTGGAAGTTCTTTTACTCCCGGGACAGAAATTGTTTCCGGTTCTTCGTAAGTCAGACCAATTTCTTTCGCTTTATCTACATCCCTTCCTGATTTTGCCCCACAGTATCCAAGAATTTTTTTTGCACTGTCATCCAGTGGAATATTAACCGTAAATTCGCCATTCTTCTCAAGAAGACTTCTTGTAAAACGACTTTCTCTGACAAATGTAATAAAAACTGGTTTTCCCCATTCTACGCCAACCATTCCCCAGGAAATTGTCATAGAGTTCACTCTGCCATCTGCTTTTCCGGTAATCAGCACTCCATTTTTTACTCCGTTCAAAATTTCTCCCATATGTTCAAAAACATCTATTTTTTTCTTCATGATCTTATTTTCCTCCTGTTAGTTTACATACATTTCTTTTGTCCTTTATCTTAAGATAAAAAACAGGAATCTGCAAGTATTTTGTACTTTATCATTCACGTTTTTAAATGTATAATAGAAGTACTTTAACAAAGGAGTTCAGAATCATGTCACCATCAAAATCCAAAAATCTTACCCCTTCCTATGCAGTCATCCAGGGACTGTACTGGATGTATTTTGCAGCAATCATGAGTTTTTCCGGTTTTTTTCTTCTTTCCGGTGGATTTACCAATACTCAGATTGGAATCCTTGCAGCTATAGCAGGACTTCTGTCTGCAGTACTGCAGCCTGTCCTTGCAGGTTACGCTGACCAGCCACAAAGCCCTTCCCTGAAAAAACTGATCCAGATGCTGTATCTTCTTCAGCTGATCCTTGTGATCGGATTATTTTTATCCCATTCTCTCATACTTACCGGACTTCTTTATGGTTCCAGTATTGCCCTGCTGCAACTGATGACTCCTTTTATTAATTCCCTTGGAATGGAAAGCATCAATCAGGGACATTCTCTCAATTTTGGTCTTGCACGTGGAATGGGATCTGTCGCTTATGCCTGTATCTGTTACATTCTGGGGATCATTACGGTAAAAGCCGGACCTGTTTCCATCCCGATCACTGTAATTGTCCTTACCCTGCTGTCTCTTGGTATCCTTATTCTTTTTCCATTTTCCAAAGCAAAATCAGACAGCACTGCCACGAATGCTCCCAAAAGCAGCTCAGACAGTAATCCAATACTTTTTTTCAGGAAATACAAACGTTTTTCCCTGGTACTGCTCGGATGTATCTTTATCTATCTCAGCCATGTTCTGCTGAATAACTTTAATTTTCAGATTGCCCTGGCAAAAGGGGGCGGAAGTGCAGAAATGGGAACAGCCTCAGCGATCGCCGCCATATGCGAATTGCCAACGCTTTTCCTTTTTGGCTATATCATCCGCAAATTTCGCTGTGACCTTCTGCTAAAAACTGCCGGGATCTTTTTCACGATAAAAGCACTTGGCACGCTGCTTGCTCCGGGTATTCCGGTATTTTACGGCGTACAGATTTTTCAGATGCTCGGATGGGGACTTATGACTGCAGCTTCTGTTTATTATGTAAATGCCCTAATGGAACCGGAAGACGCAATCAAGGGGCAGGCCTATTTCACAATGGCATATACCCTTGGAAGCGTACTTGGTTCTTTTCTTGGCGGAACACTCATCGACCTTGCCGGAGTACACGCAATGCTGTTCTTCTCAACAGTCTCTGCATTCATTGGTGCACTGATCGTACTAATCTTTGCTGAACGTACTTCAAAATAATATTCCAAAAAACACCGCAAACAGATACTACTTCCATCTGTCTGCGGTGTTTTTCATTTGTTATTTTTCATTTGTTTCGTTTCCATCTGCTCTGTTTATTCGCACAAATCTCATTCCACTGACAATTCCCACAGATTTCCACCCGTTTTCCTGACTCGATCACATTTTTCTGCACATTTTCCACAAATTCCTGAAATCTCATCTGTGCTTTTTCACTGAGTCCGCATGCTTCAAGCACTTTACGGTCATAGGCTTCCACCAGACCGGCACTCACGCAACTTCCCTCTTTCAGATTCGGACACTCTTTACAGATTTCATCTCCGGATACGGTAAGCTCAATATCTGCGCCTTTTTCAAAAAACTCCAGCATCTTCTGCATATTTACTGTGAATCCGTCACTGTAGCCTTTTCCTTCAAAATACGCAAGACACATTCCATGATGCGGTCTTAAACAGATCATGCTACAAATTTGCGGAGCTTTCTGGAAAGACCATAAGCCAGAACAATTTTAATAATATCCGGAATGATAAATGGAATGACACACCATCCCAGAACAGTTGCAAGACCAACGGCACCATTCGCTCTGCTGTAAACGATCATAAACCATGCAGTACCAAAAGCATAGCATACGATCAGTCCTACGATCATGGACACAATCTGCATTACGGATTTCTTACCCGGAAGTTTTTCCATTGCCCACATAACAAGGGCAGAAAACAGAAAACCAATAATATATCCGCCAGTTGTTCCAGCAAGAACACCAATACCTCCAGAAAATCCTGCAAATACCGGTACTCCAATTGCTCCAAGCAGAATAAATACCAATATGGAAAGTGTTCCTCTTTTTCCACCAAGGACACCTACCGCTACAAAAACGCCAAACGTCTGCAGTGTAAACGGAACAGCTGCCGGAATGGATATCCAGGAACAGATTGCCATAATAACTGCAAATACGGCAATGTACACAATGTCATAAGTTTTACTTCTGGTTGCTGCTATTGTACTCATTTTTTTCTCCTCCTCGTGATGACAGTTCTATCTGTTATCTATTTAACAATTTAACACAGGCCTTTCCAATTGTCAACTTAATATAAAAAGAGGTTTACATTTAAAAAATTATATTCTTAAATGTAAACCTCTTTTTATAATATTATTTATCGTCAACTATTTCTGTTGATGTACATAAACCTCCATCTGGTTATATGGAATCACAATTCCGTTAGCATCAAATTCTTCTTTTATCTTCTGATTCAGGCGCCATTTCGTTGGCCAGTAACGTTCTGTCGACACCCAGACACGCAAGCCCATGATCACTGCACTGTCTGCAAGCTCGTCCACAAACACAACCATTTCTTTTGTGTCGCTTTTGGTATCTGCATCTTCTCTGAGAATTTTCTCAATGATTCTCTTTGCCTTCTGAATATCTGCCTCATAGGAAATTCCAACTTTGATCTCAAGTTTACGATTCTCCTTGGCCGTTACATTTATGATCGTACTGTTTGACAGTGTTCCATTTGGTACCACAATTTTTTTATTGTCAATGCTCAGAAGTGTTGTATAGCAGATCTCAATCTTGGCGACCGTACCCTCACACCCGTTTGACTGATCCTGAATGATATAATCTCCAACTACAAAAGGTTTAAAAAGCAACAAAAGAACTCCTCCTGCCAGATTTGCAAGACCTCCCTGTAGTGCCAGACCAACCGTCACACCTGCCGTACCAAGCAATGCCGCTACAGAAGATTCCTTTACACCAAGGCTTACTGCAATATTGATGATCAGAAGGACATACAAAACCGCTTTCCCGGCAGAAGAAGCAAACTGTATCACACCAGCATCCACATTGGCTCTCTCCAGAGATCGTCTCATAACATTCAATATCCACTGAATGATTTTTCGTCCCACGAAGAACACAATTACTGAAAGAACAACTTTAATACAAAAGCCCATAACTGCCGGAACCTGGTTTTCCATATACTGTTTAAAATTCAACAGATCTTTCAGACTATCCTTCACACCGTCAATTCCCATTTCCTGCAGACCTTCATCTACTTTACTAACAGTTTCACTGACTGTATCCATAAAAAATCCCTTTCTTTTTTCAATCTGTAATTGTATCTATCATACATCTCTGATATTTTCTTTTGTATTTATTAATATACCATGATTTTTCTGCAAAAACTATTTTAAATATTTAAAAATCCCATATACAGTGATATAATGGAAACACTTATAATAATTATATTCTTTTTACGGAGGAAAGCATGCATATTATAATTGTCGGATGCGGCAAAGTTGGAAGCACCCTTGCAGAGCAATTACAGGAAGAAGATACTGATCTTACTCTGATCGATACAGATGCAGACGTTATCAACAATCTCACCGAAGATATTGATGCCATGGGGATTGTTGGAAATGGAGCCAGCATCAATACACTTATGGAAGCCGGCGTCAAAACTGCTGATATCATGATTGCAGTCACCGCTTCTGATGAATTAAACCTGCTCTGCTGTCTGATTGCACAGAAAGCCGGACATTGTCAGACCATTGCCCGTGTACGCAATCCACTTTACAGTAAAGAGATTGGTTTTATTCAGGAACGCCTTGGTCTTTCCATGATCATCAATCCGGAACTGGCCACTGCCAGAGAAATCTCAAGACTTCTGCGTTTTCCGGCAGCCATCAAAATCGATCCATTTTCAAAAGGACGTGTAGAACTTCTCAAGTTTAAAGTTCTCCCGGAATTTGAACTGGATGGAATGTCAGTTTCCCAGATCACAGACAAATATCGCTGTGATGTTCTGTTTTGTGCCATTGAAAGTAAAACGACCTTAAGCATCCCGGGCGGTGATCATCTGGTTCACAATGGCGATTTTATCTCTATTATCGCAACACCCAAAAATACAGCTCTTTTCTTTAAAAAGATCGGGCTGAAGACACATCAAGTCAAAAATACTCTGATCATTGGCGGCGGCACAATTTCCTATTATCTTGCCAAAGCCCTTTCTGATCTGAAGATCAGTGTTAAGATCATTGACAAGAACAAAGAGCGCTGTGAAGAACTCAGCGAGATGCTTCCAAATGCCACAATTATCTGCGGTGATGGTACAGACCGCGCACTTCTCATGGAAGAAGGTCTTTCCACAGTAGAATCCTTTGTCACACTCACAAACATGGACGAGGAAAACATTTTCCTGTCACTGTCTGCAAAAAATATGACACAGGCCAAACTGATTGCCAAAGTAAACCGTCTTCCTTACAAAGACGTTATCGATGAATTGGATATTGGAAGTGTGATCTACCCGAAATATATTACCTCTGATTCTATTCTCCGGTATGTACGTGCCATGCAGAATACTATCGGAAGTAACGTAGAAACCCTTTATCATGTGCTTGACAATCAGGCGGAAGCGCTTGAATTTATCATTCGTGATAATTCTCCTGTTGTGGGAATTCCACTTTCCAAACTGAATCTGAAAAACAATCTTCTTGTTTGCTGCCTTACACGTGAGGGGACTGTCAGAATTCCAAGAGGACAGGATTCCATTCAGATTGGCGACAACGTGATCATTGTCACAACCCATAAGGGACTTCGCGATATCCGCGATATTCTGGCATAAGAAGGGATGTATACAGATGAATTTTCGAATTATTGCTTATATCGTTGGATGGGTGTGTAATTTTCAGGCAATGTTCATGGTTCTTCCATGTATCACGGCTCTCATTTATCAGGAACATGAATTTTTCGCTTTTCTGATTTCCATGATTGTCTGCCTGATCGTAGGTCTTCCACTGACTATCCGAAAACCTAAGAACAAAGTTTTTTATACCAAAGACGGATGTGTTGCAGTAGCTTTGAGCTGGTTTGCACTTTGTATTTCCGGTGCAGTACCTTTTGTCCTCAGCGGTGCTATCCCACATCCAATCGATGCTTTTTTTGAGACAGTATCTGGGTTCACAACAACCGGATCCAGTATCCTGACAGATGTGGAAGTTCTCCCTCATTGTATTCTGATATGGAGAAGTTTCACACACTGGATCGGTGGCATGGGGGTTCTTGTATTCTTGCTCTCACTGCTGCCACTTGCCGGCGGGTATCATATGAATCTGATGAAAGCCGAAAGCCCTGGTCCTTCCGTCGGCAAACTGGTTCCAAAAGTTCAGCAGACCGCCAAAATTCTTTACACGATTTATATTGGAATGACACTGTTCCAGATTATTCTTCTTCTGATTGGCAGAATTCCTCTGTTCGATACCCTGTGTATTTCTTTTGGTACAGCCGGTACTGGTGGATTTGGTATCGTCAATGACAGTATGGGAAGCTACAGCACCTACTGTCAGGTTGTCACAACGATTTTTATGATTCTTTTTGGAGTCAACTTTTCTGCATATTATCTTCTTCTTACGAAAAAGTTTGTGCAGGCATTTAAATTTGAAGAAGTACGTTATTATTTTGGAATCATTCTCGTTGCAATCCTTGTGATCGGATTAAATACAGCTCATCTGTTCCGCAATCTGGGTGAAGCATTTCAACAGGCAGCCTTTCAGGTTGGTTCTATCATTACAACAACCGGTTTTTCCAGCACAGATTTCAGCCAGTGGCCCTCTTTGTCCAAAACGATTCTCGTACTTCTGATGTTTGTCGGTGCATGCGCCGGAAGTACCGGTGGCGGAATCAAAGTTTCCCGAATTTTGATTCTATGTAAAGCAGCCAAAAAAGAATTCCAGTTATATCTGCACCCGAATGCAGTCAAAAAAATCAAAATGGATGAAAAAACGATTGGACATGATATCATCAGATCTACAAACATTTATCTGAGTGTATATCTCCTGATCTTAGCAGCTTCTGTCCTTATTATCTCTCTGGATAATTTTGATCTTATTACAAACTTTACAGCAGTCACCGCAACATTGAATAATATCGGTCCTGGTCTGGAAATTGTAGGCCCGATGGGGAACTTCAGTTCCTTTTCCTATCTTTCCAAATGTGTGTTAATTTTTGACATGCTTGCCGGACGATTGGAAATTTTTCCTCTGATGCTTCTTTTCTTTAAAGGAACCTGGAAGAAATTCTAGTTCACAGTTTTTTCAAATTTATACCATATTTTTTTCACATTTATTAGGTATATTAATATGCATAGAAGGTGCATGCCTTCTATAAAATATTTTTCTTTTTCATACGCGCCGGTACGAAAGTACCGGCCTCCTTCCATTTATGGAACTTTTTTTATTTACGCAACGTCAAAAGCTCTGTCGTATCAATCACTGATACAACAGAGCTTTTTATTACTGTAAATTATCGCTGATCGTCTGCCAGATACTGCTGTTTTCAAATCCCAGCTTCCACTGTGCAACGCCCGCAAGATTATATTTTGGAATCAGTTTCACTTTCTCCGCGATCGATTGTGCATCTTCCAGCCAAATCTGATACGTTGAATTATCTTTTTCAAATGTTGCATAATTCTGACTGACACTTCCGTCCCATACAGCTTCAACGCCATTTTCAGTAAGGACATTCTGTGCTTCATCCATTCCAATCGCCTCACTGGTCAGAGCCCCACCAGTTGTTTTCCAAAGTCTTGTATAAAACGGAATTGCAAGAACTGTTCTTTCTGCCGGCGCTTCTGCAATCGTATCCTGCACGCCCTGCTCCACCCATGGAAGAGAGGCCACAGATCCGGCATCTGACCCTACATAATGTTCATCATACCCCATAATAACAATATAATCTACCACCAGTCCTTGTTCTCTGCGGTCATAATGGCTGGTAAAATCTTCCGGAACCGGATTATCTACTGAAAGAACAAGATTATTCTTATGACATTCAATAGAAAGTTCTCTTAAAAATTCCAGAAAATGAGGTCCTGCATCTTCACTGAGTGTCTCGAAATCCACATTTATACCATCTAGCCCAACGGTAGTTGCTGACTGAATCAGCTGCTGAATCATATTTTGTCTGGATGACAACTGTGAAAGTGTATCCGTTGTACTCACTTCTGCCGTAAAATTATCAATCAGTCCCCAAACCTTTAATCCGCTTTCATGTGCAAGTGCCACATAGTCCGCCGACGCAATATTTCCTATATTTCCTGCTGTGTCCTGAATATAATACCATGTAGGAGAAATTACATTTACACCGCTGACATTTGCGATCGTGTCCGCCAGATATGCATTCGCATCCTGACTTGTCACCTGATGCCAGCTCATATTTACTTTTCCATCCATAGTAAGATAGGTATATTCCTCTTTCTCAAATGATCTCTCAAAATCTTTTGTCTCAGCAGATGCTATCGTATCCTTCTGAACATATCCTATATAGCCATCCATTGTAGCAACCTGGGCCCAGTCTTCCAGTTCTTCCAGAAAGATCAATGTATCCCCCGTCTTCACATCTGTCAGGATCGGAGACTTGATTCCACCCTGATAACGGATACTTGTATCTTTTTTAACTGTCGTTGTCTGCACTCCGGTAAACCTGTACTGGATTGCAACTCTGTTCGGATTTTCATATACATAAGCATCCAGGTCTGTAAATTTCTGCACGAAACCAAGACGCAGATAAACTGTTCCATCCTTCAGCCATACATCGCCTTCTCCGCTCTCTGCTGCCGGATAATACTGCAATTCAGAAGGTGTCGCATAAAGTACTTGCTGGTCAGCACTATCCCAGTAATATCTCTGATTCAGATATGTATTTACCATATCAAGTGGAAGATATATCTGATCTCCTGACATCAATGCGCGTTCTTCCATGATTTCAGTTCCCAGAACAACTGCCATTTCCCCATCTCCGGGCTGTCCATAATATTCTGTAAGATTCATTCTTTCTTTTGTAGGAATATATTTCTTAATAAAATGCATTCCCAGCCCCATAACTGCCAGCACTAAAATCAATATGCAGACAATTACGACAGGCATGTGTTGATTTCTCGTTTGTTTTTTTGCCTGATGCTTCATCTGTTTCTCCCTTTAATTTCAGATAAGATCTGTAACCATTCTGTGTTGCGCTTCTTTTTTTCTTACGTATCGTAACACTTTTTACGCTATTCTCAGTAACCTGATTATTACATATACTTTTTTATTATAACATGCTTTACTATATAATGTCTTAACTAATTATAAATTTTCAAATATTTCCTGTACAGAATCATTACCTCAGACTTTTTAATTTTGTGCAGGATTTTCCGGTCTGGTTAAGTACGAGAGGGGAAACTGCACTTGTACCGGAAAATCGCTGCAATCATCTTATGTATATAAAAGCAGGTATTTATCATCTTCTGTTTTTGGGAAGTTCCCTGATATGTTCAAAGTTCACTTTTGCAATCCTGCCTTCTTCATCTGCAGTATAATCCCTCATGTAACCACCGTCTTCTGCGATCATACAGGCTTTCGCAATACATTTCGGTGTACTGGGATTTCCATTCAGAAAAAGCCTGACACCTTGTTTCCGATAATCTTTTAATTCATCCTTCAAAGGTTTCAATGACTTTTTACTGCATTTACTGTGTGACATATTTTATTTTTTTCGGCCCTCCTTTCCTGAAATTGATTTTAGAAAACACCTGATAGGTTCAAGAAAAAATAATCCTCCGTATAATTGAATTTAATCTTATGGTGGGATTTCCACACTGCCCCAGCAAGAACGCTGTATGATATGTTGTATTACCGGCAATGATATGGAAGGAAAATGTATTGTGTAAGTTTTGCTTCTAATCTGTTCTTCAGCTATATGACGAATATTTTTTCTTATTCCTCATTATACAGAGTTCCTTTGTTTATGCAAGCCTTTTTAGCACTTTATCTAAAAATTCCCAATTAATTTCTAAATATTTTATAAATAGACCGGTTCTATTTCTTTACATTTTCTATGATTGTGGTATATAATATGTCATATTAATAAGTCATGGACTATATAGCCTGTCGTTCTGATATTTTCATATAATATAGCAGAGACAGGTGCATAAGAATAGGATGTGATCATAATGAAAATAGAAAAAATCAATGAAAATCAAATCCGCTGTACATTAACCCGAGAAGATCTCGAAAGCCATCAGGTTAATCTCAAAGAGCTGGCTTATGGTTCCGAAAAGGCAAAAAAACTTTTCCGCGATATGATGCAGCAGGCACAGATACAGTTCGGTTTTGAGGCTGATAATATTCCTCTCATGATCGAAGCAATCCCGGTCAATTTGGACAGTGTCATCCTCATCGTTACTAAAGTAGAAGATCCGGAAGAACTGGATACTCGTTTTTCCAAATTTTCACCATATAAGGACAATGCTCAGGCAGAACCACTTCAACTTGACGGAGCAGACAACATTATTGATATCTTCCAGAAAATATGTGAGGCAAAAATGAAAGGTACTACTCGCAAGCAGGCCAATCAGAAAGAAACTTCTGAAAAATCTGCTGCCTCTTCTGAAACACCGACAGTTGATCTGATCCGGTTGTTCAGCTTCTATCATTTGGATGATGTCATCGCTGCTGCACACGGTCTGAATGGATTTTTCACAGGCAAAAATACTCTTTATAAAGATTCTTCAGACGGTCGTTACCAGCTTGTCCTTCATCAGTCTGAATACTCACCAGAAGAATTCAACAAAGTTTGCAATATTCTTTCTGAATATGGATCTGGCAGAGCATTTTCCGCAGCCGGTGAAGCTCATCTGAAGGAACATGGAGAACTGATTTCTTCCAGTGCCCTTCAGCAACTTACACAGCTTTGATAAACACCATGACTTATAAAATGCAAAAAAGACTGGCCCGAAAGCCAGTCTTTTTTATGCGGTAAATCCGTGCTTATTCACCAAGGAAATCATTGATCTGCTGAACCAGAACATCTACGTCCATTCCATGAACCATAGCTGCTTCTTCCAGAGATTCCATCTGTGAAGACGGGCA
>OBAI01002091.1_pt1 | contig 13226 bp, 15 predicted proteins | sample 1517461 | NCBI WGS metagenome assembly OBAI01 (sample SAMN04571696, study PRJEB22368) | human gut metagenome | biome: human gut; material: stool | host: Homo sapiens | place: Luxembourg | collected 2012-06-29
AATATATGGGACTGGAAGACGATTTTTTATTAGCAGATGCCGATGATGAAAAGACCATCGAGTTTATCAAAAACTATCTGCCTCAAGAACTGAAAGAGAAGTTCTCGGACGATGAGTTGTATTATTTCCTTGACTTAATCGACGAGTATTACTCTGAAAGTGGAATTCTCGACGCTCAACCCGATGAAGACGGCTACGTTGACATCGACTTGGAAGAAGTGGTGGCTTACATCGTAAAAGAAGCCAAAAAGGATGAAATGGGAGAATACGATCCCGAAGAAGTCCTCTTTGTGGTTCAGGGAGAAATGGAATACGGAGACTCTCTGGGACAAGCGGACTAGAACGCGGTGTCCGGTCTCATAGTGGATAATACAAAATAAAAGAGGCTGCCTCATTTTTCTATTTTGAGACAGCCTCTTTCTGCGTAGGGAAATTGAAATTTCTAACCGTGGAAACTAGAGTTCCCAAGTGCGGAAACGACAATGAACGCATCGCTACGGATCTTTGGTACAAAGGGAACGGGCAGTAAATAAAGTAGTCTTTATATCTCTTCCAATGCATAATACTGATAATCCCGAAGCACTGTTTGAAGGAATTTCTCCTGATTGTTGTCGCGTGGAGTAATGGAAAGCAACTCCTGCACCTTTTGGGCTAGTAGCAAGATACGTCGCGGACGGTCTTTCTCACTGGATTGCAGTGTTCGTGTAATGACATTTACCTGTTCGAGTGATAAATCGGCGGATTGCGGATAGACCGGATGATAATCTTTGGTCAGATAGTCAAATTCATCAAGGCTGACGTGTATCTTACGATAGTTTTTTTCCTTAATCACCATTGTTCCGGCAGCAAGATCCCCCATTCGTTGACTGTTTTTTGTCAACAGGACCACCAGAATGCCTAAACCGCCCGTAATTGGACCGTCAATAGGAAAAAGCAGCCAGCGCAACAGGTAAGAGCTGATACTGGGGGTGGTACCGTCGGCTTTGACAACACGGATATTCATTATACGCTTGCCGAAACTCTGCCCGTGGTTGAATGTCTCGCAAAGAAAAGAATAACCGAGTATCGGTAAATAAATGACGCAGAGAAAGAAAATGAGGGTAAATCCCGAAGGCAACCGCAGTTCGGTTAAGAGGGTGGCAGTAGAATATACGTAGATTGCGATTAGGAAATAATCGATAACTAATGCCAACAGTCGTTCGCCAATACTGGCGGGCGTCTGGCTGATACGGACGAATTGGCCGGTTATAATCGTAGATTCTGCCATTTCTGATTAAACATTCTTAGGATTCCGTTGCAAATATATCATATTTCTCTTACTTTTGCTTCCGGTTTCGGACAAAACTTATCCGAAATCCCTTGGAAAGCATGAAAGAAGTTACGTTTATCCGTCGGAACATTGAAAAATGGAAGGAAACCGAAAAGGTAGTGGAGCAGGCCGCGGGCTTGTCTCCCGACCAACTTGCCGACGTATATACGGATCTGACTGCTGATCTGGCATTTGCCCAGACACATTTTCCGACTTCACGCATTACTATCTATCTGAATAATCTTGCTTCGGCACTGCATAACGAGATTTACCGGAACAAACGGGAAAAGTGGTCGCGAATCATCACGTTCTGGACGCGTGAAGTTCCGCAGACAATGTATGATGCCCGGCGTGAACTGCTGACTTCCTTCATTATCTTTATTGTCAGCGTGCTGATAGGAGTGATATCCGCTGCGAATGACCCGAACTTTGTCCGCCTGATTTTAGGGAACGGCTATGTGGATATGACTTTGGATAATATTGCCAACGGTGAGCCAATGGCGGTCTACAACGGCTCGGACGAAGTGCCGATGTTCCTGGGAATTACGCTTAACAATGTGATGGTTTCTTTCAATTGTTTTGCAATGGGGCTGTTGACTAGTTTCGGTACAGGATATATGTTACTTAGAAACGGAATCATGATAGGTGCCTTTCAAACCTTCTTTTATCAGCACGATTTGCTTTGGGAATCCAGTCTTGCTATCTGGCTGCATGGAACGCTTGAAATCTGGGCAATTATTGTGGCTGGTGCCGCCGGACTGGCTTTAGGTAACGGTTGGCTTTTCCCCGGCACCTATTCACGGTTGGAGTCTTTCCGTCGGGGTGCAAAGAAGGGAGTAAAGATTCTCATAGGTACCGTTCCCGTATTTGTAATGGCAGGTTTTATTGAAGGCTTTGTCACCCGACATACGGAACTGCCGGATCTGTTGAGGCTTGGATTCATTCTACTTTCGTTGTCATTTATTATTTTCTACTATATTTATTTACCAAATAGAAAAAAACATGGAATCACAGAAACCTAAGATCGCGATGTATGTGAAACGTCCTTTCGGTGAAAAGTTAAACGCTTCTTTTGATTTTCTAAAAGAGAATTGGAAATTGTTGTTGAAGTTTACTACTTATCTGTTGTTGCCTCTTTGCCTTATTCAGGCGTTGAGCCTGAACGGATTAATGAGCGGGGCATTGTCGATATCCGCTATCGCAAGTAGTACGGCAATGGCTGCGTCTTCTTCTTCGCTCATTGCTTTCGGCTCTTATTATGGATTATATATGTTCCTTTATCTGATTGGAATAATCCTCCTGACATCGTTGGTCTATGGGCTGATCCGGACATATAATGAACGCGAAGAACGCTTGCAGGGAGTAACTTTGGGTATGCTGAAACCTCGGTTGTTCCGTAATATAAAAAGACTGCTACTGATGACAGGTGCTTGTATATTACTGGTACTGTTTGTTGGTATTTTTGTAGGTCTTCTGGTTGCTTTGACGCCTTTCACATTGTTTCTGACTATTCCGTTTATCATAGCTTTCTCCGTACCGCTTGCTCTGTTGGCGCCCATTTATTTGTTTGAGGATATCACTTTAATGGAGGCTTTCAAGAAAACTTTCCGGTTGGGATTTGCTACTTGGGGAGGTGTCTTTCTAGTTTCATTGTTAATGGGAATTATAGCTAACGTCCTGCAAGGAGTAACGATGATGCCTTGGTATATTGCTACTGTCGTGAAGTACTTTTTTGCAATGAGTGATGTCGGTGGAAGTGGTGAGGTTACTGTATCGGCAGGCGATTATTCAGACATTCGGCGCTTACCTGGCAATGATTTTCACCTTTGTCGGCATGGCTTATCAATACGGGCACGCCTCGGAAGTGGTGGACAGCATTACGGTGGAAACTGATATTGATAATTTTGATAAACTCTAAAAACAGGTTCAGGTAGATGATGACTTCCCCAGCTGATACATTGGTTTGTGATTCTGCACAGCTTGCGGCTTTCCGGTCCGATGCTGCGTATGATTATAATCGTGAGCTGATAACTCCGGAAATTAATATTTTCGAGTGGATTCGCGGTCAGTTCGGGGAGTTGTTGGGTAAAATATTCGGTAGCCGTTTTGTGGAGGAGTATTCCGGGCTTATCATGATTTGCCTAGCCATTCTTCTTTTGCTTCTGATTGTTTGGTTTGTTTACAAAAAACGTCCCGAACTGTTCATGCGTTCGCATAAAAATTCACTTCCGTATACTGTTGAGGAAGATACCATTTATGGCGTTGATTTTCCGAAAGGCATTGATGAAGCACTGTCCCGTCGGGATTACAGGGAAGCGATACGTTTGCTCTATTTGCAGACACTGAAACAGTTGAGCGACGCCGAACGTATTGACTGGCAGCTTTATAAGACACCTACGCAATATATCTATGAAGTGCGGCTGCCGGCTTTCCGGCAAATGACCAACCACTTCCTGCGGGTACGTTACGGTAACTTCGAAGCGACGGAAGAACTTTTCCGTGAGATGCAGGCATTGCAGGAAGAAATAGAGAAAGGAGGCGCTGTATGAAAGGAAGCCACTGGTTTATCATTTTCATTGTAGCCTTTTTGGTCATAATGTTCGCTGTGGAATATCACCTGCCGAAGAAGTTTGTGTGGACACCTACTTTCGGTCATTATGATGACCAGCCTTTCGGATGTGCGGTGTTCGATAGCCTGTTGTCTGCTTCTTTGCCCAATGGATACACATTGTCGAAAAAGACATTCTATCAGTTGGAGGAGGAAGACACGTTGCATAGCCGGGGAATACTGGCAGTTGCCCATGACATGGCATTGACGGACATTGATGTGAAGTCTCTCCTGAAAATGGCGGAACGGGGAAATAAGGTTATGCTGGCGAGCACTATGTTCAGCCGGTACTTGAAGGATACATTGAACTTTGAATCTTATCGTTTTTATCAGTCCGTTGGCTCTCAAGAAATATGCCACTTCGTTGTTGGCAAAAGATAGTTTATGCTGGGTGGGAGATTCGGCAGTCTATTCTCCGCGAACGTTCTATTTCTACCCTCAGCTTTGTTCCTCCTATTTTTGGGGCGATTCGTTGCCGGGAAAAGAGTTGGCGAGGAAAGCGCTTCATGTGAATGAGTACCGGTATGAGGTAGAAGTCGATTCCGTATCTACGGAATCGGAGCAGGACACACTTCGTTATGTTCCTGTAGCTATGACCTGTCCGGTTGGGAAAGGGGAGGTGATTCTTGTCTCCACTCCTTTGATTTTTACCAATTACGGTATACTCGACGGGAATAATTCGGCTTACATATTCCGCTTGTTATCTCAAATGGGCGAGTTTCCTGTTGTCCGTACCGAAGGATATGTCAAAGAGACGGCGGAAATGCAGCAGTCTCCTTTCCGTTACCTTCTTTCCCGGCAACCGCTTCGCTGGGCGTTGTATCTGACGATGATTGCCATACTGCTGTTTATGATATTTACGGCACGGAGACGGCAACGTGTAATACCGGTTATCCGCGAACCGGAAAACAAATCCCTCGAGTTTACCGAACTGATAGGGACTCTGTATTATCAGAAGAAAGATCATGCAGACTTGGTCCATAAGAAGTTTATCTACTTTGCGGAAGAATTGAGAAGAGAGATTCAGGTGGATATAGAGGAAGTGGCGGACGATGAACGCTCTTTCCGCCGGATTGCGCAGAAGACGGGAATGGATGCGGAGGAAATCGGTACGTTTGTCCGCGAAGTCCGCCCGGTGATTTACGGCGGCCGCGTCATTTCTGCGGAACAGATGAAACTGTATATAGATAAAATGAGTGAAATAATCAATCATATATAAAGAAGAAACTTATGGAAGAGAACACTGAACAACGGATAGATTTAACTCTCTTTTCCGAGAAGATACAAGGACTGAAAGAACGGATTGCCTCCGTCATAGTCGGTCAGGAACAAACGGTGGACTTGGTGCTGACGGCTATTCTGGCAAACGGTCATGTGCTGATAGAAGGTGTGCCGGGAGTAGCGAAAACGTTGCTGGCCCGTCTCACGGCCCGGTTGATTGATGCAGACTTCAGCCGCATCCAGTTTACCCCGGATTTAATGCCGAGCGATGTGTTGGGAACGACCGTATTCAACATGAAGACGAATGAGTTTGATTTTCATAAGGGGCCGATATTTGCGGATATTGTATTGGTGGATGAGATAAACCGTGCTCCTGCCAAAACGCAGTCGGCCTTGTTTGAAGTAATGGAAGAACGTCAGATAAGTATTGACGGGACGACACACCGAATGGGAGAACTCTATACGATTTTGGCTACCCAGAATCCGGTGGAACAGGAAGGGACTTACAAACTTCCCGAAGCGCAGCTCGACCGCTTCCTGATGAAGATTACTATGGATTATCCCTCATTGGATGAAGAAGTGAATATTCTGGAACGTCATCACTCCAATGCCGCCTTGGTGAAACTTGATGATATCACACCTGCTCTTACGAAGGAAGAGTTGTTGACGCTCCGTGCTTTTATGAAGAATGTGTTTGTTGACCGCACGTTGCTTCAGTACATTGCCCTGATTGTGCAGCAGACACGTACCAGCAAAGCTGTGTATCTGGGAGCTTCTCCACGTGCGTCCGTTGCTATGATGCAGGCGTCCAAAGCCTATGCTCTCTTGCAGGGACGTGATTTTGTGACACCGGAAGATATTAAGTTTGTGGCTCCGTATGTGCTTCAACATCGTCTGATTCTGACTGCCGAAGCGGAAATGGAAGGCTATTCTCCGGTGAAGGTGACGCAGCGTTTGATTGATAAGGTTGAGGTTCCGAAATAGATAATGCATGATAGTCCAACTGTCATGTTCCGATTACGGTCTTTAGTTTTTAACTCTTAATTTTTAGCAGACAAGTTGTATTTAACGAATCGTTTCTATATTGTCTTTGTGTTGGTTATCCTGTTTCTGGGTAGCGGATATGCGTTTGCTCCGTTGTTTGTTGTCGGGCAGTGGGCGCTTGTGGCTTTGATTGCGTTAGTGTCGGCGGACGGATTTCTACTTTATCGTACCAACGCGATTCAGGCAGAACGTCACTGTGCCGACCGTTTCTCCAATGGCGATGAAAACGAAGTGGCTATCCGTGTGGAAAATAGTTATCCGCGTCCCGTCTCTTTGGAGATTATCGACGAGATTCCTTTTATCTTCCAACAGCGGAATATCAATTTCCGGATACAGCTTCAGGCAAATGAAGGGAAAACGATTAGTTATCGTCTCCGCCCTACGCAGCGGGGTGTTTACTCTTTCGGGCGGATCAGGGTGTTTGTAACCGGTCGGATCGGATTGATTTCCCGGCGTTATACTTGTGGGGAGCCGTTGGATATCAAGGTATATCCTTCTTATCTGATGTTGCACCAATATGAGTTGCTGGCTATGAGCGACAATCTGACCGAATTGGGGATAAAGCGTATTCGCAGAGTGGGGCATCATACGGAATTCGAACAGATAAAGGAATACGTCAAAGGGGATGATTACCGGACGATAAACTGGAAGGCAAGTGCCCGCCGGCATGAGCTAATGGTGAATGTTTATCAGGATGAACGTTCCCAACAAATTTATAATGTGATTGATAAGGGGCGCATTATGCAGCAAGCTTTTCGCGGTATGACGTTACTCGATTATGCAGTCAATGCATCGTTGGTGCTTTCGTATGTTGCGATGAGAAAGGATGATAAAACCGGCCTGGTAACTTTGGATGAACATTTCGACACCTTTGTGCCGGCTTCCAAGCAACCCGGACATATGCAGACATTGCTCGAAAATCTTTATAGCCAGCAGACTACTTTTGGCGAAACGGATTTCTCCGCTCTTTGTGTTCATCTGAACAAGCATGTCAGCAAGCGCAGTCTTTTGGTGCTATATACTAATTTCTCCAGTATGGGGAGCATGAACCGTCAGTTGGCTTATTTGAAACAACTGAATCGTCAGCACCGTCTTCTTGTGGTCTTTTTCGAGGATGCCGATTTGAAAGAATATATCGCCAACCCTGCCAGGGATACGGAAGGCTACTATCGCCATGTCATAGCGGAGAAGTTTGCTTTTGAAAAACGGTTGATTGTTTCCACCTTGAAGCAGAATGGAATCTATTCTTTATTGACCACGCCGGAGAATCTTTCGATTGATGTGATTAATAAGTACTTGGAGATGAAGTCACGGCAATTGCTATAGCTTTCTGTGTTTCTACAAAGAAGAAGATAGCCATTCCTATTAAGATAACTCCGAGTATTCCATAAAAGAGTCGTGCCCGGTTGCGCCCTACGTTCCGGACAATGGTTTGTGCATTGCGGGTGGTAAAGAACCAGTTCCAGTTGAGCAATGACGCCAGCAGGGAGATGATCCCTGCCAGTGCAAAAATTCCTTGTACGATATATTGTCCGGTCATAGTTTGATGACTCTGCTTCCGTCCTCCAGTTCTTCAATCGTAACTTTTACGGCATCGCCTGGCAGCAGTTCTTCTACAAGTTCCGGCCATTCGATGAAGCAAAGAGCACCGCTGTAAAAATAATCTTCGTAGCCCATGTCGTACACTTCACTCAGTTTCTTGATGCGGTAAAAGTCAAAGTGATAGATCAATTCCCCGGTTTCGTCCGAACGGTATTCATTGACAATAGCGAACGTGGGAGAGCTGATGACATCCGTAACACCGAGTTCTTCACAAAGGGCTTTGACGAATGTAGTCTTACCGGCTCCCATTTTTCCGTATAGTGCGAATACAGTGCTGTCGCCCATAGCAGCGATAAATTCACGGGCTGCTTCGTGGATACTTTCTAATGATTGAATCTTGATTTCCATATATTAATCTGTTATTATGACTGTTTTTTGAAACAACTCTTTCCAATTTTGCAAACGGCATAAATCAGAATGGAGAAGAATATGATTGAAGCTCCCGAAGGGACTTTCCAATGGTAGGAGATGAACAATCCGCCAAGGCATCCCAGAAAACCGATGCCGATAGACAACCAGATGATTTTCTTGAAGCTGTAAGTGAACAGGTTGGCGGTCATTTGCGGGATGGTGAGCAGCGAGATGGCCAGCACGATACCTACCATACGAAGGCAGGCAACGATGGTCAGCGCAATAAACATCATCAGCAGATATTCGAATATCTCTACCGGGATCTTTTGCGAACGGGCAAACTCCCGGTCGAAAGCGATATATACGATTGGACGGATGAACAGATAGAAAAATCCGGTTAACAGCAGAGCCAATATGCCGAGCATCCAGAGGTCAGTCTGATTGATTGTCAGGATGTTCCCGAACAGATAGGCGGACAGGTCGGGGGCAAAGCCGGGTGACAGGAAACTGAACATGATGCCTAATGCCATTCCTAACGTCCAGAATACGGCAATGGCAGAATCTTCGCGCATATCTTTACGTCTGCTGAGCCACTCTACACCAAAGGCGGAAAGCACGGAGAAGACGGCTGCCGACAATATCGGGGAAATTCCGGCAAACAGTCCCAATCCTATTCCTCCGAAAGAGGCGTGAGTGATCCCTCCACTGATAAACACCAGTCGGCGGGTAACAATATAGGTGCCGATTATCCCGCAGGCAATGCTTGCCAGCAGGCTCCCCAACAAGGCGTGCTGAAAGAATGTATATTGTAATAGGTTCATATTCTTCTTTCTCCGATAATCAGAAATACTTCGTCTTTGAGATTATCCGGCAACTCGATACCACGAAGTTGAAGACTACGTATCCAGCCGGCAACTTCGTCGTCTTTTGTGGTATATAACACATCACGGAACTGCTCTGTTTCTTCTTCCGTATACATATTGCCTTCACGACCGATGAACTGGTCCAGTTCTTCATCATCGTAATACTCTATTTTCTTACTGACGGCAGCCAGCAGGCTATCCCGTTCGCATACTTCGTGTTGGCCGCAGCATTCTGCATCCACTTCCTTCACTTCCGGCATACGGTCCAGTTCGCCTCTTTCTATCTTCTGTTGTAGTCTTTTGTTGCGGATATACCCGGCAATCAGCGCAATGATACCCAGCAATATCAGACTTATAATGAGTATCCACATAGTTATATCAAATCAATTTTCGGCAAAGTTACTTATTTATTTGTATTCTATTATAGTTGCTATCTATTTCTTTCGTACTTTTGTACGTTGCTAACTTAAATATAATAAGTAATGAAGCGAAAGAGTCTATTGTTCGTTTGGAGTTACGTATTTATCTTATCTACTATCTTTATTTCTTGTAAAGATACGGATAATAGTGTGTTTGGAGATGATTTTGATTTTCCGGCACTAACGGATGCAAATACAATTCGTTTTACAGTGAATGTTACAGGAGATTGGCGCCAATTGAACATTGTTGCAGACGGTGGACGAATGGTAATAGACTGGGGAAACGGTCGAATGCAGAAAGTTGAAGATCCTTCTTCGATGGCTGGCGGAGTGACATATAGATATGGAAATAAAGGATCGTATAACGTAAGAATCTGGGCTGAAGAACTACAACTTATTGATATAAGCGGTCTGTTGATTTCTATAAGTGATTTGCATTTGGGGAATATGCCGGGAATGAAATCTTTGGTTCTGAATAGTATTACCGATACCCGTGAATTGAATTTGAATACTTTTTGTCCTAATGTAGAAAGTATTAATATCGGTAGTTTCGCAGATTTGGAACATTTGGAGGTTGAGCATTGTTCCCGATTACGGAATATACAAATTTATTCTAATCCTAAATTAACTTCAATGGAGCTTGGCAATCATCCGGAAGTGGAAGAATTGTATTGTTCTTATAATGGTTTCTCCTCCTTTTCATTAAAAGGTTTACCCAAATTGCGTTCTGTGGATCTGGGATATAATAGTGCATTGGCGAGTCTGGAACTAGATGAGAATAATGGGATTAATGCATTACTGATAAGTGGGTGTGCTTTTCAGTCGGTTGACGATGTCTTGGAGTGTTGCCCTTCTCTGAATGAGTTAAGTTGTTCCGGTAACAGATTGACGGAACTTGATTTGACTAAGCATTTATCTATAAGGGAACTACATTGTGACCATAATCGGTTAACCCGTTTATTAGTTCCGGAAGGACAATATTTCGGACATCTCTATTGTCATTCCAACCAACTGGGTGAGGCTGCCTTGAAGACTTTGTTTGTTTCTTTAGGACAAGTTCCGAAACCGACTCCTGAATATCCGAGACCTCCTCAATGCCGGATCTCTTATAGTGATAACCCTGGAAATAAGGAGTCTTTAAAAGAAATACTGAAAGAGAAAAATTGGATAGTTGATGAGGAATAAGATAGTAAAAAGGCGACTTCTTATGAATGAGAAACTACTGATCGTGTGAATATTTGTTTGTCGATATTGCGTATATACCTTTAAATCTTGAATATAATGAAAGAGAAAGTCTTGTTAATTTTCTTTTTGTGTAATGTTGCATTATTTGTATCAGCTCAGTCTCACATGGAAAAAGGATTGCAAAGTATTAGCCGTTCTTCTACTGAAGCTATTATTAATTTTTTAGCAGGTGACGAGTTGCAGGGACGCGAAGCCGGATTCCATGGCTCGCGTGTAGCTTCGGAATATATTGTTTCTTTATTGCAATGGATAGGAGTGCAGCCTCTGAATGAAAGTTATTTCCAGCCTTTTGAAGCCTATCGCAAAGAAAGGCAAAAGAAAGGTCGCCTCGAAGTTCATCCCGATTCTATTGCTAAACTGAAGCAGGAGGTTCATCAAAAGCTTTCCATGAGAAATGTATTAGGCATGATTCCCGGTAAAAATACAAAAGAGTATGTAATCGTAGGCGCTCATTTTGACCATTTGGGCATAGATCCAGCTCTCGACGGAGACCAGATTTATAACGGAGCCGATGATAATGCATCCGGTGTATCCGCTGTATTGCAAATAGCAAGGGCATTTGTTGCCAGTGGAAAGCAGCCGGAAAGAAATGTAATCTTCGCATTTTGGGACGGAGAAGAAAAAGGGTTGCTTGGCTCCAAATATTTTGTGCAAACTTGCCCTTTCATCTCTCGAATCAAAGGCTATCTGAACTTTGATATGATAGGTCGTAATAACAAACCGCAACAGCCTGAACACGTTGTTTATTTTTATACGGCTGCTCATCCGGTTTTTGGAGATTGGTTGAAAGAAGATATCAAGAAGTATGGTTTGCGGTTGTCACCGGATTACCGCGCATGGGATAATCCCGTAGGAGGAAGTGATAACGGTTCATTTGCTAAAGCTGGTATTCCGATCATCTGGTATCATACTGACGGACATCCCGATTATCACCAACCGTCTGATCATGCCGACCGCCTGAATTGGGATAAGATTGTGGAAATCACTAAGGCGTCCTTCCTTAACATGTGGAAAATGTCGAATGAGAGAGAGTTCTGACACAACAAAATGTGTGACTATGCTGAGACATCTGGCTGGAACGATAATACTTATATTGTTTGGTATATCTTGTGCCGAGAAACGTAGTTGGACTGAGGTAACTTTTGAACATGATTCATATATTAAAGTTCCATTGACTATCAATGGTGATGTTCATTGGTATATATTTGACACTGGGGCTGGAGTCTCAACTATTCTTTCTGAATTGGCAGTAAAGTATAATCTTCGAAATGAGAGGGAAGAGGAACTGGCAGAGAAAATAGAGCAAGGAATTAAAAAAAAGGATTCTATCGGGCGTTTTTCCGTTCCAGCGGTGTTGGTGCCTTTTTGTATTGGAGAAAAAGATTTTTCAAAGATAGACTCTAGTAAAGTAACAAATATTTTTGCGGTAGGGGAACTGAAACACTATGGTGTAAGTGGTAAGAATCTCAGTGGGGCAGTTATAGGGCGCACTTTAATAAATCAATATAATTGGTTGTTCAATTTTCGAACAAATAAATTATTAATAGCTGATTACGATGTAGATATCCCGTTATCTTTGGGAGCAAGTTGTTTGGAGATGCGAATAGATTGTGGTGGAAACAATATGTGTGCTGATGTATTGATTAATGATACTATGCCAATGAGGTTTATATTAGACTCAGGCCTGTATTCCCAACCGGTTTCAGTTGGAGATTATAAGCTTATGTGTGATTTGCTTTTACCATTTTCTCCGGAGGATAAACTGAAGAACTATTTATATGAAGATTATTATAATACTTATCCTTTAACAACATCGGGTAAAATACCTGAAATGGAGGAGCATGGCCGGATTTCGACTTCCTTGGATGACTCGGTTTTTCTAATACTTTCTTCTGGAATGAAGTTTAATAATCAGCATCTGACTGGTGTTGGTATGTATAAATTGCCTGATTATTTTCTAAAAGAGGAGATTTATAATGGCTATCTGACAAATCATTTTATAAGGCGTTTTGGAAATATGTATATAGATTCTAAGAATCAAAGAGTTGTTTTGTTTGATTCTCCTCAAGATTCAACTTCTCTTTTGGTTACAGATTTACAAGAGGTTGTGCAAAAGCTGAAACAGGGTATATATGAATACAGAACGAAAAAGAATAACTCTCTGTTACAACGTGTCTTTAGGAAATAAGTTCTGAAGGGTTTATTCTTTTGGATATGGAAAATAGCAAATGAAGAAGGCTATTAGAAACAGTACATTGTTATAAAAAACTTCAGCTATTTCTACTCTGGGGGAAGGAGAAATAGCTGAAATATTTATAGTAGGCCGATATTAACTGTTATTCTTTATCCCAGCCCGGATTTTGTGTTAAGTTGGGGTTCAACGCGATTTCTTCCAGCGGAACCTGATATAAGTAGTATTTTTCAAGCCATCCTTTACCTTCTTTGATAGGATCGTTGAACAGATAGATATATCCTTCAGTCATAGAACCATTGGCGCCGTCCGATGTTCCGGTCGTTTCGTTCAGTAGGGTTAGTGAACTTAGTTCGTTTTTGGATATCCACAT
>OBAI01002092.1_pt1 | contig 13211 bp, 10 predicted proteins | sample 1517461 | NCBI WGS metagenome assembly OBAI01 (sample SAMN04571696, study PRJEB22368) | human gut metagenome | biome: human gut; material: stool | host: Homo sapiens | place: Luxembourg | collected 2012-06-29
ATCGGGCGCGGGCCGATGCCGCTCATCGTGTCCGTTGCAGCCGAACCGAGGGTTGTCGCGACGCCGAAACCGCCGCGTACGGCCACATAATCGCGCAGGCCGCTGGTCGGCGGGGCGATTGACAGCACGTCCCCGTCACGCAGCAGAACCGGTTGTTGCATGGCGACTGTGGTGCGGTCGGCGGCATCGTTCGATGCGTTCAAGACGGTCCGGCCACTGCATCCACCGGGGGAATTTGGGGTGAACGTGCCGTTTGAGCCGCCTTGACTATCTTGCGATTGCCGGCTTCCGGTAATCGTCACATCCGCCGAAGCGCCCGTCACCGCCACGACCACACTGCCGATGGCACGCATGCGCACGCCACCACCGGTGATTTCCAACACGGGGGTATTAGCGGGGTTGCCGACCAGTGCGTTGGCCAAGTGGGAAGACGTGCGATCGGCGGCGCCGGAACCGGTCACGCCCATGTTCGCGGCGACACGGCCATCATCTTGGAAGGTGGTGAGCAGGCCCGAACGGAGGACTTCGGGAGCCGGAGTCGAGGCCGAGACGGACATGGAATCTGGTGCCTGCGAAACTTGAACGGAATCGGACACAGAGGCAGAAACAGAAGCCGAACCGCCGGAAACGGCGTCACGCACGGGCGTAAAACGCACGGTGTCGCCGGGCTGCAACAGCGCGGGCGGGTCGGCCCGCTCGTCCCACATCGGCGTTTCCGTGTGGCCCAGCAACTGCCAGCCGCCCGAGCTGACGCGCGGATACACGCCGGAAAACGTGCCGGCAAGCCCCACCGCGCCCGCGGGCACGCTCAGCCGTGGCACTTTGCGGCGTGGCACATCGAATATCGGGTCGCCGCCGGTCAGGTATGCGAAACCGGGCGCGAAGCCGACGAACGCCACGGACCAGGCGGTATCGCAATGCCGGCGCACAACCTCGTCAACGGAGATGCCCAGCAGGTCGGCTACGTCCGCCATATCCTCGCCATCGTAAATCACCGGAATTTCAACGATTCGGGAATGCCGTTCCATGTCGGCGGCAACGTTCAGCGCGCGAATCGCGGCGGTCAGTTCGACACGCGACGAAAGCAGCGGATCGAAGGCGACGTAGACTGTGCGCGCAGCGGGAATGAGTTGTTTCACGCCGGCGAAAACGGAGGTCGCGCTCGGCTGTGCGGCCCGCTCGGGCGATTCCGCAGTTTGTTCCATGGCATGTTTCACGGCGCTCTGCAACGCGGCGAACACCCGCAGGGTCTCGTCCAAATCGGCGAGCTCCACGAGTATGCTGTCCGCGCCACAGGTCAGGAATCGCATGTCGCCACCGCCTTAATCCCGCGCGGCCGATGCGGCTGCGTCGCCTGCGAACGCGCGTATCGCAACGCCTTCCGACTCCAAGCGGACGGCACGCGCCATCGCCACAGCCGAGGGCGAATCGCCATGCACACAGACGGAATCGGCGTTGAGCGGCACCACGGTGCCATCGATCGCCACCACCTCATGCTCGCGCACCATGCGCAGCACGCGCGCCGCCACTTCGGCCGGATCGGCGATCACTGCATCCGGCAAGCGGCGCGACACCAGCGTGCCGTCCGCGTTGTACGCGCGGTCGGCGAACGCCTCGTGGAACACACGAAGCCCGGCCTGCGCGGCCAGGCGGCCGACCACGGCGCCCGGCTGCGTCAGTATCGCCAGCGATGCGTCCACGGCGCGGATCGCGTCGACCACGGCGGCGGCCTGCGATTCGTCGCGGACGATCCGGTTGTACAGCGCGCCATGAGGTTTCACGTACCGCACCTGCGCGCCGACCGACCGCGCCATGCCTTCCAACGCGGCGATCTGGTACATCACGTCCGCCTTGAGCTCGTCGGGGGACTCGTCCACATAGCGGCGCCCGAATCCGGCCAGGTCGCGGTACGCCACATGCGCCCCGACCATTACCTCCCGCGACGCCGCGTATGACAACGTTCTCAGCATGACGGACGGGTCGCCCGCATGGAAGCCGCACGCCACGTTCGCGCTGGAAACCACGTCGAGCAGCGCCTCGTCGTCGCCGAGCGTCCAACGACCGAAGCTTTCGCCCATATCGCTGTTCATATCGATTCCGGTAACAGAGCCGGCCACGACAGCACTCATCGCACTCCCCCTCACACCATGTATTCCAAATCGCGTTTGCTGGTGATGAACATGTGCCCCGGCGCGTGCGTGATCGCGAATTCCGGTTTGGACGCCATCACCGCGGCCTGCGGGGTCACGCCGCACGCCCAGAACACCGGCACATCGCCCGGCTCCAACACGGAGGCATCGCCATAGTCGGGATGCATGATGTCGTCGATGCCGATCGCGGACGGGTCGCCCACACATACGGGGGCACCGTGCACGGACGGGTAATAGCCGGAAATCCGGCATGCGTCGGCCACCTGCGTAGACGGAATGCCACGCATCGACACGACCATCGTCGAATGGAACGCGCCGGCCGAACGGCACTCGATCGACGTGTCGTACATCGGCACGTTGCGGCCTGCCGTGATGTGCCGCACCGGCACGCCCGCCTCCATCAGCGGAAACTCGAATGTGAAACTGCAGCCAATCACAAACGTGACCAAATCGGATCGCCAATACTCGCGAATATCGGGCACTTCGGCTACCAGTTCGCCACGCTTCCACACGCGGTACAACGGCACGTCGGTACGGATGTCGGCGCCCGGCGCGGTGACGAGTGCGGTGACGCCCGGCTCCATCACTTCCAGCAGCGGGCAGGGTTTGGGATTGCGCTGCGCGAACAGCAGAAAATCGAATGCCTGCTCCTTGGGCAGAATCATCAGATTCGCCTGCACGTAGCCTTGCGCGATGCCGCAGGTCGGGCGGACCAGGCCGTCACGGAACGCGGCGCGCGCCTGTTCGGGCGTGCTCGCCGCGCCAAGTTCGGTTGTTCCCATATCGGACATCCCATCCACCATTGCGCTCACCTTTCCCGTCGGCCGCCGTCCGGCCTTTTCCGAACGAACTGCCGACGAACCCCGAAATCAGATTCCGCAGAAACGGACGTTCAGAGTCGCTTTCCCTCACCTTGGTCGCCGAACGTTACGGAAGCCGCGCGATTCATGACGCGTATGTTTCCGCATTGCAAATTGGCGGTGCCAAGTGGAAACAAACCATGGTTAGGTTGGACGCCGAAGACGCACGCGAACGCTGACGCAACACAACAGCGCAACAGCAATAAAGCGGCAATCAAAAGACGCGGAGCGCGGAAGAGAGGTTCCCATGAGTTCGATCGTTCTGGCAGTCGGTAACGGCAAGACGCTATTCGGAGGCGCAGGCGTGGCGCCCGACGCGGATCTGGTTCGTTTCGTCGATCCGGAAAGCCCCATCATCAACGCGTTCGATTTGTGCGCACTGCGTGGCGACGGCATTTTCGAAGCGACCACGGTATGGAAGGGTTTCCCGGTTTCGTTGGAGAACCATCTGAAGCGTCTCGCCAATTCCGCCCGCCTGGTGGACATGCCCGAGCCGAACATTCCCGCGCTCACCCGCGCGGTCCAGCTGGTCATCGACCAGTATGACGATCCGGAACCCGGTCCGATGCTGCGCATCATCGTCTCCCGTGGTCTCGATCCGGACACCGGCGTGGGCAAGGCGGCCGACCGCACGCCGACCGTCTACATCTTCCTTGACGCGAAGGGCACGCTGCATTCGCTGGAGCCGATCACCATGGCTTCGATGACGCGCGGCTACCCGTCGGACATCACCGCACGCGCCCCGTGGCTGCTCAACGGCGCGAAGACGCTGAGCTACGCGTTCAACTGCGCCGTGCACCGCGAATGCGCCCGCCGTGGCGTCGGCGACGCGATTCTGTTCACGGAGGACGGCTACACGATGGAATGCCCGAATTCGTCGATTGTGGCACGCTATGGCGATACGTTCGTCACGCCCGACCCGCGCATCGGTATTCTGAACGGCACATCACAGCGCGAAATGTTCGCCTGGGCGCTCGAAGAGGGCAAGAAGGCGGAGTACAGGAAGCTGCCGATCGCCGAGCTGCGCGAAGCGGACAGCCTGTACATGACGCACGGCGGATGGTCGATTCCGATCAGCGCGATCGACGGGCGCGCACTTGCCGTGGATGCGGCGGAGATCCAGGCGATCAACGATGCGATCCATTCGGGCCGCACGCACGAGGACGCGTTGAAGATCGGTCCGACCGGCGATTACGAATAAGGCGAAACGACCCGCTTAGCAGGTAAAACGGCCCGTCCAATGATGGGCGATACGGCCCGCTTAGCGCGTGGTATCGCCCAGTTTGCGCGTCACGGGAATCAGCACGTCCGGCTCGTACGGCTTGCGTCCCGTGGCGCTTGTCGTATCTGCCTTGGCATCCCCTTCCTTGGCGATCGCACGAACGATATTGCCGACCGCGACCTGCGCGATTTTGTCGAAATTCTGCGCCACCGCGGTCATTTTCATACCGGCCAGGTCGGTCAGATACGTGCCGTCGTAGGCGATGATCTGCAGGTCGCGCGGAATCGAAATATGCCTCCGCATCGCTTCGCGCACGCAAAGCGCGGCACCGATATCGGAGCTGACCACGGCATCGACGCCGTCCACCGGCATACTGTTGAGCACAGCATTCACCGCGTTCTTATACCCTTGGAAATCCTCCACATTGCCGGCTTCGACGTACTCGTACCGCACGCCGGCCGCTTTCAGCTCCTGCTCCAGCGCAAGGTAGTAGCGGACGGTCGGGAACGTTGTCTTGTGCAGGTCGAAATCGTCCGGGCTGTCTCCATTGCGTGCCGCCAAATCGAAGAACTGGTCGCGCGGGCCGCCGATCATCACCACGTGGTGCGCGCCGGTGTTGACCAGCATGTGCGCCATGAGCCGGCCGCCCTGCTCATGGTCGGAGCCGATCGACGCGATGCCGCCGCCCAGCACACGGTCGAAGGCGACGATCGGGCGGTGGATGGACGTCCAGTAATCGTTCGGATGGGTGGTGTGCGAGCAGACGATGATGCCGTCCATCATGTGACGGCGCAGCATGTCCACGTATTCAACCTCGCCGTTTTCCGCGTCGGCGGTGGAGCACAGCATGGTGCGCAGTCCTTGCGCGGCCAGCTCGCGTTGCAGATGCGCGGTAAGGGTGGCAAAGAAGGGGTGGCGGATGGTCGGCACGATCACGCCGACCAGGTTCGTGCGGTTCTTGTACAGGTTGCGTGCCAGCTCGTTGGGCACGTAATTGAGCTCTTTCATGGCGGCTTCGACGCGCGCGCGCATGTCGTCGGACACGTAGCCCGTCTTGTTGACCACTAGCGAAACCGTGCTCAGCGAAACCCCGGCCTCTTTCGCCACGTCACGCATGCCGACCATTGCCCAACACCTCTCCCCCGCATCGTCGGGATGTTTCCTTACAAATCGCGATATTATGTGTTATTTTACATGCATCTGTAACGTTTCTTTGCAATCGTTCGCACAATATGAACTATCAATTGACGAAAGACGCCCTCCCCCTCTTCAATTCCCCCGAAAAATCCACTTTTTCACCCGTGAACGACGTATGTTTCACGACGCGTTCCACGCATCTTCCACGCACGCTCCGCATGTACTCCACACGCGTTCCGCCCGCAAAAGGGGCAGTGCGACACTTGCGATCATCTCGCTTGCGTCGCACCGCCCCTTGCGTTGCGTGGCCTGGCCGTCAGCCGTCACGTCCGGCCATCACGTCAGTCCGCACCACGGACGAACCGACCGTCATGCCTTCGGTACGGAACCTTCCTGGGAGTGGTCGAAGACCGGCTTGTTGTCGGCGTCGTACTTATAGACGCCGATGGAAGCCGAGCTCGGATCATGCGCGTCGTTGAACGCGCCGATGGAGGTCTGGCCCTTGTACTGAATCTCCTTGCCGTCCTTCAGCAGGGCAACGCAGGCCTTGTAGGAATCGCACTTCTCGCCCTTGGTGGATCCGGAGACGGCCGCCATATTGGCCTGGATGGTCTTGCCATCGGCACTGCCGCCCTTCTGTGCGGCGAGCGCGGCGAGGATGATGCCATCGTAGGTTTCAGCACCGTAGGTGGTGGTGTTTTTCAGGTCGACGCCGGTGGATTCGAGGCGCTTGACGAAGTCGTCGGACGGATTGACACCCGGGATGGTGCCCTTCGAGCCTTCCAGCAGGCCCGCGTCGAGTTCGCTGGAATAGTCGGAGGTGTTGCCGTCCACGAAGTACAGCTTCTTGGTGTTGACTCCGGCGGAGGCGAGCGCCTTCAGCAGCGGTTTGGTCTGATCGAAGGCGATGACGAGCGTCGCGTCGGGGTTGGATGCCTTGATGTCGGTGGCGATGGATGAGAAGTTCGTTTCGGTCGGGTCGAACGTGTCCTTTTCGCCATAGATGATGTCGACGCCTGCCGCGGATGCGGTTTTGACGATGGTGTCGCGCAGGCCGGTACCGTATTCGTCGTTGAAGACCGCGATGGCGAGCTTCTGCACGCCGTCCTGGGCAATCAGGTTGCCCATGACCGCGCCCTGCACGGTATCGGGGGCGACGGTGCGGAAGAAGTAGTCGCTAAGGCCGGAGAAGCCGGCCGAGGTGGCGCCCATCGACAGCATCGGAATGTTTTGCGAGGCGATGGACTTGTAGGTGTTCTTGACCACGGAGCTGGAGGCCGGGCCGATGATGAACGACGGGTTCTTGCTGAGGACGGATTGGGCGGCGGAGGTGTTCTGGTCGGCGTGGTCCGCGTCGGAGGTGTCGGCGTCGACGGTGGTGATTTTGTTGCCGAGCACGCCACCAGCGTCGTTGATGTCTTTGACGGCAAGTTTTTCGGCGGCCAGTTCCGGCGGGGCCAGGTAGGCCAGTGAGCCGGTTTCCGGCCATAGGCCACCAAGCACGAACTTACTGGTTTTGGTGCCGGAGGTGCTTGCCGAACTGCTGGATGAACTGGACGAGTTGGATGAACCGCAGCCGGCGAGCGCCATGACTGCGGCGGCCACCATGGCGGTGGCTGTGATGGACAGTTTCCTCATGCCCTTCATGTTGATCTTCTTCATTTGAATCACCGTTTCCTCTCTTGGCTCCGCTGATTGCCGAACCCTTGGTGACGATTATCGAGATGTGTTGCTCGACCATCTTGAATCGCACTATAAGTGCCGAGGAAACCGAATGTGTATGCATGAAGTTAACCGAAGGTGAAGCCCGAAAACTGTTGGAAACACAAGGTTTTGAGCTTGTTTTCAGGCATGCCGAAGCCACTGTCGGGCAGTGTCCCAACAGCGGTAATCGGAATTGAGAATTTTGAATCATAGGGGGAAATCGCGGAACGCGTGCGGAGACCGCCGTCCGAGCCCGAAGGCGTACGAACGTACGTCGAGCGGCAAGGAAAGGCGGTATACGCTCCGTTCCGCGATTTCCTGGGTCCTACCTTCCTTCCTCTTGAACCTCTTCTTCCAGGTTGCCCAGGTAGAGGGAGACGACTTTCGGATCGTTCATCAGGTCGCGGCCCTTGCCGGAGTAGGCGTTGCGGCCTTGGTCGAGGACGTAGCCGCGGTCGCAGATCTGCAGGCAGCGGCGGGCGTTCTGTTCGACGATGACCACGGATACGCCGGCTTTGTTGACTTGGCGCACGCGGATGAAGGTCTCGTCCTGGAGCATTGGGGACAGGCCTGCGGAGGGCTCGTCGAGCAGGAGGACGGATGGTTTCATCATGAGGGCTCGGGCCATGGCCACCATCTGACGTTCGCCGCCGGAAAGCTGGCCGGCGAGCTGGTTCTTGCGCTGGCCGAGTTTGGGGAAGATGGAGCACACGTAGTCGAAGCGTTCGTTGAACAGTTTCGGTGCCTGGAACGCGCCCATGTGCAGGTTTTCCGCGATGGTCAGGCTGGGGAAGACGTTTTCGGTCTGCGGCACGAAGCCGACGCCACGGGAGACGAGTTTGTCGGCGCGCAGGTTGGTGATGTCCTCGCCTTTCAGCAGCAGCTTGCCGGAGTGGATGTGCACCAGGCCGAACAATGATTTGAGCAGGGTGGATTTGCCTGCGCCGTTCGGGCCGATGATGCCGACGATCTCGCCTTCATGCAGGGTCAGGGATGCGCCGTTCAGGATGTTCACGCCGGGAATGTATCCGGCCACCAAATCGACCGCGTCGAGCAACGGTTCGCCTTCGGGCTCGCCCATGTGGATCTGCGCGCGGGTCAGCGGCTCGTCGGCCACGCTTGCGATGTCGCTCATTTCAGGCCTCCTTCAGGTCTTCCAGCACGGAATCGTCGCCCAGGTCCACGTTCGCGTGGGCGCCCAGGTATGCGTCGATCACGGCCGAATCGTTCATCACGCTCTTCGGTTGGCCTTCGGCCACGATCTTGCCTTCCGCCATCACGGTGACCCAATCGGCGATGTGTCTCACCATGTTGATGTCGTGTTCGACGAACAGCACTGTGGTGCCTTCCTCGCGCAACGCCATGATGTGGTCGAGCAGCGACTGTTTCAGCGCGGGGTTCACGCCGGCCATCGGCTCGTCCAGCATGACCAGTTTCGGGTCGGACATCAGCGCTCGTGCCATTTCCAGCAGCTTGCGTTGGCCGCCGGAAAGCGCGCCGGCGTAATCGTCCTTCTTTTTGATCAGCAGGAAGCGTTCCAGCAGCGCCTCGGCTTTTTCGATGTTCGCCTGCTCCTGCTTCCTCCACATGCCGGGGAACAGCGCGCGGAACATGCCTTCGCCCGGCTGCACGGGGGCACCGAGGAGCATGTTGTCGAGCACGGTCAGACGGCTCATCACCTTGGTCAGCTGGAAGGTGCGGACCATGCCCATGCGCGCCACTTTTTCGGGCTGCACGTGGGCCATGTCCTTGCCGTCGAACTGCCAGGTGCCGGTGTTCGGCGTATCGAAGCCGGTCATCAGGTTGAAGAACGTGGTTTTGCCGGCGCCGTTCGGTCCGATCAGCGCGGTGATGCCGTGCCGTTCGATTTCGAAGTGGCTCACGTCCACGGCGGTCATGCCGCCGAATTTGCGGGTCACGTTGTCGGCCACGAGGATCGGGTCGGGCTTGTGCACGCCCGGCTTGTTTTCGACGAATTTCAGATCGTCGGTGACTTTGTCGCGATAGGCGGTGGAGATGAGGGTCTCGCCTTCCGGAGCTTTGGTGGCCCATTTGGTGAGGTCCTGGAATGGTACGCCGGGCTGCACACCGGATACGGGTTGCACGCCGGTTGCGGGTTGCGTGGCCGGCTGCACGCCAGTGGTCGGAGAATTCGTTGTATCAGGCATGGAAAGCCAACTCCTTTCGGTCGCCCAACAGACCTTGTGGTCTGAAGATCACCAGGCACATCAGCGCGACGCCGACGATCACCCAGCCGAGGGCTTCGATCTGGTTGGAAGAGATGAGGGTTTCGGGAACGGTGTTGCGCATGACCTCCTTGACGAAGGTGAGCAGCACCCACAGCACGCAGGAGCCAAGCACCGGGCCGAGAATCGTGGCCGCGCCGCCCAGCAGCAGAATCGTCCACACGTAGAAGGTGACGGTGCGGCCGAGCGAATCGGGCTGTACGGAACGCGGCAGGACGAAGATGATGCCGGCGATCGCGCCGAACAGGCCGCCCAGAATCAGAGATTCCATCTTGTATCGCGTCACCGGCTTGCCGAGCGAACGGATCGCGTTCTCGTCCTCGCGGATGCCCTTGAGCATGCGGCCCCACGGCGAGTGGAACCAGCGCCAGCACAGCAGCGCCGCGATCACCACCAAAACCCATGCCACGATGCGCAGCCACCAGGAGTTGGCGATGTTGTTGCTGTACGTCCACAGCAGGAACGTGGTCGAACCGTCCGGCAGCGGCGAAAGCGATTCGAATTTCTCGGTGAAGTCCTGCGGCGAGATGCCTGCGGAACCGCCGGTGAAGTTCGTCATGGCCGTCGATCTGCCGATGATGCGGATGATTTCCGCGGCGGCCAATGTGACCATGGCCAGATAGTCGGGTCCGAGCTTCAGCGTCGGAATGCCCAGCAGCAGCGCGTAGATGACCGCGAGCGCGAGCGCCGCGCATACGGAGGCGAACAGGTTGCAGCCCATCGACTGCGTGATGGCGAATCCGTAAGCGCCGAGGAGCATGAAACCGGCCTGGCCCATGTTCATAAGGCCCGTCATGCCGAAGTGAATGTTCAAACCGATGGCGGCGAGTACGTACGCCGCTGTGGTCGGGGCGATCAGCTCGCCCGCCGCGTTGGAGATGATTGTCATGATGTCCATGGATCAGCCCACCCTTTGCTGCTTGCCGAAGATGCCCTGCGGGCGCACCAGCAGAACGATGATGAGGATTGCCAGCGCGCTGGCGTAACGCATATCGTTGGGGATGACGAGCGAGCTCATGTCCGCCACGATGCCGATGACCAGCGAGCCGATCAACGCGCCATTGGCGGTGCCGAGGCCGCCGAGCGTCACCGCGGCGAACATCAGCAGGATCAGGGTCGCGCCGGTGTTCCAGGAGATGCCGTTCAGGTAGACGCCGAGCAGCACGCCGGACAGGGCTGCCATCGCGCACGAGAGAATCCAGACCACGCGGACCACCTGATCCACGTTGATACCGGATGCTGCGGCGAGCGCCGCGTTGTCGGACACGGCTCGTGTGGCGCGGCCGAGTCGCGTCTTGTAGAGGAACAGGGTGACGCCGACGATCACGCAGATGGCGATGAGCGCGGAGACCAGCGTCGGCATGTCGGTGGTGATCGGTCCGAGCTGGAAGCTGTCCGGCACCGATTTGACGATGCCTTTGATGTCGCCACCGAAGAAGAACTGGAACGTGTACTGCAACGCCATGGACAGGCCGATGGTGACGATCATCTGCTGCATGGTGCCGACGTGGCGTCTGCGTAGCGGCCCCCAGACGATTTCGTTTTGGATGAAGCCGGTCAGCGCGCCGATGACGATGGCGAAGATGGCGGAGGCGATGAGCGGCATGTGCAGCATCTGCGTGCCGACGTATGCCATGAGGCCGCCGAGCGTCACCTGTTCGCCGTGTGAGAACGACTGCAGGCCGGTGGTGCCGTAGACGAGGTTCATGCCGACGGACATGAGGCCCAGCATCAGGCCGAAGATAATGCCGGAATACAGTTGCTGCCAGATGCGTTTGCCGACATTGGAGCCGTCTTTTTTGACTGGCGATTGCGTGGCCGCCGTCGATCCGGATGTGCCGGTCGCGCCTTTCGTGCCGTTTGCCGAGCCGGACGATCCAGATGTGCCGGACGTGCCGCTGCCGGTGGAATCGCCAGCTTGGTCGAAACGGACGACTCCGCGCTGCTTGTCGAAGCTGGCTTTCCTGATCGTCACCGTTGCGCTGCTTGCCTTCAGACCGTGCTCTTTCGCAACGGATGCGTCGATGGTGACGGTGTAATCGCCATCATCGGCAACGGAAAACGCCCACTTGCCGTCGGCAGCGGTTTTGGTTTCCGCCGTTGCCTTGCCGGACAGCGTGATGGTGACGTCGGCGATCGGCTTCTTGTCGGCGTCCTGCAGGATGCCGTTGACGCAGCCGTTGCTGGCGGTCGGATTGCATTCATCGACGGCCTGCGCGCCGGAATCGGCTGCGGACGCGATGGCGGGAGGGAGTACGAAAAGCATCGAGAGAACGGCGACAATCGAACAGAGTATGACGATTCCCGGTCGACGATGCCGTGTGAGATACGTTACGGCTGTCATAGGTTTTTCCTCTCTTGTTGTTTTCACAACGTAGGAGAGGAAACAGCTCGCGCGGTTGCGCTCAGATTTCCTGAACGTTACCCGATGACCGCCCGTGTAACGTGAAAATTACGCGCGGCCGAGCCGGTGACAGCTATGCGTGGCCGCCCAGCATGGCGATGCCGAATCCGAGCGCCACGCAGGCGAGCGGCACCGCGACCGTGGCAGCGCCATAGCCCAGGGCCATGGCGAAACGGCGTTTGCGAATCAGCGACAGCACCTCGTTGATCGCCGACGAGAATGTTGAGAATCCGCCGAGGAACCCCACAACGAACGTCATTACCGTGCCCATATCAACCGACTGCGCATAGTACGACATCATGGCGATGCCGGCGCACAGGGAGGCGACGCCGTTGATGACGAGCGTGGCCAGGGGGAAGCTGTGGTTGCCGTTACGGTTCCAGCTGCGTTGGATCGACACGTCAAGCACATAACGGGCCATGGCGCCGATGCCGCCGAACAGGCAGATCATCCAGGTCATCAGCGCACCTCCCCTGTGGTCGGGTCGGCGACGAGCGGGATTTCCGCGGTGACCGGCTTGGGTTCGAAGCTGGGCAGAGGTGCGACGGGTTGCGATGACTGCGGCTGCGATTCGATTTTCGGCACCTGCCCGGTCTGCGCGACCTGCTGGGCGACCTGGGCCGCCTGCTGTGCCGCCTGCGCGGCCTCCAACGCGGCCTGCGCGGCCGAATGCGCCGCATCCGCCACCTTCACGTGGCGCACGCCCTGCGCGTCCGGCACGTTGTTCTGCACATTTTGCGCGGCCGGCACGTCCGATTCGCCCGAATCGGCCATGGGGACCGTCTGCGTAACACTCTGCGTAGCCGATACTGCAGTGTCGGTCATCTGGACGTCCTGCACGATGCCGTACGCGTCCGAATCGCCCGAATCGGACATTGAGGATACGGAAGCCGTGGAGGCATCGGCGATCGCGTTACGGACCCGCTTGCGTGTGCCGCGCGCCAGCAACGCCTGCATCAGCGCCACGCCAACCGCGGCCGCGATCAGACCGCCAGCGAAACTTCCCGCAAGATAGCCGAGCGCGCTGCCGAAACGCTGCTCGCGCATGCCTTCCATGGTTTCCAACATCACGCCGGACATCGTCGACAGTCCGCCAAGCAAACCAAGCCCGACGCCACGGCTGACGACCTGCCGCACCCTGCGGCGCAGCCACGACGCGGTCGCCATGTATTCGGTCAGCATCGCAAACAGGAAGCAGGCGAGCATATTCGACACGAACGTGCCCACCACGAACGGCGAACCGTTCACCGACGGCAGCAGCAGGTCCGTGGCACGACGGAACCCGACGCCGACGAAGCCGCCGACGAACACCACGAGATACATCAGACCATCGGCAAGAGGGTTGAATCGCGCCTGCATGCGTTTCATCGGCGCGAGCGGAATCTGCGGCGGATGCTTGGATGCGGCGGCACCGGACGGGCGCACATCCGCGCGCGCCACTTCGGCGACGTCGATCGACTGTGTGGCGGGATTCGGCTCATCACCCGC
>OBAI01002103.1_pt1 | contig 13147 bp, 10 predicted proteins | sample 1517461 | NCBI WGS metagenome assembly OBAI01 (sample SAMN04571696, study PRJEB22368) | human gut metagenome | biome: human gut; material: stool | host: Homo sapiens | place: Luxembourg | collected 2012-06-29
ATTTCTTAATATCAAAATTTTATATTGAAATATTAAATATTAAATGTTAAAATAGTACTATGAGAATAAGGAGGATATGATACTCATATGAAAGATAATATATTAAATTTTTTAGCAGATAATTATTTGATTTTTATGATTGTTGCTGTAATATTACTATTTGCATTAATTGGATTTATTGTTGATGGTAAAAAGAAAAAACAAAAAGGAGGAGAAGTTGTTCCTGGAGCGTCTGTTCCACCACAACCAGCGCCAGCCATGGCAAATCCTGGGGTAGCACCACAAGCTGATACTGTTACACCAGCTCCTGCTGTAGCTCCTGCACCAGCACCAGTTGAGCCTAGTTTAAGTGGTCTTGAAGCAACTGCTAACGATGTTACTTTAAATACAAGTACACCAGTTACACCTCAAGTAGCTCCTGCGACTGAAGCACCAGTTGAAAGTATTTTTAATACTCCAGCTGTGGAGTCACCAGTGCCAGCTACAACTGAGAAACCAACTTTAGTGATTGAAGAACCAGCACCAATGGTACAACCAGAGGCATCAGTTCAAAGCCCTGAAGTTATGGCTCCACCAATTGGCGAAACTCCATCAATAGGAGAAACACCAAGTATAGGTGAAACTCCAAGCATTGGTACAACACCAGTAGCACCTCAAGTTGAAACTTCAACTGTTACTCCTGAAGTAGCACCTGTTGCTTCAAGTGTTCCTGAAACTCCAGTAACACCAGTAATAGGAGAAACACCTAGTATACCTGCTGCACCTGTTTCTGAAACACCAACAACACCAGGTACACCACTTCAATAAAAAAATCAAAGATAGATATAATAATAGCACTAGAAATAGTGCTTTTTTGTTTAGTATAAAAGTGATTATTTAAATAGTTAATTTTTATTCCCCACTAGATTATCTAGAACTATTATTTATTTGCAAGTATAAGTTTTGAATAAAAATCAAATCTTTTAAATTTAATTCATTTACTAATCATTATTATACGTGCTATAATAATGTCATGAATAGAATAGTTAATTTCTTACAAAAATATTTTGCTGTTATTTCAGTACTTATAGGAATAAGTATTCTTTTAAGTGTTACTTTTTCTAGTTATATCGTTACATCAAACAATCATAAAGCAGCAGAAATGTATATTGGAGAACTTAAATATTCAATAGAATTAAATGGAAGTAGTACTAACACTTTAACAGTACCAACAGGAGAAACAATTGTAGATGTTAAGGTAAATAATTTAAATCCAGTAGATACATATTATAAGTTACTTTATTTAAAGAATACAAACATTACTGTTAAATATTATGAAACAACTAAAGATACAGACGAAGTAGTAACTACATATAATAAGCCAAATGATTCAATAACAAGTAGTAATTCAAATACAATAAAACTATTAATTACAAACAATAGTGCTTCTTCTCAAAATATAGCACTCACTATGAAAGGTGGATATATAACAAACACTATTCAAGATATAATAACACCATCCACTTATAGTGAGATAACATTAGTAGAAACACCTAGTACTAATACATATTTTTGTACAACAACAAATACTTTAACACAAGGTTTAAAATATGTGAATGGACAATATACATATGCTTATAAACAAGAAGGAAAAAATAGTTCATCTTTATCTTGGAGAAATATAACTACTGATGGTTGGGGAGTACAGCTTACTGATAGAACAAGTACTGATGCAGTAACAAGTAGTTTATGTACGTATATTAACAATAAACCAATATCCTCAATGTCAAATATGTTTGTTTACAGTCAAGCTACTTCAATAAATTTAAGCAATTTTAATACAAGCAAAGTAACAAATATGAGTGCTATGTTTTATAAAAGCCAAGCCACAACATTAGATTTAAGTAGTTTTGACACAAGTAATGTAACTCTTATGGATTTTATGTTTGCTTATAGTCAAGCTACAACTTTAGATGCGAGCAAACTTAATACATCAATCGTAAAAAATATGTCATATATGTTTATAGATAGTCAAGCCACAACATTAGATTTAAGTAATTTTGATACATCAAACGTAACCAATATGTATAGTATGTTTGAAGGAAGTCAAGCTACAACTTTAGATGTAAGTAACTTTGATACATCAAAAGTAACGGATATGGGTTGGATGTTTAAAGGTAATAAATCCACAACCGTAGATGTAAGTAAATTTGATACAAGCAATGTAACAAATATGAGTAATATGTTTTCTAATAGTCAAGCCACAACGCTAGATGTAAGTAATTTTAATACGAGCAAAGTAACAAATATGAGTTATATGTTTTGGAATAGTAAATCCACAATGCTAGATGTAAGTAATTTTAATACAAGCAATGTAACAAATATGAGTTATATGTTTTATTATAGTCAAGCCACAACGCTAGATGTAAGTAATTTTAATACGAGCAAAGTAACAAATATGAGTTATATGTTTTGGAATAGTAAATCCACAATGCTAGATGTAAGTAATTTTAATACAAGCAATGTAACAAATATGAGTTATATGTTTTCTGGTAGCAAAGCAACTACATTAGATTTAAACAATTTTGATACATCAAAAGTAACGAATATGAGTTATATGTTTTCTAGTTCTACAAATCTTAAAACAATATATGTAAGTAATAAGTTTAATACTGATAAAGTTACATCCAGCACTTATATGTTTTATGGTTGTACTAAACTAATAGGCGGAGCAGGAACTAAATATAATTCAAGCTATATTGATAAAACATATGCTCATATAGATGGTGGAACAAGCAGTCCAGGATACTTTACTGATATTGCTGATAAAGATATTCCAGCACCTAATTCATTTGCGGCTGATTCATGGAAAACAATAATTAAAGCAGTTGGAAATAATAACATAAGCAAATACAATGTTGGTGATACTAGAACAATAGATATGGGAACATATGGAACACATACTTTACGTATTGCAAATAAATCTAAGCCTAGTTTTTGTTCTAAGTCTGGTTATTCACAAACAGCATGCGGATTTGTTCTTGAATTTGCAGATATAATAACAACATATAATATGAATCCAGCCGGAACATATAAGAATGTAGAATATGAATATGGCTGGAATAAAGATGGTTGGCCAGCATCAGCAATGAGAACATTTGTAAATAATGATATATATAATTCATTACCATCTGATTTAAGAAGTGGAATAGTAGAAACAACAGTTGTGTCAGGATATGGTAGTTCAGATAGTGCTAATTTCACGTCTACTGATAAATTGTATTTATTATCGCCAATGGAAGTTTGGGGAGATTGGACTGGAATGTATGGTTCTGAAGTAGATAGAGCTAAAAATCAGACTAGACAGTTAGATTATTATAGTAATTTAGGTGTAACCTATAATAATTATAATAGTGCTATAAAAAAACATGGAAAAACTCAATATTTTTGGTGGCATCGTTCAGCTAAATATGATAATAATATTGGATTTTATGGTATGCGAGGTAATGGATATGCCTATCGTGATGGTGGTGTTTCTCCTGCATTCAGGATAGGCTAATAGCCTTACCATATTCTTTACAAATTGAACCTTTTATGTTATGATACCTTTCATAAATAAAAGGTTTTTGATTGTGTGGGGATAATATATGAAAAAAGTAATAAAAAGTTATGCTGAAAAAATATGTAGTAGATCATTAATAAGTGATATTAAAATTGAAGAAGTAAAGTCAAAAGAGCCAGAATTATTTTTAAATGATAATATAGTTCAAGCGATTCGTTTTTATGATATTGAATATATTATTGATAAAGATAAAACTTATTCTAGTGAAAAAGAGAATGTTACTAATTGGATTTATTATGGGAGAAGAATGAGTGTTGCTGAACTAAAGAGAATTTATGGTAATGATCCTAAATATAGTACTGTTATTTCTACTGCTGAAGTATCTGGATGTGAATATGTATGTATTACTAAAGGTGGTGTAGTTTTATTAATGAATGATACTGATATAACATTTGAAGAATATATTTCTAAAAAACAAAAATCTAAAGAAAAAATTGCAATAGAGATGTTCAATAATTTAAAAAGTCATATTGGTGAAGAAGTGTCATGTACATATTATGATAATGAAAAGCAATATCTTGTTCAAGGTACGTTAAGAGGAGTATCTCCATTTTCTAGAGTTTTTATTGGATCAGGTGATATGCCTTTTCTTAATTGGAATGGTGGAATATTATATATAAAATTGATGGATGGAACAGAATTATATTCAAATTTAAATATACCTTTAACACATAAATGTCATAATGCTTTAGAATTTTTTGAAATTGAAAGACAGATATTTGGAGATAGAATTGTTGATAAGAAAGAAAGTGAATATAAAAGAAATAGAGAATTAGCTGATAAAAGAGCAAGAGAAGAAGAACTCGAAGTTCAAAAGAAAAAATATTTACTCATGAAAAATGGATTAGAAGTAGTGAAGAAAGAGAAGATAGAAGAATGGTTAGAATATGCTGATAATTGTACTGAACCTGGTTATAAAGCTACGATTGTTGAAACAGCTATCGATATGATAAAAGAAGTTAATAAAGGCACTTCATTTAGGAAAATTGATCTTGAAATCGAAAGAAGAGGATTAACAGGTGAACCAGCAAGTTTAGTAGCACTTGGAATAGAAAAGTTTTCAAATAGAGGTGAAGAATTTAAAAAGTATTGGGATAGATTGTATAAAATTGATTTTGGATGTCAAGATATAAATGTACCATCATCATTAATATTAAAGCAAAAATAGTTTGAAAACTTATTGATTTCTTAAAAAATATTTGTTAAAATATGTTCATTGAAAGACGAGTAGAGTAAACTAATATTCTATAGAGAGTTAGTGGTTGGTGAAAACTAATAATATTGTTATTTGAAGCTACTTTCATTTATGAGTTAATCACTCACGTGGAAATACGTTATATTAATTAAGTTAAATAAAAGGATGGTACCGTCATAATGACTCCTTATGTACTATTCTTTTTTATTTTAGAAAAGGAGAAGGAAAAAATGAAAATTAAAGATTTGTTTATTGATTTTTTTGTAAGTAAAGGACACAAGCAAATACCTAGTGCGCCAGTAGTACCTGAAAATGATCCAAGTGTATTATTTAATACTGCAGGTATGCAACCATTAATACCATATTTAATGGGAGAACCACATCCATATGGAACAAGACTATGTGATTATCAAAAATGTATTAGAACAAATGATCTAGATGTAATTGGAGACACTTATCATCATACATTCTTTGAAATGTTAGGAAATTGGTCACTTGGAGATTATTTTAAAGATGAGGCAATTGAATGGAGTTTTGAATTTCTAACAAAAGTACTTAATATACCAGTAGAAAAACTAGCAGTAACAGTATATGCTGGTAAAGATAATATTCCATTTGATAATACTGCTCATGATAAATGGTTAAGCCTTGGCATAAAAGAAGAAAGAATCGCAAGAACTGTTGATGATAATTTCTGGATTGCTGGAGAAACTGGACCTTGTGGACCTGATACTGAAATGTTTTATTGGAGAAGTAATGAACCTGTTCCTGAGAAGTTTGATCCGGAAGATGTAAGATGGGTAGAAATATGGAATGATGTATTCATGCAATACAAAAAGAATAGTGATGGAAGTATTGAAGAACTACCTAAAAAGAATGTCGACACAGGTATGGGAGTAGAGAGAGTAACAGCAGTACTTGAAGGTGTAAACGATAACTATATGTCTAGTATATGGAGCGATGTTATTGAACTAATTTCTAAAATATCTAATCTTCCATATGAAGGCAACGAAGTAAGTATGAGAATAATTGCTGATCACTTAAGAACAGCTGTATTTATAAGTGCTGACCCTGCTGGTATTAAGCCTAGTAATGTAGGACAAGGCTATATTTTAAGAAGATTAATTAGAAGAGCAATTAGACATGCTAAAAAATTAAATATTGATGTTAATAGTGACTGGGAAAGTCAAATCGCATCACTTATAATGAATAAATATGAAATATATTATAGTGAACTTAAGGATAACAGAAATATTGTATTAGAAGTACTTAAGAATGAAAAAGAAAAATTCAATAGAACTCTTGAAAAAGGACTTCGTGAATTTGAAAAAGTAACTAGAGATAATAAAGATTTAGATGCTTATACTTCATTTAGATTATATGATACTTATGGCTTTCCAATTGAACTTACAGTAGAACTTGCTCATGAAAAAGGTCTAAATGTTGATGAAGAAGGATTCAAAGAAAAGTTTAAAGCACATCAAGAATTATCAAGAACTGCTTCTGCTGGTCAATTTAAGGGCGGGCTTTCTGGTAACAATGAAATAGAAACTAAATATCATACTGCAACTCATTTACTTAATGCTGCTTTAAAACAAGTGGTAAGTAAAGATGTTCATCAAAAAGGAAGTAATATTACTGATGAAAGAATGAGATTTGATTTTAGTTGTGATCATAAACTTACTGATGAAGAAAAGAAACAAACTGAAGATTTAGTTAATAAATGGATAAATGAAGGTCTTCCTGTAAAAGTAGAAGAAATGAAAAAAGAAGAAGCTATAGCATCTGGTGCTGAATGTATGTTCATTGAAAAATATCCTGATATTGTAACTGTTTATACAATAGGTGATAATGTTTCAAAAGAACTTTGTGGTGGTCCTCATGTTAAAAATACTAGTGAACTAGGACATTTTAAAATAGTAAAAGAAGAAGCATCAAGTGCTGGTGTAAGAAGAATTAAAGCAATATTAGAATAAGAAGTACTAAAAAAGTACTTTTTATTTTCTTTGTTATTGAAAAATAAAAGTAAAAATGATATATTTGTTAAGTAAGGTAGGAGATAGATATGAATAAAAAATTATCATTAGCTATACTTGGAGTATTAATGTTATTTACATTTTCAGCGTGTAAAAAAGAAGAAGAGGTAAGAAAGCCTATTTCATCTGATTCTTTTAAATTAGTTGGAGAAAGTGATGACTATGAAATTACTGATGTAACTGAAAGTTTAAATAATAATAAAGGTATTATGGAGGCTTTAGTTGCTAGAGTTAAAAATAAATATCAAGTAGAATATTATACTTTAGATGATAGTGAAGTTGCTCAAAAGATGTATGATAGAAATAAAAAGAGATTTGAATCACAAAAAAATGATAACGATAAAGCTGAAATAGTTGAAACTGATAATTATTCTGAATATAAATTATTAACAAAAGGTAAATATAAATTATTATGTAAAATAGATAACACTTTAGTATATGCAGATGTTGATGAGCAATATAAAGATAGTGTTGTTGAATTTGCTAAACAGCTTGGATATCTTAAATAACTATACGTTCTATGTATAGTTTTTATTTTACAAGTGACTTATATTAATGATATAATTTAATGGGTGTTTAATATGAGTATATATGATTTTACATTAGATGAACTTGAGAATTATTTAGTAGATAATGGATTTAAAAAATACAATGCTACTCAAATATTTGAAGGTATATATAAAAAAAGAGTTTCTTCTTTTGATGAAATAACTAATATTAGTAAGGAATTAAAAGCATTTTTAAATAATAATTTTGAAATAAAATATTTAAAAGTTTTAGATGAATTAAAGAGTGAAGACACAAATAAATATTTACTTGAAGTAAAAGATTCTAGTATTGAAGTAGTACTTATGAAACATGATTATGGAAATAGTATATGTATAAGTACTCAAATTGGTTGTAATATGGCTTGTGCTTTTTGTGAAAGTGGAAAGTTAAAAAGAGTTAGAAATTTAACTACAGCTGAAATTATATTAGAAGTTTTAACCATAGAAAAGTTAGAAAATATTAAAGTGGATAATATAGTTGTAATGGGAATAGGAGAGCCATTTGATAATTTTACAAATTTAGTAAAGGCTATTAAGATATTAAATTGTCCTAAAGGAATTGATTTAGGTTCAAGGAGAATTACAGTAAGTACTTGTGGAATAGTACCAAGAATCAAAGAATTTGCTGATTTAGATACTCAAGTAAATTTAGCAATAAGTTTGCACGCTCCAAATCAAAGAATTAGAGAAACTTTAATGCCTATTAGTAAAGCGTATAAAATGAATGAATTAATGGATGCAGTTGACTATTATATTTCTAAAACTAATAGAAAAGTGACAATGGAATATATTTTATTAGAAGGAATTAATGATAGTATAGAAGACGCTAAGGAACTTGCTGGCCTTTTAAAAGGAAAACTAGTTTATGTGAACTTAATACCATATAATAGTACTAGTAGTAATTTTAAAAGAAGTTCTAAAGAAAGAATAAATGCTTTTTATGATGAACTAGTAAAAAATAAAATAAATGTTCAAATGAGAAGAGAGATGGGCAAAGGTATTAAAGGTGCCTGTGGACAATTAAAAGCAAGTCATGAAAGTGATAACATTAATTTATAAAAAAATATTAATTTAAGTATAATTTTCTTTTAATGTAACATCTAATTTACAATGAAGAAAAGTAATGACTTTAAAATTAAAAATTTTTATGATATACTTAAATCAAATAAAATAAATATAATAATAAGAAAGAGATAGGTAGTAATTAGATACTACCTCTTAGTAATCAATACAAAAAGAAGGTGAAAAATGAAAACTTGTTATCAAACTGATCCAGGAAAAGTAAGAAGTCATAATGAAGATTCAGTTACAATCGTAAAAAATCTTAAAGGTGAATACTTACTTGTAGTTGCTGATGGTATGGGAGGACATAAAGCTGGTGAAATAGCTAGTTCTCTTGTAGTAACAGAACTTGGAAAACGTTTTAGTGAACTATCTAGTATAGGAACTAAAGAAGATGCAGTTATATGGTTAAAAGAAATAATAGATGAAATAAATGTAAAGATACTTAAATATGCAGAAGAACACATTGACGCAAATGGTCTAGGGACAACTTGTGTGTGTTCAATCCTAACAGATGATTTCTTGCTATTTGGTAACGTTGGCGATTCAAGTGGCTTCGTAGAGAAAAAAGGAAAACTTTATAAAGTAACAAAAGATCATACACTTGTAAATATATTACTTGAAAATGGAGAACTTACTGAAGAAGAAGCAAAAAATCATCCTCAAAAGAATGTTCTTATGAAAGCACTTGGTGCTGCTGAAATAATAGATATGGACATTTTTGATGTTGAGAGAACTGTTGATGGAATATTCCTATGTAGTGATGGACTTACTAACATGTTAACAGTTGAACAAATAGAAAAAGTTCTAAATGATAGTGAACTTGAAATAGAAGAAAAAGTGGATAAATTAATAATGAAAGCGAATACTCGTGGGGGCAATGATAATATTACAATAGCTTATATGAGAATGAGTGGTGAATAGTGTGATAGTTAAAGGTACTAAAATAAATGATAGATACCAAATTATAAAAACCCTTGGTGAGGGTGGTATGGCTAATGTTTATTTAGCTCATGATACTTATTTGGATAGAAATGTTGCAGTTAAAGTACTTCGTGGAGATCTTGCTAATGATGAAAAGTTTGTAAGAAGATTTCAAAGAGAAGCATTATCTGCTACAAGTCTTTCACATCCAAATATAGTTGAAATATATGATGTTGGTGAAGACGATGGTCAATATTATATAGTAATGGAATATGTTGATGGTAAAACATTAAAACAAGTGTTAAAACAAAGAGGACATTTATCAGTAACAGAAGTAATTGATATAATGCTACAAGTTACAGATGGTATGGCACATGCACATGATGCTTATATTATTCATAGGGATATAAAGCCTCAAAATATAATGATTTTATCAAATGGGATGATTAAGATAACTGATTTTGGAGTAGCAATAGCATTAAATTCTACTCAACTTACACAAACAAATTCAGTTATGGGAACAGTTCACTACATACCTCCAGAACAAGCAAATGGTAAAGGATCAACTATTAGAAGTGATATCTACTCAATGGGAATAATGATGTATGAGTTATTAACAGGTCTTCTTCCATATAAAGGAGATAATGCTGTTGAAATAGCACTTAAACATTTGAGAGAACCACTTCCAAGTGTAAGAAAATTTGACTCATCAATTCCACAATCTATTGAAAATGTAATAATAAAGGCAACAGCTAAGAATCCTAAAAATAGATATAAAGATGCAAGAGAAATGCATGATGATTTAAAAACTGCACTTGATGCTAGCAGAGTTGATGAAAAAAGATATGTTTATCCATATCCAGAAAACGATTTAGAAGAAACAAAAGCACTTGATAAAGAAGTAGAAGCAATCAAAGATGCAACAACAAAAACTAAAAAAGTAGAAAAAGTCAAAGATGACACCGATGAGGATGAAATTGAAGATAAAAAACAAAATAGAACTTTAATAATAATATTAAGTATATTTGTTGGGCTTGTATTATTATTAACTGTTGGACTTACAATACTTCTTCATGATGATAATAAAGAAGCAATTATACCTGATGTTGCGAATAGGAGCGTTCAAGTTGCTACTAAGATGTTAAATGATGCTGGATTTGATATAGCAAAAGATTATAAATATATTGCAAGTGATGTTGTAAAAGAGGGAGATGTAGTTAAAACTAGTCCTGAAATTGGTAGTAATAATAAGTTACCAAAAGAAGTAATTCTATATATATCTAGTGGTGAAGCTGCATATGTAATGGAAGATTTCACTGGTGAAAATTATTTAATTGCTCAAGGCAAAATCGAAGCAAAATGTCAGTGTAATGTCGAAATAGTTGCAGAGGCTGTTGATGAATCTAAGAAGCCAAAAGAAGATACAGTACTTAAGACTGAACCTGCTGCTGGTGAAAAAAGTAAACTTGGTAGTCCTGTTAAGATATATATTCCAAAAGTAGAATATAAATATCCAGACTTTACAAAAGGATATACTATTGCTAAAATAGAAGAATTCGCAGAAAAACATGAATTAAAACTTGAGATAAAATATCAAGAAACAACTTCAGCTGCAGAAGGTACAATATTAAAGCAAAGTAGAGCGGCTTCTTCACTTGTAACACCTGGAGCTAGTCTTGTAATAACAATTGCAAGAGCACCAGAAGTAGAAGAACCAACTACAGAGCCAACAAAAGTTCCAACTGAAGGAGACAATACAGGGGAGTAATATGAAAGGTAAAATTATATGTATTAACAAATTTATACATAGAGTATTATTAGAAAATAATACGATAATTGATACACGAACTAGAGGAAAATTAAGAAATATGAAAGTAGTTCCAGTAGTTGGTGATAATGTTATAGTTGATGTTAATACAAAGACAATAGAAAAAGTAGAACTAAGAAAAAACTACCTGGAAAGACCACTCATTGCTAATATAGATAAACTCTTAATAGTAATGAGTACATCAATTCCAGCTTTTTCTTCTTATTTAATTGATAAATTTTTACTTATTGCTTATAAAAATGAAATAGAGCCTATTATAGTTATTACAAAAACTGATATGATAACTATGAAAGAAAAAAGTGAAATAAAAAAATATATCAATTATTATAGAAAATTGAAAATTAAAATATATGTTAATACTAGTGTTTCTAAAATAAAAAAAGAGTTTGCTAATTCTGTAGTAGCACTTTGTGGTCAAACAGGAGCAGGAAAAAGTACATTATTAAATAAAATTGATGCATCTTTATCACTTAAAACAGGTGAAGTATCAACTTCTCTTGGTAGGGGTAAACATACAACTAGACTAGTTGAACTTTTAGAAGTAAATGATGGATTAATTGCTGATACTCCTGGATTTAGTTCACTCGAATTAACAATCCCTAAAAAAGAAATAAAAAAATATTATTATGATTTTAATAAACCATGTAAATATAGAAGTTGTCTTCATATAAAAGAAGACGGATGTTCTATAATTGAAGAAGTTAATAAAGGCAAAATACCAGAGTGGCGTTATCAAAATTATTTAAAATTTATGGAGGAAACAAAGGAATGAAAATAAATGTATCAATATTATCTAGTACAATAAAGCCTCAAGATATAGTAAAAGAATTAGATAATACAAATGCTGATGCTATACATATTGATATAATGGATGGCAAATTCGTAGAAAATAAAACTTGGACAATAGGTGAGATAACTAAAATAACAAAATATTCAAGTTTTCCTCTTGATGTACATTTGATGGTTAATAATCCTTCTAAATATATAGAAGACTATGCAATGCTTAATACGAATAACATAACATTTCATTATGAAGCAGTAGAAAATATAGATAAAATGATTAATGAAATAAAAGATTATGGATTAAAAGTAGGTATTGCTGTAAATCCTGATACTGATATTAAAAATATATTTCCTTATTTAGATAGAATAGATTTAGTACTTGTAATGAGTGTATATCCTGGTAAGAGTGGTCAAACATTTATAGAAACAACCCCAAGTAAAATAAAAGAATTAAAAGAATATATAACAGAAAATGATTTAAAAACACAAATATCTGTAGATGGTGGTATTAATGATGAAACAGGTAAGTTGTGTAAAGATGCTGGTGCTGATATATTAGTATCTGCTTCGTATATACATAATGACATAAAACATAATATAGATATACTTAAAAATATATGATTTATTATTAAAGATTAGTTTTACTAATCTTTTTTATTTTTTTGAAAAAAGTTTTAAAAAAAAGAAGTGTTTTATAAAGTTTTCGCTAATAATAATAGTAGGGGGATAAGATGAAACAATATATTGTAAGACAAAATGGCTATAAAGATTGTGGTCCTTCATGTTTATTATCTGTAATGAAATATTATGGATTAGAAGCTTCGCATGAAGAAGTAACTATGAATCTAAAAACTACTAGAGAGGGTACAAACGCTTTTAATATCATTAATGGTTCTAGGTTATATGGATTTGATGGCTTTGCATCTCATTATAATTATGATGACATTATAAATAGTAAAGTGACATTACCAATAATATGTCATTGTAAGAAAGATAATTTTTTACATTTTATTGTGATATATAAAATTAATAAGAAGTCAATAATTGTGATGGATCCATCAAGCAGTATAACTAAAATCACTAAAGAACAATTTAAAGATATGTACTTGAATACTTCAATTGTTATTTATCCTGTTAAACAGGTATGTAATAGTTTCTCTAAAAATGAAA
>OBAI01002128.1_pt1 | contig 13029 bp, 15 predicted proteins | sample 1517461 | NCBI WGS metagenome assembly OBAI01 (sample SAMN04571696, study PRJEB22368) | human gut metagenome | biome: human gut; material: stool | host: Homo sapiens | place: Luxembourg | collected 2012-06-29
GATTCCGCAGTAATATATGGATGCCAGATCAGGAGGTGCAGCCATGAGTGATCCTACTTATCCGCTCACATGGCCTGAGGCACTCAAAGCTGCCAAGCAGGGTGCACTTATTGAGTGTTCTTGCATATCTCAACCATTAGGATACCGCATTATGGCAGTGTTTGACCCCGTCAGAGGGGTGTTGGTGGATCATATTTGGCAGGACTGGACTATCGACATTGGCAGCGCTGAGGCCCGATCTGGATGGCGTATTGTATCACAAGATAGCCGGGAGGGGATGCCATGATGAGACAGGAGACGCCCCTGTACCTATTGCCGTATCAGCAAGCCGTGCTGGATGCGGATAGGCTTATCTCTTCGCCTCCTCCGACGAGTAATGTAGTGAGTGGATTTTCCGGCCATGTGGTTGTCGATGAGTTTGATTCCCTCCTCATCGACATGCAGGATTACCTGCCGGGAGGGGACTTCCCGCTCACTTACGAGCAGGCTCTGGATCAAGCCAGGCAGGGCAGTATAGTTGAGTGCAGCTTTGGCAGGGTTAGGTACCAATACGAGGCAGATGCTGATTGCATAACTTGCATCGACATGGAGCAGCCCAGTAATGCGGAGGGGTACTGTGGATGGAGGATCGTTCCACAAGAGGAGATACAGCCATGAGCAGGAGGCTTGCTCTGATACCCTTGCGTCCTCGGTACTGGGATGTCGTCAAGGATGGCTGCGGTATTACGCGCAAGCAGTACGATCTATACTACCAGGATCAGGAGATAGCGATCGCATACCGCCTCGGCAATGTCTATGATTACCCTACCAGCCTTTGGATGCTTCCAGCTCCTCAGGGATACCGATATCTTAGGCAAGAGATGTATCATCAATTCCGATGCCAGACCGGACGCCCCCGCCTGGTGCATGCCTCCTGTGGATGCGCGGATTGAAATAACAAACCATCATGAAAACCTTAAAGCCGGGCGATAAGCTTAATTGCTATGTTATTGATCGCAATGGCCAACAGTCCAATCTAGCCATCCAAGCACTTGTTGTCACCACCAAGCAGTCACTGTATGCTGATAGTCTCTATTCTACTGTCCTGTGCATCATTGACGAAAGGATAGAGAAACTGCTGGAGGAGCATCAGGGCGAGGAAATGACGCCCTTTGTCCGCGCTTTATGTTGTGATGACTAGGCTATGATACAAAAAGGCCGTCAGGTTGTTCCTGGCGGCCTTTTTTGTTTTTTGAGGCGCGTTGATGAGCGCCTATGCAGGCTCTCTGCACACCATCTGCAGAGTAGTTTTCTGGGTATTTCGTTTTGATCAGATACTTGTCATTGCTCTGTATTTTGCCCTCCATTTTGATCAGATACCCAGTTGCACTCAGTATCGCCGTAACCTCTTTTATTTCCAGGCTTCCAACGAATTTCAACCCTTTTTCAATACTGATCAACTATCCTGTCGTCCCTCACCGTCGGCGGGAATGATATCTCCCGCGACACATTCGAAATAATCCCCTTTTTTCAACTGGGAACTATTGATGACGGTAACCGTGCCATCGACAATCAACTTGGCCGGCGTTTCCTCACGCGTCCTGCGCAGGCTGTCGGCCTGCGCCTTTCCCCGGGCCTCCGCAATCGCTTCGGCAAAATTGGCGAACAGAAGGGTGAGGAACAAAATGACGAAAACGAGGAAATTATAAAGGAAATCCCCTTGTCCGTCGCTGAAGAGGGAATAAACGGTTACCAGAAGCATGATCATCGTGGCGATTTCCACGGTAAACATGATCGGGTTCCTCATCATCATTCCCGGATGAAGCTTGATCAATGACTGCTTCAAGCTTTCCCGTACCTGTTCCCTTTGGAACAGGGAAGTATTATTGGAATTTTTCATATCGTAGATTTCTTTTTCAATTCCAGAAACTGGAATGGAAATATGTAAATATGTTATTGGTGGTAAACGTATTCTACCCTAAATTTACAAACTCAGATGTTCGGCAATGGTGCTTAAGGCATGGACAGGGAAGAAGGACAAAGCCGCAACAATGAAAATCACGGCAAAAGTCATGGCGCTGAACGTTACGGAATCCGTCTTCAACGTTCCGGACGTCTCAGGAATATACTTCTTGCCCGCCAGAAGCCCGGCGATGGCAACCTGGCCGATGATCGGGATGAAACGGCTCAGAATGAGGACAATGCCGCATGAGTAATTCCAGAACCAGGTATTATCGGCCAGCCCTTCAAACCCGGAACCGTTATTGGCAGCACTTGAAGTATACTCGTAAAGGAATTCACTCAATCCATGAAAGCCGGGATTATTGACCCACCCTCCTTCGCCTTCCACAAACGACGGCGCGTAAACAAACAGATAACAAGCCAGAGACGTTCCGACGAGAATCACAAACGGGTGGAGCAACGCCACAATGGAAGCGATTTTCATTTCACGGGCTTCTACTTTCTTGCACAGGAATTCGGGGGTTCTTCCCACCATCAGACCGCTGATGAACACGGCTATAATCATGAAGGCGAAATAATTCATCCACCCTACCCCGACGCCGCCAAACCACGTATTAATCTGCATGTTCAACATCTGAATCATGCCTGAAAGAGGCATGGTGGAATCATGCATCCCGTTGACGGACCCATTTGACGTAACTGTCGTAACGACGCTCCACAAAGCTGTAGCCGCGGATCCGAGCCGGATTTCCTTACCTTCCATAGCCCCGCTTTCCTGGACGATGCCCATCTCTTCTATGCGGGGATTGCCGTTCATCTCCTGATACACGTTAATGCAAACGCCAATTAAAAAGGCAAGCAACATCACGCCGTAAATACTGTATCCCAGTTTCTTGCGCTTGAGATAAAAACCAAAGGCCAGAACCATCGCCATCGGAATAATCAGGATGGACCAGCATTCGACCATGTTGGAAAGGTAAGTCGGATTTTCCAGCGGATGGGATGAATTAACGCCGAAATAACCGCCGCCATTCGTTCCCAGCTGTTTAATGGGCACAACAGCCGCGGCAGGCCCTTGGGAAATGGTTTGTTCCACTCCCTCAAGGGTTGTCACTTCCATTTTACCGTCAAACCCCATCGGCGTACCCTGAGTAATCAGGATGAATCCGACCACCAGAGAAAGAGGCAGCAAAATACGGGTAGAACTCAACACGAGGTAATCCCAGAAGTTTCCAATCGTTTTAGTTGTCTTCTTACTGAGAGCGTTCATGATCCCTGCCATTGCGGCCATGCCGGTAGCTGCCGTAATAAATTGGAACAGCATAATCACGAACAACTGCGTAAAATAGGTCAAACCGCTCTCCCCGCTGTAATGCTGGAGGTTGCAATTCACCATGAATGAAATGCATGTATTGAACGCCTGGTGGCACGTCTGTCCGACGTTGCCGTCCGGATTGAGGGGCAGGTACCCCTGGCTGACCAGAAGAACCATCCCCCATACGAACCAGAACAAATTTACGGTCAATAAAGCCCGCAGGAACTGCTTCCAGTTCATTTCTTCCTCCGGATTAATCTCGGACAGGCGGAACATCAGCCTTTCAACAGGCTTCATGAAATCAAGCCATGTTTTCTCTTTCTTGTAAACCTTGGCAATATATTTCCCCAGAGGATAGCTCAAAGCCACCATAAGAACGATTTGCGCAATAACACCTAGAATTTCTGTTTTCATCATCTTGCTGGTTAAAATTTTTCCGGTTTGATCAAGACATACATCAAATAACCGAACACAATTAAGCTAATCACAAATAATAATGTATACATAGACAGGCACAGTTTTAGATTTTTTCAAACCAGTCGACGCATTTGAAAAAGAGCCAAAAACAGAATATTCCGCTCAATAGACAAAAGATAAAACCCAACAATGATTCCATCATGATATTTTATGAAATTTAAATTCAAACCATTCCAACATATATGGAAACAAAAATATTATTCTATGCCGTTTTTCTTTTTTATCTGAAAAAATTTCACGGAAAAACCGCTATGGCAGATACGGAGTCCCGGAACGGACCGGCGATGTTTAATATAATGTAAAAACATTGCCTCAATATATCCGGAAATTCCATTCTGGGTAGTTAACTTCCTTCTTCTTCTTGTTAAGAAAAAATTAATTCTTCCGGCTGCGCTCCCGCTTTCCGTTCTTCCCGGAAGGCGGATAACGGCAAGTCTTTCTCAACCCGTTTACACAAAAACTGCACCCGGAACATGCCGGATGCAGCTTGAATCCCATACAGAATTCCAAAAGACTTCCTCAACAAAATTTACAGAACTAACTCTGCATGAATACCTATCTCCTTCCAATCCTCGTTGGCAGATTTCCAACAGGAATGAGGCCGCTCCAAAGATATCAAACGAATTGATACCGATGAACACTGTGATAGACCAGCCCCAGTTCGCCATCCATGTATTCGCTCGAGAATCGGAACCCATTTTCTTCCCCCATATTGCCTTCCGACGTATCAGACCTCCGTACGGCCGGTAATTCATACAGCGCGCGGCGTCCGCGCGCTTCCCCGAAGAGGGAGGTGACGTTTTTCATCGCGTCGTCCATGCAGTAGAGATGCTCTTTCTCCTGCGTCCCGTTCGCTTCCCGGCGCGTCATGGACAGGATGCGCACAGCCGCCAGTTCCGAAGGGTCCCAGATGTAACTGCGCACGAATCCGGCATTTCCTCGGTCAATCCGCACTCTGCTATATGCAAATACCCTTGATGAAAAACTGTTAAAAACGATCCTTTTGGCTAATTGTTTTTTACTCTATTTAAATAATCCCTTCAACATTTTATATATAAAGGAAAAAAACGTGTGGACAAAAAGAGGAATGCATCCATAATCCAATAATAAGGGAATAGATTCGTATTCTTCCATATCTATTCCAGGAAGATTCATAGCTAAAACAATTGCTCCACCGCCCAATAGAGGAATACAAGATGAATTTTTGGATTTTATTACACAGTTAAAAACTATTATCCAATTATATAAGCTGACAATAACTCCAAAAACAACTAATATACAGAAAAAAATTATATTAATCACCATCTTTTATCCGTTTCAACTGAAATTTATAACTTTTTTGCTTGCCGGGAATGATCAATTTTATTGTTCAGCAGCTCCTTTTTTCTTTCCAGTCACTCGTCAGAATTTTTAGAAAACAAATAGTGAAATCAAAAATCAATGCTTAACAGAGGACCAAATAAAACACTCTCTAAAATTGCCAAAGTAATTAATACCGCCACGGTAGCACGAATATAATCTTTTGTCTTCCAATAGCGTATTGCTGAAATAATCATCCACACTGGACATACAAAAAAGAGAAATATGAACAATGCTCCAAGTAAAACTCTAATGATATTTTCCCAAGGTTCTCTAGGATAATTGTTAGGAAGCATCCACATCAAGGCACACATAGTCACTACTCCTACTATCCAATAGTAGAATGGGGATCAAGATCCTGTATCTTTTATTTTAGTATTCTCATTGTCCATAATTATTTCTGTTATTGAAAATTTAAACTATCTGGAGAACCTGCGGAGAAATAACAATTAATGATTTAATATATTTAGCTGTCTTGTATATTTCGTTGAAATGAAATTTCTTTTTGCTATCAAAGTATTTTATAATAAATTTCATTCATTATTCAGAATAAATTTTCTTCATAAACTCCTGATTTATCAATAAATTTGCGGTTCAGTTGAGAAAATTTGCAAACTCAGCCCATATCCTGAACTATTCTTCCCTGCTTCAGACCAAAGTTTGTTGTCTGTCAGCCCCTCTATAGAACTAAAGGCAGCGTCCATCATTCTTTCTGATAGAGGAATCGCCTATCATATCCAATATTTTCTTCCCATAGGCGAATCGATCGAGATTCCTCTTGATAATCATTTCTTTAATTATACTGCAAAAAGGTATTTCGTCTACGTCCTCACCCATAAAAAACCATAAAAAATCCCATCCGTTCTTATCATCAGGATAATGTTCTATATAATTTTCCGCTACCAGTTCAAAAAGATTCGCTCTGCTCAAAATAACTTCTCCGTCTTCATTGTTCTGAAGAAGGGATAAAATATCTTTATCCTTACTCGACGAACGGATATAAGGAACAGTCATCCTGTTAAAATAACTATCTGAATCCCAGTGCACCATAGACAAACCTTCCTGGCCCCGTCCGCTGCGGATCAATTCAAATTCTTTCCTGGTCATTTGCTCCCAATTCGCAGAATGAACGATATAGCCCGCCAACTGCTGCCTCTGCTGTTGTGACAATTTTTTTATTTTTTCTCTTGATTCGGGAAATTCCGGATACTCCAGAGGAGGATTAACTACGCGTACAAATACCGGTTTCAGAGGCTGTGCCACCGTAGTCATCCCCTGGCGGCAGGATGGAAACAATGCAACCGGAAACAAGAAAAAGTATAATATTTTGCTAAAAAACGTATTCTTTATATATGAAAACATGGACATCAAGTTCCTGCTTGAGGATTTCAATATTGCTGCTACTTCGTCAAGGATTTTCTCAAAACTATTAGCAGATTCATAGCATTTTTACAATGGTCAATATCTTTGACAGGAAACATAGCTTTATAAAAATCAACAAAAAATAAATATTAAAAAAGTAATTATCATTTCTGTAAAAAAGCTCCTTCCGATAAACAGAAGGAGCTTTTATAAAATTAAACAGTTTTCATGTATTAATTAAATAAAATCAAAAATATTAGATTTTATTTAATTTGTTCCATATTCTGTTTATGTCACAAACTGTCTTGCCATTCACATATTAGTTTCCACAGTCTTTCTCTATCTGTATAGGAAAAATCAGTATCATAATCATAAAAAATTATTACGGTCAGGGTACATTCTTTTCCTCAGTATGAGGCATAGACATGATGATCGGGAAACTGATCAGCGAGTGTTTGATTAAATTTAGACAATTCCTCAATCTCTACATTTTCTATTATTAAAGGAGGATCATAGCTAAAGACATATGTATTGTCGATCTCTCCTAGAAGAGGAAATATCTTATAATATTTATCAAAAAACAGAAAAGAAGCAAATACTGAAACAACAACAATAATACAGTATATAATATATTTTTTCATCATATCATTTTAATAAATCGATAATTACTCAAAAAACAAAACTTCTTCTCTTCTGACATTAGCTTCAATTATGATAATACCATAAAAATTCAAATTGTCATTCTAAATTTTTATAGGACATCTCATTTTTAGAATACCCTGAAACAGCTGCTTTCCTCCGCGGCTAAGCTTTCTATCTCTTTTTGGCATCAGGACAGCTTTCAGCGTTGCGCATCATCCTTCTGATGATTAAAAATAGTTTTCAAAATTAGATAAAATCATCGTATAATTTCTTTATTTTCTATTAATCTGATACTGGGAAATTTTTCCAATACAAGGTCAACAAGTTGAATAACACAAGATTCTACTGATGGAGAGTAGAGTAACAAAAGTACATATGAATCTTGATAGGGATAATAAGAAGTTCCCCATATCAAATTAACAATTACCAATTCAGCTATACATATGTCATTCTTATAAAACGGATGAACACAGTTGTGTTCCAGAGGAATGGATTCCGCTGTCATAGCCATCTCCCATGATTTATAGTCAAACGAGGAATCTGCCAGTTCGCAGAAATACGAAGGAAGCTCTCTAAATGCACGGCTTTCTTCCGGATATTTTGCCAGACTAAAAACTCCTTGCACAAAATCGATACTGCGTGAATTTTCTATATGATTAAGTTCATAAGCTTTCATATCGCAAAGCTTTCCGCTGGAACAAAAACTTGGTGTGACAATAAATCCTCCTTCAAGAGGATAAAGACCACCTGTCCCTTCCCAATAAATAGGAATATTTTGATAAGAGGAATTATGTAGATAATTCTGGATGCGAATTCCATTTCTATCAGCCTGCTGACTTGTATAAAAACGAATTTCCTCTATCTCTTTTTTCCCCTTTTTTTTCTTTAAGAAAAAGTGGATTACCGCTCCATTATTCATGAAATAAAGGGTATCCATACTGGACTGAAAACCAATATGTAAATGAGAATAGTGCTCATGCGAAGGAACGCATTTATTATCTTCACAGGAAAAACCCTGCCATAAAAAAGAAATCCATTTTTTACCGCATTTATTCCATTTCTGCGAATTCCACTTGTTTGGATATTCACGGGCATTCGGTGGCAACTCCGGAATATATGAACATATTGAATTGGACAGCATATAATGCAAACCATTTTTACATTCAAAAAAACTATAATTTGCTTCACTATTAATATCAAAATAGTACTTATTTATTTTTCGATTCATTTTATAAAATTTTACGAATAAGTATAATCTGCGCATTAAAAAACAATGCGCAGATTATATCATTTTTATATAACTAATATACTACTACAAATAATAAAAACTAATTTTTTGCACATACAACTTCATACTCTTCTTTTTCTAATTCTGTGAATATCCAATCATATACATGTTCTGCAATTGACGTACCAACCCACCAACCAGTGACACCTCCTATTAACGCACCTATCCCTGCGCCAACTACAGCTCCAGGAGCAGCACCAACACCGGCACCAGCACTACCAATTGCACCACTTGTCATAGCTCCAACTCAGGTGCCGTCTTTGCGGATGGCCAGCGGGCGTGTAACCTCAGGCTGCGTCGGGTCCCAGAACAGGAACCATCGGACGCTCACTTTGCGAGTGTGCCGCCTGCCCATGTAGTCGTAGGTGCATTCCACCACGGTTTTGGCGCTTTCATTGACGAAGCGCACCGGGCGGTTTTCCGCGTTGTAGGCGACTTGCCAGATGCCGGTGGATGTCCTGATCAATGTCTGATTGCCGTCCTCGTCGTGAACCGGCTCAAAGGCGGCTTCTTCTCCGCGCTCGATGGCGGTGTATTGGTTGAACGGGCCGGTTGTGTAGGCACTCGCTTCTAGCTTCCTCAACCTGTGTCAATTGACCGAGATGGTTGTATGTAAAGCTCTAATCGGGCGTGGCGACATAATAGCCGATTCCCATCAGCAGATTACAGTATATTTCGTATATATACACTTTGTAATAAAGATAAAAATCCGATAAGAGACACCCGGCAAGTGTAGCTTACCGGGTGCCCAAAAGAATCTCTATTTAGTTATGTTATTCATTAAGATGAAAAATTATTATCCTATGTATTTTCTTCACTGTTCATTCAGCTCTAATTAATATTATTAATTTTCAAAAAATAATGCCAATTGAAAAATATTAAATATAAATTTAAAGAGACTTCCTTTTTTGCAAACAGCGAATACCTATAAATTTTAAAATTTTATTCAGCATACATCCATATTTATATTCATAATATTTTTCTCCATATCTAGATATTGGATAGATAATACGATCAAAAAAGTTAACATGAAATTCCATAGATATATTCACATTAAATTTTTCCAAAATAAAATTAATTTCATCAATATTTTTCTCTGTTACAATAATATCAATATCTTCGTTTTCAAGTGAAAAAAGAATGTGCTGATTACTATCAATATCTAGACTATCGTCCTCCCACCACTCAACAATATAATCTATTTTTTTGTTTTTAATTTTATTAATCAAATTTTTGTCCATTTCATTTACATATTTTATTAATTATCCATTCTCCTGTTTCCGATCCTGCTACTGCACCAAGGAACGCTCCTATAGCTACTGTAACAGCATTAAATCCATATGAACCTAAAACCGCCCCCGAAGCTGCCCCTCCTAAAATACCCCCACCAAAGCGGCCACCAGACTGCAAAATCGCTCTTTCCCTTTGATCGATAGGAGTATTCCATATTGTATATATTTCTATGCCAGCAGAAAACAGAATTATCCCTCGTCCTCCATGTTTCATAATTTTTCCAGCAACAGTAACTTTCGGATTAGTTTTTGATGGATTCGACTTTTTGTCAACAAATCCATTTGATTTCCTTTGATTTAAAATTAATTCTGTAATAGCTTTACCTAAAATAGTCTGTTTCTTTCTAAATTCAAGTTTAATTGAATCTCGAACCTTACTTGCTTCTTCTCTTGAAAAACCACTCAATTCTAATTTCTGTACTATTTTATCATAATCCACTCTTAATGCGCCAGTCCTTTCAACCTCAACTGCAACAACAAAAACAAGAGGATTACTTTTTTCAATTATATTCTCTACTTTTATACTAACATTTCCTTTAATTGGAAAGCCAACATTATTCTTTCCATTATTAGAAGGGGAATAATTAGGATTTGATTTATAAGATACGTTAAAAGGAGAAGATCCATATGTCCCATTAATAATACCCCCCATTCCTCCATCTATTAAACCTACTAAATCAAAATTGATGATACCATTATTATTAACGAACGCGAACAAATTCCAGCCGCCTTGTTCCATGACGGGATCCCTGCTGATCCACCTTCCGTCGTGCGGATTGAGATGCCGGTAGTTGTAGTAGATGAGGCCGAGCTCGTCGTCCATGTATTCGCACGAGAAGCGGAATTTGTTCTCTTGCGCCATGTTGCCTTCCGACGTGACCAGCCCTCCGTACGGACGGTATTCGTACAGGGCGCGGCGTCCGCGCGCTTCCCCGAAGAGCGAGGTGACGTTCTTCATCGCGTCGTGCATGCAGTAGAGATGCTCCTTCACCTGCGTCCCGTTCGCCTCCCAGCGTGTCATGGCCAGGACGCGCGTGGCTTCAGGTTCCGAGGGGTCCCAGAGGTAGCTGCGCACAAGTACCGGCGTTTCCCCGGTCAAGTCGCACTCCGCCACCTGCAGGTAGTCCCGGTAGAGGTAGCGCGCGTGGAAGCCCGTTGTCCCTCCGACCGTCACTTTTTTCTCGAATCTCCTGCCCATGGAGTCGTAGGCGCATTCCACGGTTGTCCCGCCGTCTTCGCTTTCAAATTTCACGGGCCGGTTTTCGGCGTTGTAGGTGACTGTCCAGATGCCGGTGGAAGTTTTCACCAGCGTCTGGTTGCCGTCCGCGTCGTATTGGGGGACGAATGCCGCCGCGCCATTTCTGACGATGCCCGCGTACCGGTTGAGTTCGTCGGTTTCATAGTCCGTGGTGCTGCCGAATTCGAAGGCTTCCTTCCGGTTGCCGATGTTGTCGTACTGATAGCCGAAGCGCCCTCCGGGCCTGAGCTGGTCTCCGACCAGTTCGCCGCGGCTGTTGTAGGTGAACAAACGCGTCGTTTTGGGCGTCGCCGTGTTCCACGTGTCCCTGCGCCGTGTAGGACGGCCCAGCGCGTCGTAGTCGTATTCGTGCCTTACCGGCGGGTTGGCGCTTCCGGGCCTCCGGTAGTCGATGACGGAGAGGAGGTCGCGGCTGTCTTCATAGGTGTTGACCCGGGTCATGCCGTTGGGGTAGGCGAGTTGTTCCACAAGCCCTCCCTGTTCGCAGTAAGTCCAGGAGAAGGGCGTTTCCATGCCTTCCGCCGCGAGGGCGGAGAGGCGGCCTTTGCCGTCATAGGACAGGCGCGCCTGCTGGACGCGGCGGCCGTCTGCGCTTAATTCATACCCCGCCTGACGGCCGAGCCCGTCATAGAGTTCGGAGACCTGCCAGGAGATGCCGTTTGCCTCAAGGCAGTCTGTTTCCGGTTCTCCGTAGGGATTGCAGGCGAAGGTCCGCGTTCCGGAGGCATCCGTGATTTGCGTCAATTGACCGAGGTGGTTGTAGGAGAAGCTCTGGCCGGGCGTGGCGTCCGAGTAGCTGATTCCCGCCAGCAGCCCGCGGGCCTGTTCGTAAGTGCAGGTCTTCACGATGCCGCGGGCGTTCGTTTCCGTGGCGATCCTGTTGAAGGCGTCCCAGGTTTTGTCCACGTGCGTTCCGTCGGCATACGTTTTGCGCGTTTCCAGCCCCGTGGCGTCGTCATAGCTCCAGGTGGTGACGTCTCCATCCGCGCGGCCAGTGGGGTCTTCCGCGACGTCTCCTTCCTGCGCCGCGCGGAAGGTGGTCAGGCTCACCAGGCGGTCGGCTTCGTCATAGCCCAGGAGCAGGGGCTGCGTCCCCGTCCCCCATTCGGCCGTTTTCCGGCCTCTGGCGTCGTATCCGGCGCACACCGTATTTCCCAGCGCGTCCGTCACCACGGCGGCCAGGTCAAAGCGGGCGTCGTACTGCGTGACGGTCTCATTTCCGGCGGCGTCCGTCACGCTGACGGCGCGTCCGGCCAGGTCGGTCCGGATCGTCGTTGTGTTGCCCCGGCCGTCCGTGCGGGTCAGGGTCACGCCGTTTCCGTGATGCCCGCGTGGTTCTGCTGCGAGAGCATCAGGCCGTCCGCCGCCACCGTTTGAGCCGTGACGCTGGAAGAGGGAATAACGCTCTTTTGGATTCTTTTCGTATTTTCAGCATACTCCATCCATTCCGCCGCAGTCAAGCCGCGTTCGTCAACGATGACCGTTTTTGTTTCCAGAACCCCGGAGAGTTCGGAGATGAGTTCCTTCCGGGCGCTGGTCAACGGTTCTCCTTGTGCATTATAACGTATTTGCGTCGTGACCAGATAGACGCCGTCCTCCGCGTTTTCCACGCTGAAGGCATATTCCCGGATGGGGCTGTTGTCCGGTGCGGGCTGCTCCGCCAGGGCGAGCGTTTCCCTGGTCATGTTGCCGAAGGCGTCGTATTCGTAGAGCGTGGGCGCCATGGCGGCGGCCCCCTCCTGCGTTCCCGCATCCCTCCATGTGCGGATGAGGCGCCCCTGTTCATCGTATTCGGAACGGTCATACAGGAACCCGGCAGTCGCGGGCGTCACTTGCACGACGCTTTGTCCGAAGCCGTTGACCAGGGTCCGGGAGAGGAGAGTCGTCTGGTCGGCCAGGGTAACGGTTTCCCTCAGGCAGTTATCGCCGATGTCATAGACATGGTAGCGTTCGCGCTGTCCCGTGCCGTATTCATGGAGTACGGAGCCGTCGGGGTGACGTTCGGTGACGAGGGTGGCGCCGGAGGACGTCGTGACGGTTTCCGTCAGGCCGTTTTCGCTGTAGGCTGTCGCCGTCACGCGGCCCAGCACATCGG